>LNAP01012954.1_pt1 | contig 11399 bp, 10 predicted proteins | sample 602601 | NCBI WGS metagenome assembly LNAP01 (sample SAMN02440304, study PRJNA202911) | soil metagenome | biome: Subtropical and temperate rainforests or woodlands; isolation source: soil samples (1 kg each in a 20% v/v slurry with milli Q water) were... ... | reverse complement strand
TCTTCTCATCAGCGTTTCGCTCAACCCATCCCGGTTGCCAATGGATCGTGTCGATATGGATGACCGGAAGACCTGTGTGCTTGCCCATCGCCCGAGCCAACGTACTTTTTCCTGACCCCGGTTGGCCAATAATCATGACACGCTGCATAGGAGCCCCTGCGCATTGAACATCCTGATAATACTGAGCGACGCTGCTCCTCATTGGAACACTTCACAATCGAATCGTGTTGATTAGTGCTACGCGGCGACGGGTGAAGTTCCAGGCAATAGGCGAGAGTAGAAGGACCGCGACAAGAAACACCACCTGGGACAGGTAGAACGGCTCCAGCCACTGCTGGTTCAATGCGACGTAATAGGTGTTATGGGCGACGTCAGCCAGAATGAAGATCCCGTTGTGTGCTGTGTCGTCAGAAGCCGATAAGCATGTTGGCAACATGGCCCGCGATACTTGGGGCTCTCATTAAGTCTGCGCGTGCTGTAACCGTACCAGTCACGTAAAAACGCTTAATGGGCGACTGAACGGTGATCGATAGCGCGAAAAAAAGTAAGGTGTCTTGGACAGAGGTAACACGCGTGACTGGATGAACAGGCGCGCCTCACGTGAGATAATCACGCGCTACGAGCGGACGACTCCGCCGAATAGATGACGGTTTGCGCGCTGTTCGCCGCAACGGTTTGCCGGGTGAAGTAGGTGTCGCCTTCGTCGGTCAGAATCTCATAGTCGACTTTTTGCGTGCTGCTGGCGTGTTTGATGATTTTCAGCACGCGCTGGAATTTCACGCTTTGCGTGCCGTTCTGGTTGGGCCCGGTCAGTACATTCACGCTTTGAAACCATCCGGCGTGTTGCTTGTTGCTCACCAGCGCGTTGGTCATCGCCTCGAACCGCTCCAGGCGGGTGAAGCCCCACAGCGTCTGCTCCTCGACGGTTGCGTCGGGGGTGGCGGCGCCGGTAAACACGAAGATATTGATCGTCGGGCTGTCTTCACAAAAGAAGTCATACGGGACCAGGCCATCGACCATTTTCCTGCCGGGCACAAAGCCCTTTTTATGCACCTGAAACATCGCCACCTCCGCTCAAACAATGGCGACAAGTCTAATGAGCGGCGACGTACAGGGCGGTCAAGCCAATGTAATGTCGTGTAAAGATCGCGCGTTGTGCAGGTTGACCTCCACGGTCAGCCCGCCGCCTGACTCATTGCGTGCCACGATGCTGCCGCCGTGCATCTGCACTGCCCGCGCGGCGATGGCCAAGCCCAGGCCAAAGCCGACGCTGGCATCCCCCGCGCCACGCTCGAACGGTTGGAAGATGCTGTGCAATCGATCGTTGTCGACGCCCGGCCCGTGGTCGCTGATCGCCACAGTGAGGCGGCTCGCGTCGGGATTGATGCGCGCTGAAACCAGCACCGTGGTGTCCGGCCGCGTGTAGCGCACGGCGTTGCGGATCACGTTCTCGAAGCAGCGGTACAGCAACTCACCGCTGACACAGGCGATAAACGGCGGGCAAGCCTGTAGGTGTACGCGGCAGCCTTTGATGCCGGCTTCGAACTGCGCATCTTCGACAATCATCGTCAGCAACTCGATGATGTCCACGGGTTCGCGCTCGATGCTTTCGGGCCGGCCTTGCAGGCGAGCCAGGGTCAGCAGCGCTTCGATCAGGGTGTCCATGCGTTCGGATTCATGCTCGATGCGTTCGAGCATTTCCATGCGTGCAGGGTCTTGGCGCAACAGGCCGATGGCCGCTTGCATGCGCGTCAGCGGCGAGCGCAATTCATGGGAGATGTCGTGCAGCAGATGCTGCTGGGCTTGCACCAGTACCTTGAGCTGGTTGGCCATGCGGTCGCAGTCTTCGGCCAGGTCGACGATTTCATCGCGGCGCTTGCCCATGGCGGGTTTGACCCGGGTTTCGAAGCGTCCTTGGGCCACATCGCTCATCGCCCGACGCAGGTAGGCCAGCGGCCAGGCCAGGTAGTACGCCATGTAGCCGCTGAACAGCGCACTCATCAACGTGCCGATGAGCAACGGGATCTGGTGCCAGGGCCTGCCGGGGACGTTGCCGGGGGCGTGGGTGGACCTGATCGAAAGCGCCAGGCCTTCCTTGCTGGTGACCGCTCGTTCATAGGTCGGTTGTTCAACGGGCGACCCCAAGATCAAGTGACCGTTGCTGTCATAGACGCCGATGTTCTCATCCGGCGGACGTTCCCAGACCGTGAGGAGCTGGCCTGCCGCGTCGACACCGACGCGCTCGAGCAGCCCGGTTTCCGCTGCCAGAATGGCTTCCACATGCGGGTCGCTCGGGCGAAAACGGCTCAGTTCTAGTACGCCGACTCCGACCAGAAACGTCAGGGTGGTCGCCAGCCAGAAGGCCAGGAACAGTTTCCAGAACAGCAGGCTGGGCCGGGTCATTCGGCGATCAACAGGTAGCCAAGGCCGCGCACGCTCTGGATCCAGGCCTTGGTGTCCAGGCGCGGCCCCAGCTTCTGCCGGATGCTGCTGATATGTACGTCGATGCGCCGGTCGTAGCGGGTCAGCGGGCAGCCCAGGGCGTTGAGGGACAGGTCCTTTTTACTCACCACTTGGCCGGCGTTGCGGGCCAGTTCTTCGAGCAGGCTGAATTCGGTGCTGGTCAGGCCCAGCTCGACACCGCTCCATAGGGCCTGGCGCTTGCCGGGCCACAACACCAGCGCGCCGGTCTTGATCACTTCGGTGAGCGGCTGGCCCACCGGCTGCACCCTGCGCATGATCGCGCGCAGCCGTGCCACCAGCTCGCCCGGGGAGCTGGGCTTGGGCACGTAATCGTCGGCGCCGAGTTCCAGGCCGGTGATGCGGTCGATGTTGTCGCCACGGGCGGTCAGCAGCACCACGGGCACTTGGCTGACCGCGCGGATGCGCCGCCCCGAACGCTGGGGCAGCATGACGTCCAGCACCACAATGCTGTAGCGCCCCGACAGCGCCTCGACCTCGCCCTCCTCGCCCGTATGCACGGCCGTGGCCTCAAAACCTTCGCGCGCCAAGTATTGGCTGAGCATTTCCGTCAATTCCTGGTCGTCGTCGACCAACAGTACGCAGATCATCGTGGGCTCGTCAGTGTGGGGTTGTCCATTATCAGCCTTTGCGCAGGTTATCAGGCCCACCTTTACCTAACTTGACATTCGGTTAACCGCACCAAACGCCGCGCACTCTTATGCTGGCTGTTCACCGGTCGGCGAGTGAACCCAGCACGCCGGCGCTGCTTGTCGATGTGTTCTGGAAAAGATCTTGATGAATTTTTCGCGCCTGCTCTGCTCGGTTGCGCTGCTGCTCAATACCTCACTGGCACTCGCCCAAGGCTTCAAAATCTCGGATATTCGAATCAATGGCCTGCAACGCGTCTCGGCGGGCAGCGTATTCGGCGCATTGCCGCTGAACGTCGGCGATGAAGCGGATGACCGGCGCCTGGTGGATTCCACTCGCGCGTTGTTCAAGACCGGGTTCTTCCAGGATATCCAGCTGAGTCGCGAAGGTGATGTGCTGATTATCAATGTCGTCGAGCGTCCTTCGGTTGCCAGCATCGAGTTCGAGGGCAACAAGGCGATCTCCACCGAAGATTTGATGAAAGGCATGAAGCAATCGGGCCTTGCCGAAGGCGAGATATTCCAGCGCGCCACCCTGGAAGGCGTGCGCAACGAGTTGCAGCGTCAATACGTTGCCCAGGGCCGTTATTCGGCGTCGGTCGACACCGAGGTCGTGGCCCAGCCGCGCAATCGGGTCGGCCTGAAGATCAAGATCGATGAAGGTGAAGTGGCGTCGATCCAGCACATCAACGTGGTGGGCAATACGGTGTTCCCCGACGACGCGTTGATCGACCAATTCACGCTCAAGACCAGCAACTGGCTGTCATTTTTCAAGAACGACGATAAATACGCACGGGAGAAACTCTCCGGCGACCTCGAACGGCTGCGCTCCTATTACCTGGACCGTGGCTATATCAACATGGATATCACCTCGACCCAGGTCTCCATGACCCCGGATAAAAAGCACGTCTATATCACCGTGAACATCCAGGAAGGCCAGAAGTACACGGTGCGTGAAGTCAAGCTGAGCGGCGAGCTGAAAGTCCCGCAAGAGCAGGTCCAGTCATTATTGCTGGTGCAAAAGGGCCAGGTGTTTTCGCGCAAGTTGATGACCACCACCTCGGAACTGATCACCCGCCGCCTGGGCAACGAGGGCTATACGTTCGCCAACGTCACCGGTACGCCTCAGGTGCATGAAGAAGACCACACGGTAGACATCACTTTCAGCATCGACCCCGGCAAGCGGGCTTACGTCAATCGCATCAACTTCCGGGGCAATACCAAGACCGACGACAAAGTGCTGCGTCGCGAAATGCGGCAGATGGAAGGCGGCTGGGCGTCGACCTACCTGATCGACCAATCCAAGGTGCGCCTGGAACGCCTGGGGTTCTTCAAGGAAGTGAACGTCGAGACGCCGGCCGTGGCCGGGCTGGATGACCAGTTGGATGTGAACTACGCCGTGGAAGAACAAGCCTCCGGCTCGATCACGGCCAGCGTCGGCTTCGCCCAGAGTTCGGGCCTGATCCTTGGCGGGTCGATTACCCAGAACAACTTTCTTGGCACGGGCAATTACGCCAGCCTGGGGCTGACCCGTTCGTCCTACCAGAGCAAGTACAACATCGGTTTCACCGACCCCTACTTCACCACCGATGGGGTTAGCCTGGGCTACAACGCGTTCTACAGCAAAACCGACTACAACAAATACTACGATGACGGGGTGTCCTATTACGCCATCAACAGTTTTGGCCTGGGTGCCAGCCTCGGTTACCCGATCAACGAGACTTCGCGCCTGACGTTCGGCCTGACCGCACAACACGACAGCATCGAGCCGGGCACCTACAGCGCCGACGAGATCTACGATTTCATCGAGCGCGAAGGCAAGGAGTTCACCAACTTCAAGGCCAGCGCAGGCTGGTCGGAGTCGACCTTGAACAAAGGCGTACTGGCCACGCGCGGGCACGCGCAGAACCTCAACCTGACGGTGACGGTGCCCGGCAGTGACCTGAGCTTCTACAAAATCGACTATACGGGGCAAACCTTCCTGCCGGTCAGCAATACCACCGCCCTGCGCTTCCATACCAAGCTCGGTTACGGCAACGGTTATGGCTCCACGGACGGGTTGCCGTTCTATGAGAGCTATACGGCCGGCGGCGAAGGCACGGTGCGTGGTTTTGAAAGCGGCACGCTCGGCCCGCGCAATACCCCGGCGACCGGGACCTATGCCAGCGCAGGTCAAGCGTACTACTCGGACCGGACTACGGAGGCGCTGGGCGGTAATATTCTGATTACCGGGGGCACGGAGTACTTGTTCCCTGTGCCGTTCATCAAAGACAACAAATCCGTGCGGACCTCCTTGTTCTGGGATGTGGGCACGGTGTATTCGGACAAGTGTTACCTCAGCACCACCCAAGGCTGCGGTGGTGTGGACCTGAGCCAGATGGCCAGTTCGGTGGGGGTTGGCGTGACCTGGTACAGCCCGCTGGGGCCGTTGAGTGTCAACCTGGCTTATCCGATTCGCACGCCGGAGAACGCGGATAAACAGGTGTTCCAGTTTTCCATGGGTCAGACGTTCTGACCATTTCAGCGGGTTAACGCGCTGCTCGCCGTCGCGGGATACCGGCGTTATGTTTTATCGCCTGGCTCCGATAGGGCCTCGGCGACGGTTGCAGATTCGCGAGGCACATACGGTTCTGGAATAGAGGGTGCGAGTGGGCGCCGTGTGAGGGCTGACCGGGACTTACCGCGAACTTTCTCTTCCCACTTGGCACGCTCCCGAGGGATGTCTTCGATCGGGATTTTCCTGTCCGTGCGCCTAAGTGCGATCAGTGCCACCACCAATACGGTTACGACAGCCGAGGATAGAATATCTAAAAGGTCCATGTTTCTTTCCGGTAGCCGTTGGCCGGCGATGGCTTGACTTCGTTGATGGTAGTTCGGCGAAGCAGAAAATTACTTTCCGATCGTTGTAAGAACACTATTCCAGGTTGTTTGTTTTCCTTAGTTGCGTAGGCGTTACGCCAAGTTTGCTGCGCAGGACACGGGTCAAATGTGCCTGATCTGAAAACCCACAATGATAGGCAATTTCCTTAATCGACAGTGTGCCGCTGTACAGCATTCGCTTGGCCCGTTCGATGCGCTGTTCGGTAACAAAGGTGTGTGGCGAACAGTCGAACGATTCGCTGAATTTCCTGGAAAACGTCCAGACGCCCAACCCTACGGCATCGGCCATTTCGTCCAGGCGTATGGACTCCTCCAGATGAGCATCGATGAACTCGAGCAAGTACTTTTTTTGTTGTTGCGACAGCCGCCCAGGCGCACTGGACTCTTTAAAGGTGACACTGGCGTAATGCCGTAGAAGGTGAATGGCCAACTGCATGCTCAAGGCTTCCACATACAATGCGCCACCAATCCCACGACTTCTTACTTCATTGGTAATTGCACCGACAATAGCCGTGAGGATCGTGTCTTGGGTACGGAGCAGATCATGCAGGCGCACCTCTTCAATCGGACGCTCCATAACATCCATGGCCACACGAGACATCAGCGCATTGGAAAGATAGAGATGAGAAACATCAATGTCTTCTGTCCAGTTCCAATGGGAGTCCTGTGACATCGTAAGCAGGGAAATATCGCCCGGCGCGCAAGCGGTACGTGTCCAGCCCTCATCCACACAACGATCCATCGGTGTGCGGCCGCCAAAGTAATAAACGATCATGAAATGATCAAGGGGTGGAATGAGGACGTCCTGACCTTTATATCGATATGAGCGTTGCTGCATATCTTTCCATCCGAGTTCTTCGCTTGAGCTGAGAACTACGCCTGGCACCCACTTGAGAAGTTCCTTTGGGGTAATGACGGTCGGCATACTTGAAGTCTCACTTGAGGGCCGTCACCTTGGCTCTTATTGCGCTCCTACGCAAATTTGAAAGCACTCGAGAGATGGCCGTGGAGTATTGTTTTTATTAGTATTTACAGCTCACCAGAATACTAGCATGGGATGAGCAGTGTCGAAAAAAATATCCAACGTTATGCGACTTAAGTGATTATAAAAAACCGAACACAGGGATTAAATGGCTATAAAGCGTGACCGAGATGATTTGCATGGGTTGAAGGTTGCGGACGTTTCCCGCCCCGCTAAAAAAACGGCCACCGCCGGGCGGCCGTAAAGGGGCTGCGAGAAGTGATTCTCGCAACGGAGCGACGCCTGTCAGGCCACCACAGCCCTGGTGATGTCTTCGCTGATTTTCCTGGCGTAGCCGGCGTTGCTCAGTGACTTAGAATACGTAAAGCAATCGAAGATTGACGCGAGACTCTTCCTTGAAGCCATTTTCAACTGAAAGGTCTCGCCCCAATGTCGCAAGCAACTGAGCTTTCGGCGTCACGAAATAAGACCCGCCCAGCACTATTTTTGCTTGACGGCTTTCATCTTCCAGTTCGGTTCCGTCAACTTTCCTCTGCCCGCCCCATAGCCGGGAATAACCGACATGCATAGCCGCGCGCTCACTGAACATGTACCTGATGAATCCCTGCATCTGATACTGCGGGTCCTGCTTCAGCGTCAGGTCGCGGGAGGAATAACGATCGTTGTCGCCGAAAAAAGTCACGTCAGCGACGAAATCCAGAATGACGCGGCTGCCGATGCCGTGCATGTATCCGCCCTGCAAGACATACTTCCATCGGTTCTCCCCAATATTCAACTCTTTATTCTTGTTGTAGTCGCCTATTGGCAAAAAAAGATATTGAGTGACGGCCAATGCGCGGTTTGTTGAAGGGTCCTGATGGATCCAGACCGCATTGGCCAGAATCGGATCGCCCATTCCGCTTTCGCTGCCCATGCCTTTTATATCGCCACCGGCCGACAGGTGGCCAAAAGGCAATAGCAGTTGGATATTCGTCAGGACGCCTGCAAACGCTTGATAGCTGACCCCCCTCAGAATACTGACATCCGAGTACAGGTTATATTTGTCGCTTAACTGATTGCCGCGCACGTAATAATCATGGCGTTCTGCATGCTGTAAATACAGCAGCCCGAGCTGTGTGCCGTCTGGCATTGGCGTATAGTCGCCAGGATCGACATCCAGTGCGTGGCACACAATCGGAAGTTGTAGACCAAGCATTAAAGTCGCCAACTGAAACGCATGCATAATTCGGCAGTGGCTATTGTTTTTCCTCAGGCAGTCGACGCTAGCATCAGAACTCGACTTGAGCGTATTGGGCGCGAGCAAAGCATGTGCTGTTGTTATTGTTTTCATCTTCAACCCTGTTTTTTTAAAATTGTTCTGGGTCTAGCACAGGTGTCCTGTGCTATTTTTTTGAAGCTTGTTTCAATATGTCGGGGACGAAAGCAGCTCTGCCAGATGGGCGTCCAGTTGATTGAGCATTTGCGTATCGGTGCCAAAAAGTCCGAGGTGACCGTCGATTGATTGCAATGGCCTGAACTCGCTGTTCGGGATCATTTTCTGCTCCGACAGACAATCGTCCACGGTAAAGAACTGGTCATGTGAGATGGGCATGACATAGGTTTTCGCTCGGATTCGCCCCAGGGCCGCCGCAAGATCACCGCCCGTGTTTCGACTGACATCGCCCCGTTGCCATTTCCAGGCCATGGTCAGGAGGTTGTTAGGGTCCATTGCCGCAAAGTAGTTCGTCATAAAGCTGTCGACGAATACCTGCATCGACTCGAAACCCAGCGCCTTATGCCGCTCGGCGCGGAAGAACGCGGTACTCCAGCCCATCAATGTCCAAACTTTCGCGTGGCGCTTGAGCCCGGCCGCCACTGCCGCCGATGAGCCGTATAAGCCGGCCCGGAAGGCCGGATCGTCAATCAGTATTTCGCTGAACAGGAAGTCATGTTCGCTATTGCGCGCGGTGCCCGCTATGGCTGCGGCGCGTTTGACAAAGTCTGGATAGCGCACGGCCCACTCGTAGGTTTGCTGCGCGCCCATCGATCCCCCGACCACTAACGCCAGGCTCTCGATGCCAAAGTATTCGGTGAGCAATGTGTGCTGGGCACTGACGTCATCGCCAATTCTGACATTCGGGAACCCAGGGCCAGCCAATGAACCGCCGGTGTTACTCGCAGAGCTGGAAAGACCGTTACCGATCTGGTTGACGACGATGATGCAGTATTTCGCAGGGTCCAGCGCCCGCCCTTCGCCGATGTAAATCTGCTCCATCGCCTTGCTTGTGCCGGAATACCAAGTGGGAACCAGTATGGCGTTAGTCTTGTCGGCGTTCAGGGTGCCATGTACGGCTACGGCCAGCTGACATTCAGGAATGCACGAGCCTTCTTCAAGCTGAAGCGCTCCGATGTTGATCAGTTCAAAAGGACCGTGATGTTCCTGGGAGTAATAGTTGTTCATTTCAGGTTACCTCGAATATCGAGCTGTCACGGCGCAATAGAGAGTCGGAGTGACAGCTGCAATCAATGAGCAGTCGTTCGACCTCAAGCCATTTCAAAGCCTGGGTAACCCTGTGCGGCTATTTCGTCGCAGCGGCGATGATAATTACCGACGCCGCCGATATACGATACAAGTCGGCGCGGTTTTCCATCGACGTTGGAGCCCATGTACCAAGAGTCGGTTTTGACGACCAGGGTCTTCGCCGCCGTCTCGTCGTGATGCTGTACCCAGTCGTCCTCGAACTCTTTGGAAGCTTCCACGACTTGTTTGCCGTGCTGGATGGCAAACTCAATGCATCCGGTGATCCAGTCCACCTGCTGCTGCAGGCAAGTGGTCATGTTGCAAAGTGCCGCCGACGGTGCCAACGGCGCACCGGTGGTGAACAGGTTGGGGTAGCCATGGATCTGCAGCCCCATCGATGTACGGATTTCTTGTTTCCACTGCTCCCTCAACGACCGGTTATCGCGCCCTCGAATGTCGATCCGGCTGAGTGCGCCGGAACCTGCATCGAAACCCACGGCCAGCACGATGATGTCTACCTCGTGAATCTTTCCATCCGCGGTCTGGATCCCCTCCGGCACAATGCGCTCGATCGGCGACTGCTTGCAGTCGACCGCCTCGACGTTGGGTTGCAGATAGACTTCAAGGTACTTGCTTTCCAGCGGTACGCGATGGGTGCCGAAGCCATAGTCGGTCGGGATCAGCAGGTTGCAGAGATCTGGCCTCGACTGCAGGCGCTCACGCATCTTGATACGCACGAACTCCGACACGACTTCATTGACCTGTTCGTCAAAGAACATCTCGGGAAACGACGCCAGCCACATGGCCAAAGAGCCATCCTCCCAGAGTTGTTCAAGCACGGCTTGTCGCTCGTCGGGGGTTTTCTCGGCCCAGGGGCCGGCGTCGAAGTCATAGTCGAAACCGGCAAAGGTCTCTCGCACGCGCTTCTTGAGCTGGTGGAATTGGGTGCCCCACTTTTCCCAGTCTTCTTTGCTGTACTTAGGGTTCCTCATCGGAATCACATACTGCGGGGTACGCACGAAGACCTTCATCGATCCCACCGCCGGAGCGATGGTCTGGATCACCTGAATACCGGTGGCGCCAGTGCCTACCACGGCCACGCGCTTGCCGCTGAAGTCCACGGGGTCTTTTGGCCACAGGCCGGTGTGATAGATCTGGCCGTTGAAGTCGGTTTGGCCGGGGAACCGATCGGACAGCGGAGCGGACAGCATCCCGCAGCAAGAGATCAGATATTGCGTATTGATCGTTTCGCCGGCCTCGGTTGTCACCCTCCAGTACCCGCTCTCTTCGCAGAAGTGCGCGGCAGCGATGCGGGTGTTGAACTGGATATCTTTCTTGAGGTCGAGCCGATTCGCGACGAAGTTCAGCCACTGCTCTGTTTCGGGCTGAGCCGGGAAACGCTCGGTGGGTTGCCAGGACTTATAGAGTTCTTCAGAGAACCAGTACTGATAAATTTCTGCCTGAGAGTCAAACCGCGCACCGGGGTAACGATTCCAATACCATGTGCCGCCCACTCCGGAAGCCGTATCGTAGGCGCGGACCGTCAAGCCCATCTCACGAAGTCGATACAACTGGTAGAGGCCAGCTACCCCTGCACCAATCACCATTGCGTCCAAGTACGTGACTTTGCCGTTTTCGGCAGACACAGCGGCGAGTTTAGATTGAGCACTCATTTTGAAGCCTCATATTGTTATGTTTATATTTGCCTTTACTTACTTGCTGCCAGGCAATGCTTAAGGCACGGATAAACGATAACAACCGAGGCGCGTTTTACTCTTGAAGGAAATGGTGAATAGCTTGAACAATCCGGTGCGATTAACCGGGCTTCGTCGAGGCCTACACCAGATCGGAAGACCCGTCTGATTGAGGCCCCCGCGAGCTCCCGCTAGAGCGCATCCGACTCGCGGCTGGCAACCTGTATCACCTC
>LNAP01005374.1_pt1 | contig 11400 bp, 14 predicted proteins | sample 602601 | NCBI WGS metagenome assembly LNAP01 (sample SAMN02440304, study PRJNA202911) | soil metagenome | biome: Subtropical and temperate rainforests or woodlands; isolation source: soil samples (1 kg each in a 20% v/v slurry with milli Q water) were... ... | reverse complement strand
GGCGTGTAGGTGCGCGACACGACCGGCTTCGGCTTGCGAACCGGCGGCGGGGTCGGGGCCGGAACTCGCGGCGGGAGCGCAGACAAGCGCGCACGCGGATCGATCGGCGGTCTGGCCTCGGTCACGGGCTTTGCTGCAGGCGGTTTTGCCATCTCGCGTGCCATCTGCTCCTGTCCGGCCTTCAACTCGGCGATGCTGGCCTTGAGCGCTTCGATCTGCTGCGCCATCAAGCCGAGATCACGCGTCATCGCTTGCACAGACTGCGTTGGATCGGGCTGCGTCGCCGCGGGCGCGGCTGCTGCAATTTGAGCTGCGGGTGCGGGCGCCGTAGATTGATCGCCGGTTTGATCGGTCGCCGCGGCTTGCGCTGCGGCGACCGGCGCGGTCTGCGATGTCGCAGGCAGCAGCGCTGCCAGGGCCGGCGTCCATTGCGCGAGCATCGGCTTGACGGTGTCGCCGTGTTTCTCCCAGGCGATGGTGGCGGCCGCGCTGCCGCCCGCAAACAGAAACGTGAGGAACGCGCCGCGCAGCCATTTGCTCGCGGCGGATCGCTTGCGCGGGCCGTGACCATCGCTCGCCGCGACGCGCACGGCGGTGTCGACGGAGGGAACGGCCGCTTGGGGCTCGGCCGCAGGACTGAACTTCGGCTCCGGATTGATTTTTGGTTCCGGTGTGAATGTCGGCTCCGGACGGCTCACGATCTCCGGTGCCAGCGAAGGAGCGACGCTGACGGGACGCGAGGCCCGCACGATGTCGGGCGAAATCTGCACGGCGTCGTGCGGGTCGTTGTCCCTGACCGCGTCCTTCACGATCGCATCGACGATTTGACTGCTGTTCAGCGTCGCGAGCATCGCAGCTCCTTGCACTTTGGTCGTCCGCATTGGCGCGAGCCGATCTGTTGACGTGGCCCATCCCAAGCCCAGGGGGCACGAGTCCAGCCGGGTTTGACCAAAGCAAGGCGAGGGGATGGAGACTGTGCGACGCTTGTCTGCCGTTTGTGGTGATGGAACCCGTTCCGCCCAACACGCGGAATTGTTCCGGATTGCCTTGCATTCAGCACGATTTGGGCAACATGTTGCGTTGCTGGGGGTTGCCATTCGCTATCGGGGGCCGGTGGTGCCAAGATCTTTATTCGCCTTGTTCGTCCTTGCCTTGCTGCCGCTCGGCGGCTGCATGCAGACGACGCTTTCGCCATCGACGGATGCGAGCATGACGGCCCGCGACCGTCAGTTGCTTGCGCACGCGCCTTACGCGAAGGCCGATGTGCCCGAGCAGTTTCTCCGCCACGTCGTCGATTATCCGCGCAAGGAGCAGCCGGGCACGATCCTAGTCGATACCGATGCGCGCTATCTGTATTTCGTGCTGCCAGACGGCAAGGCGATCCGCTACGGCGTCGCGGTCGGCGAGGAGGCGATGGCCTTCTCGGGCGTCGCGCGCGTCGGTCGCCTGGCGGAATGGCCGGACTGGGTTCCGACCGCGGACATCCAGGCGCGGCTCGGACCGTATCCAGCGCGCGTTGCCGGTGGCCCGGCCAATCCGCTGGGCGCGCGGGGCATCTATCTCTATGCTGGCAACAAGGACACGCTCTACCGCATCCACGGCACCAACCAGCCCGAATATATCGGGCAGGCGATCTCGTCCGGCTGTATCCGCATGCGCAACGAGGACGTGATCGATCTCTACGACCGGGTGAAGCTCAACTCGATGGTGGTGGTGCTGCCGCCCGGGCAGAACGCACGGGTCGAAACCGGCACCAGCTGGCGCGGGTAAGCGCTTCGCGCGCTACTCCGCGGGCCGCGCGATGCGCCATTGCAGCGTCGTGGCGATACCGTTGACGTCGCCCGGTACCTTGTCAGCGGGCGAGGTGTAGAGCGGGCGATAGCGGTATGCCCACATCTTGCTGCCGTCGTCGCGGTTGATCACGGTGAAGTCGCCGACGGCCCTGGCGTCTGCCGTTGCGGGAAGCGGTACCCAGCTTTCAGCGCACTTGTCGTTGCAGGTGGACGTCTTGCCGGTGGTGTCGCGCTCGTAATGGTACAGCGTCATGCCCTTGAGATCGACGAGCTTGGGGCCCTGCTTGGTCAGGATCACCTTTGCCGGTACGGGCGGCGATTCGGCCTTCGGCGTAGGCGGAGGGGAACCACCTCCGCCGCCATGGCCGCTGTTTGCGAGCGCATGGCCGGCCGAAAGCGCAATGGCCGCGGCCGCAATGAAACACCTGAACATCGGAAAGCTCCCGAACGGCAAAGTTAATCGCGCGTTAAGCGCCGAATGGGGCAGACCGTAGCAGCCGAAAGTTAGCTCCGGGTTTCATGGCGCTGCGACATTTGCGGACAGGAGTACCGCCTATGCCTGCGCCTCGCGCAGGGGCGCGCGGCTGAGCTCATTGCCGGCGGCAATCGCCTTGCGCAACAACCGCATCAGTTCATCGCCTTCCCTCGCGCTCAGGCCACGCAACATGATGCGCTGGGCGGATTCCACCGCGGGCGTGATCTTGCGCAGCGTGCGTTTGCCTGCATCGGTAATCTCGAGCTCGCGCGCGCGGCGGTCCCGGCTCGAGGCGCGGCGCTCAATGAGGCCCTTCTGCACGAGGCGGTCGATCACGCCGGTGATGGTGGTGCGGTCGTAGGCGATCAGTCCCGCGAGCGTGACCTGGTCGAGCGCCGGATTGGCCTTGATGGTCGCGAGCGCCGCGTATTGCACCGGCGTCAGGTCGAAGCCGGTTTCGCCGACCTCGGCCAGAAACACCGCGACCGCGATCTGCTGGAACCGGCGCGCCAGATGTCCAGGCATGTCGTTGTTGTCTTTCACCGAATTCTCCTCGGGGCAGAGAGGCGTGCCATTATTGACACGTATACTGATAGTCAGCATACTGAGCAATATCGAAGAAGACGTCGACGGGAGAGGTGCGCATGCAATTCCATCTCAATGGATTTCAGCCGGGCGATCCCGAGATCGCCGATCCCGCCGACCGCATTCAGGCGTCCGGCGCAGCGGGCGCCGTGCCCGAAGAGGTCGATGTCCTCATCGTCGGCTGTGGCCCCGCGGGCCTGACGCTCGCCGCGCAGCTTGCGCAGTTCCCCGACATCAAGACCTGCATCGTCGAGCAGAAGCCGGACCGCCTGCTGGTCGGGCAGGCTGATGGCGTTGCCTGCCGCACCATGGAAATGTTCCACGCCTACGGCTTCAGCGAGCGCGTGCTGAAGGAGGCCTATTGGGTCAACGAGACGACGTTCTGGAAGCCCGACGAGCGCGCGCCGGTGGCAATCGTCCGCAGCGGACGGGTGCAGGACGTCGAGGACGGGCTGTCCGAATTCCCGCACGTCATCCTCAACCAGGCGCGAATCCATGACGGTTTTCTCGACGTCATGCGCAAATCGCCGGCGAAGCTCGAGCCTTATTACAGTCGCCACCTGGTCGACATACAGGCCGATCCGACCGCAGGTCCCGCCGATCACGCCGTGACCGTGCGTCTCGAGCGCGTCGATGCCGGAAGCGAGGGCAAGGTCGAGACCATCAAGGCGCGCTATGTGGTCGGCTGCGACGGTGCGCGCAGCATCGTGCGCAAATCAATCGGCCGCGAGCTGCACGGCGATTCCGCCAACCATGCCTGGGGTGTGATGGACGTGCTGGCGGTGACCGATTTTCCGGACATCCGGTTCAAGTCGCTGATCCAGTCGGCCAAGAACGGCAGCCTGCTCATCATTCCCCGCGAAGGCGGCTACATGGTCCGCCTCTATGTCGAGCTTGCAAAACTCGACGTCGGCGAGCGCGTTGCCAACCGTAACATCAGCGCCGATGACGTGATTGCGAAGGCGCGGCGGATCCTGAAGCCGCATACGCTCGAGGTGAAGGAGATTGCGTGGTGGTCGGTCTACGAGATCGGCCAGCGCCTGACCGACAAGTTCGACGACGTGCCGGAGGCCGAGATCGCCACGCGTCTGCCGCGCATCTTCATCGCCGGCGATGCCTGCCATACTCACAGCCCGAAGGCGGGGCAGGGCATGAACGTCTCGATGCAGGATGCTTTCAATCTCGGCTGGAAACTCGCCGCCGTGCTGCGCAAGCAGTGCGGGCCGAGCCTCTTGCATTCCTATTCGGCCGAGCGGCAGGCGGTTGCGAAGGAGCTGATCGATTTCGACCGCGAATGGGCGGGGATTTTGGCGTCCGCAGCGAAAGCGGGCGGCGCTGATGCGGCCAGGACGCAGGACTATTTTGTAAGGCACGGCCGCTATACGGCGGGCACGGCGACGCATTACCGGCCGTCGGTCCTTACGGGCGCTACGACCCATCAGCATCTCGCCGAAGGATTCGTGATCGGAAAGCGCTTCCATTCCGCGCCGGTTATTCGGCTTGGCGATGCCAAGCCGGTCCATCTTGGCCATGCAGGGCAGGCGGACGGCCGCTTCCGGGTTTATGCGTTTTCGCCTGCAGAAGATCCTGCGGCTGCCGGCTCGGCGATTCGCGCCTTGTGCAGTTTTCTGAGCGAAGCCCGGGAATCGCCCGTGAGGCGCTACACGCCTGCGGGCGCAGACATAGACAGCGTGATCGACCTGCGCACTGTCTTCCAGCAGGAACATCGCGAGCTCACCCTCGAGTCAATGCCGGCACTGCTGCTCCCCCGCAAGGGCCGCTATGGTTTGCTCGACTACGAGAAGATGTTCTGTCCCGACCTCAAGAACGGCCATGACGTTTTCGCCATACGCGGGATCGATCGCAAGGCCGGATGCATGGTCGTCGTACGGCCGGATCAGTATGTGGGACACGTGCTGCCGCTCGACGACTTTGCCGGGCTCGCCGCATATTTCGACGGGATCATGCTGCCTGCACGCTGAGGCGATTACAATTTAAGATAGATCGTCACAGGCGGATTTCATCGATCGTAATATCTGTACCGAAAGCTGTAAGCATCCACTCGGGGCAGCGGGGCAACGGGAGGATGACGATGAGACAGAGCCAGGCGGAGACGCGTCGCCAGAGTGTCGCGAAGCGGTCGATGACCAAAGAGGCCAAGCAACTGACTAGCCTGATCGACGGGTTGCGCAAATCCCTCGATGACATTCACAAGCAGCGTGTGAGCATGAAGCTCTCCGGTGCCGAGATGGGCGTGCTCGACGAGCGCCGCAACAATCTGCTGCTCACCATCGCAGCCCTGGACGATCGCCTCTCGGCGGTGCAGGGACTGATTGATCTCGGCCGCCCGCACGTCATTCGCGTGCACTGAGCGGATCACGGGCGCTAGCGGTTCCGTCGCGGCGGCGATGGACCCAGGCCCGGCTGGCGGCCCTGCACGGCATAGGGATTGGCGTAGCACTGCGCGGATTGCCCGGAGGCGGTCGCAGCGCACTGCGCGATCGACGTGAAGCTGCAATCGATGCTGCTGCCGTCGATGGTGTAGACCTCCATGCAAACTGGATAGCGCGGATCGTAGGTTTGCGCGGCTGCCGGCCCGGTGCCAATCAAGGCCACGCCAGGCAAGCCCGCGACAAGCAGAATCGCATTCATGATGGGTCGCACGATCAACCTCCGGCGCTCGGTTGGAACCCGCACAATGCTGCCGCGGATGGCACCAAATTGCCATGCTCCCGGCAAATTGCCGCCAACTCCCGCTGCCACGAGAGGAACGGGTGCAGGGCAACGCCAGGGGACGCGAATTGGCCTACAAGATGGTCGCAGAACGCGACAATGAGAAGTGCAGTTTCGACCGCGAGAGCCGGTTGCTCATCGTGGCGAAGGCGAAGGTGTGGGCGAGCGAGGGATGGCGGGTGGTTATCACCGACCAGGATGGCAAGGCCTACGCGCCGCCCGAATTCGACCAGCTATCGGCGGCGTGACCGCGCGAGGGAACGACATTTGACGACGCTGTTTCGGCCGGGGCGCGATATCTTCTATCCGCGCCGACGGGTCTGCGCGATCAGCCGGTCGCGCACGGCGCGGAAATCCGCGCTCATGCGTGTCTGCCCCGTCGTGACATAGGACAGCCAGGCGCCGTCGGCGGTGAGGCGGACGATCTGCAGATCGGGCGTGCCGTCGGTCGCGCGGTGCCGCTTCAGGCGTGCCTTCAGCCAGTCGTTCCAGAGCCGGCGGAGAGACGGATCGGTGACGACGACCATGCTCAGCGCCGCCCATGGCGTCGCAAAGCCGAAGGCCTTGCCGGTGAACACCGCATTGACATAAGCGCGCGTAAAGCTGCCATGCGGCCTGGGGTCGGCCTCGATGGCGGCGTCGATCTCGGCATCGACGCGAGCGAGCAGATCGGCGAACAGGCCCTCGATCAGCGCCTGCTTGCTACCGAAATGATGAAACAGTCCGCCCTTGGTGACACCGGCCGCCGCTGCGACCGCCTGCACCGTGACGCCGGAGACGCCGTGGTCCATGGCGATCGACGCGGCGTGGTCGAGCAGGGCGCGTCGCACCTGCTCGGGCTGCTTGGCGCGGGTGTAGGCGCTCGCCGGCATCAATGCGCGGATACGATCAGGGCGATACCAATGAACGCAGCGGCGTCCAGCATCTGGCGGAACAGCACGAAGGAGACCGTGGCGGTCAGGATGATGCCGACCCCGCCCCAGATCGCATAGGCGATGCTCAGCGGGATGACCCGGATCGCGACCGACAGTGCATAGAACGAGGCGGCATAGAAAAGCACCATGGCCAGCGTCGGCCACGGCCGGGTGAACTGGGCGGATTGCTGGAGGAAGGCGGATGCCGTCACCTCGAGGACGATGGCGAGGGCGAGCGCTGCGTAGGCGTTGAAGGCGGACGTCATGGCGGACCCGGAAGAGCGCGAAAGATACCGCTCGGTAGGTATGTTCAACAGGCGGATCATGGCTTTTGGTGGGAGCTTTTTGTGAGCTTGGCCATGCCCGGGAGACATATCACGCGCGCGTGACGAGCCCGCGACAAGCCGCTAGCCTGCCGCTTGTCCCGTCCCGCAGATCGACGCGCTTGCGCCGCTCGGCTTTTGTCCCTACGGACCTCTGCATGCTCGTCATCTCCATTCAAAGCCAGGTCGTTCACGGCCATGTCGGCAACAGCGCCGCCGCCTATGCGATGCAGGCGGAAGGCGTGAACGTCGCGGCGGTGCCGACGACGCTGCTGTCGAACCATCCGCGCTATCCGACCTTGCGTGGACGTGTGCTGGAGACCGAGCTCGTCGCCGATCTCTTGAGAGGCGTGGAGGAGCGCGATCTCGTCGACGAGGCCGCAGTGCTCGTCACCGGGTATCTCGGCTCGCCCGGCAACGCCGCGGCGATCGCCGATTTCTCCGAGCGGGCGCTGACGCGCAATTCGAAGCTGGTCTTTGTCTGCGACCCCGTGATCGGCGACGACGGCCGCGTCTATGTTGCCGATGGCATTCTGGACGTGGTTCGCCATCGCCTGCTGCCGGCAGCGAATCTGATCACACCGAACCAGTTCGAACTCGAGCTGCTCTCGGGCACCACCATCTCGGACGCGCAAGGCTTGCGCGCGGCGTGCGCGGCGCTTGAGGGCCAGCGCCGCATCGACGTCGTCGCCACCGGCTGCACGCTCGCGGACACACCAGCCGGACAGGTGGAGACGATCCTGTACGCGGACGGGCAATTGTCGCGCTTTGCGACGCCGCACCTGCCGATCCGTCCCTCAGGCACCGGCGACCTGCTGACCGGCCTGATCGCGGCGCATCTGGCCAAGGGCAGGGCGATGGAGGCGGCAGTCCGGCTTGCGGTCGAGACCGTCTTTGCGGTGCTGGTGCGCACGCAGGAAGCCGGCACCACCGAGATGCGCCTGGTGCCGCTGCCGACGCCGGGGCGGGCGTAACCGCTCAGGTCGCGCGCTTGGCGGCCGATTGCGCCGATTTCTGCGGCTTGGCCAAAACCTTCTGCTCGCGCGCGGCCTGCGCCTTCGGCGGCCTGACACTGGCAACCGCCCGCACCTTCTTCGACTTGATGTTGGCGGCTTCCTTGCGGTCCGCGGAGCCACGCTTGGAGATGTATTCCAGACCGTCGACGGGGCCGACATGCGGCGGATCGCGGCCGAGATAGGGCCGGCCGATGCCGAGCGCCTTGCCGTTGGCGTCGACCCACTTCCACAGGATTTCGGTCGAAACCCAGCGTTGGGCGCGGTTGTTGCCCTGGGTGCTGACGATGTCGGCCGCCATGCCGTGGCCGTAGCCGCCGCGCGTGCTGCCGCCGTGATAGGAACGGTCCGAGGCGGCCTTTAGACCGCTTGCGATCGACTGGCGATAGTCGTCGCGGAACGCGCTGGTGATGCCCGGTGAGAGGCCGGCGGCCTCAGCCGCGAGCAGCGTGCGGAACAGCTTCCGCTTGAAGCTCTTGTCCATGCCACCGATCACGTAATCCATCATCGACATGCCGGCGTGCTCGGCCGCCTTCGGATCCTTCCAGCCGAAATCCTCGTCGACCAGCTTGGTGAAGCTGCGCATCACCGTGACCATCTTGCCCTTGCGCTTGACGGTGACGGCACGGCGCTCCTCGACCTTGACCGAGTCTTCCTTGGGGGTGCGCTGATAGAGCGCCCAGAGATAGCGGTCGATGCAGGCGTCCATGACGAAGCATTCGTCGAGCACGGCGACGGTGTCGGCGGGCGGTGATGCCTTGCTCGCGGCGGGCGCAGGACCCGTCGCGATCGCTGCCGCCGACAGCGCGTCCGTCGTCACGATCTCGGTGGGATCGGCGGATGCGAGCTTGATCGCGGGCTCCTGCGCCGGCGCCGTTTCGCTGACGACGGGGGCAAGGTCCGGCAAAATCTGCGGTGCGGGCGGCGCTTCCATCGGCAAGACCAATGCCGGATCGGCCGAGGCGAGCTTGATGGCGGGGGCGGGCGCTTCGAGCGGTGCGGCCTCGGCGATCGCGAGGACGGGCGTCGCTGCGACAGCGGCCGCGATGTCGGCGGTCAACGCGATGCCATCCTCGATCGTCGCAGCGCGCGGGACGTCGGCGAGCTCGAGCCGGCTAACGTCTTTCGCGCGGGAGACGGCCGCCGCATTGGCGCCGCTGTTCTCGATGAGGGCAGGTGCGTAGGCAGACAAAGAGAGTGCCAGCCAGCCGGCCATCACGGCCGAAGGGCACGAGACTGCCACCAGAAGAGACCGCCGATCGTTCATGATCCCTGCCTCCAGAAGGTCCTGTCGAACCTTCGTTGTCGGAACAGATTTGCACAGCCAGGCACGCGGTACGTCAATTGTTCGGAGGACGGTGTGGCGGCGCAATGGCGCAATTCGTCGAGAACCGGGCTTTTCGCGCAGGTGTTGCGTATCTGCAACGTGAGTTCCCAGCAGTTCCGTGGCGCTCCAGGGCCAGGAAGGCCTGGAAAAGCGGTGCTGATTGTCGTCAAATTGAGGAATCCGAATCAACTCAATCTTGGATTGCGCCGTGGCATTTCTCGTGCGCCGGCAACGTCCGGTAGAGTTGGGAAGGACACGGACTGTGAAATTGAAATGCCTGTTGGCCGAATTTGCCGCCGATGAATCCGGCGCCACCGCGATCGAATACGGCCTGATTGCAGCGGCGATCGCGCTTGCGATCATCGAAGTGATCTATGCGCTCGGCACCAATCTCGTCGCCAAGCTGCAAGCGCTGGCGACGGCGCTGAAGTAGGGCGGCTCCGCTCGCCTGCTTGGGGCGCGAGAGGCGGGACACGCTCCCGCGCAACTCGTTGTGAAAGTTAACGATTACCCCATGCGCGGGACGCGTTGTTGCGATGCAGCAATGCATGTCGCAATGCAGCAAATCAGGATTACATTTGCTCCGAGCTATTCCTTTGGAGCATCACCAATGAACAAGAAGATCCTTTCGATCGCAGCCGCCGCCCTCGTCATCGCGGGCACGACTGCCACCTTCGCCGCCGAGCTGCCGGCTTATGAGGCCAACGGCATCACTGCTTCGCCCCTGCAGGTCCGCGTGCTCGGTGCCAACGGTGTCGAGCAGCAGGTGACGGCGCCGGCCGCCAGCGTGACGGCGCTGCAGGCCAGCGTTCTGACGCCGCGCAAGCTGAAGACCGCGACGGTCACCACGGGCTCCGCCCGCTAAACCCAAGCGACAGGCACGGTGCAAGCGTATCGTGCCTACCGCAAGATTCGGGTTTTTAGAAGGCGCTGTTTCCGCATCAGGCCGCGTTCCCTTCGGGGAGCGCGGTTTTTTGTTGCCGGTGCGCGGATCGAGAAGCCGGTGCTGAAAAAGATCAGCTTGGAGCCTTCATTGTGTACGGCGGTTCAAGACCAGTGTGATCTCTTTAATAGTTGCTTTGCAGATCGCGGCGCCTGATGCGGGCGCCGCTGATGGGTGGCCAAGAATCGTTTTCATAACGGAGGCCGTCATGCCCGTTGCGCAAAGAGTCGTTGTTGCAACCACCCCGCTGCGTGAAGTCATCGTCAGGCACCTGGCGCTGTTCGCCGGCGCCGCGCTGTTCGTGTTCGTGCTGAGCCTCACCTATGGGCTCGATCTCAGCCCCGGATTCTTCTGAGCGTTTGCTCGCTCCCTCCGCGCACACCTTCAACACGACCGCCGCGTGCCGGCCTTCGCGTGCCAGCCTTGCAGGCGCGTGGGTTGAGCCAGAAGCCTTGCTGCCGTAACGCTTGATCTATGGATCAGCGGACGAGCGGCGCTGACGCTCTCACGGAGAACAACGAGACGGCACCTGCGCTGCTTGGCGTCGTCTGCGGGCTGTCGGCTGCATTGTTCTGGGCACTCGGCTTTGCCGGCACCCGGCATGGCCTCAAGGTCGGCTTCACGCCGACCGATCTGCTGATGCACCGCTTTGTCTGGTCTGGCATCGTCTTCCTGCCGCTGGTGCTGCGCGCCGGCATCTCCGATCTCTGCGGCATCGGCTGGGGCAGGGGCCTCGTGCTGATGGTGCTTGGCGGCCCCGTGATGTCGCTGATCTCCTACATCGGGTTCCTGTTCGTGCCGCTCGGTCATGGCAGCGTGATCCAGCCGTCTTCCGCGACGCTCGGCGGATTGTTCCTCGCCGCGATGTTCCTGAAGGAAAGGATCTCGCCCTCGCGCCTTGCCGGCGCAATTGTCATCGTCGGCGGCCTCGGCGTGATCGGCGCCGAGTCGATCGGCCATATCGGCGCCGACGGCGTACTGGGCGATCTGATCTTCGTGATCACCGGATTCATGTTCGCCGGCTTCGGCACGCTGCTGCGGCACTGGCGTGTCTCCGCGGTATCGGCCGCGCTGGTCATCAACGTGCTGTCGCTGCTGTTGCTGCCGATCTACCTGCTCACCGGCGGGCCCGCCCGCATTGCGGCGATCGGCCTCAGTGAGAACGCCATCCAGGCGCTGGCGCAAGGCGTGCTCGCAGGCCCCGCCGCGCTCTATCTGTTCGTGGTCTCGGTCCAGCGCCTCGGCGTCGCCCGCGCGGCGGTCTTCCCGGCCTGCGTGCCGGCGCTGCCCAGCA
>LNAP01005372.1_pt1 | contig 11403 bp, 10 predicted proteins | sample 602601 | NCBI WGS metagenome assembly LNAP01 (sample SAMN02440304, study PRJNA202911) | soil metagenome | biome: Subtropical and temperate rainforests or woodlands; isolation source: soil samples (1 kg each in a 20% v/v slurry with milli Q water) were... ... | reverse complement strand
CCTAGAATCGCCTGCAATGAGCACCCCCCAGCAATCCTCCGCCACCCCGGGCGGCAAACCGGGCCTCCCCTGGAAACGAATCCTGATCAAGGCTGGCGTCGCCGCCGGCGGCGCTGCCGTGTGCGGCGGCGTTGCGCTGGGCCTGGCCCTGGCCCTGGCCTGGCCCAGCCTGCCCGACCTGCACGCCATGACCGACTACCGCCCGCGGGTGCCGTTGCGCATCTATACGGCGGACAAGGTGCTGATCGGCGAATACGGCGAAGAACACCGCAACGTGCTGCGCTTTGACGAGATCCCGCCTGTGATGCGCCAGGCGGTGCTGTCGGCCGAGGACGACCGCTTCTACAGCCATGGCGGCGTTGACTGGATGGGCGTGGCGCGCGCGGTGCTGACCAACCTCGTCAAGGGCTCCAAGAGCCAGGGCGGCAGCACCATCACGATGCAGGTGGCGCGCAACTTCTACCTGTCGTCCGAGAAAACCTATTCGCGCAAGTTCTACGAGCTGCTGCTCACCTTCAAGATCGAATCCGAGCTCTCCAAGGACCAGATCCTTGAGCTCTACATGAACCAGATCTACCTGGGCCACCGCGCCTATGGTTTCGCGGCCGCCTCGCGCACCTATCTCGGCAAACCCTTGTCGGAAGTGACGCCGGCCGAGGCCGCCATGCTCGCCGGCATCCCCAAGGCGCCGTCGCGCTTCAACCCCATCACCAATTTCCCGCGCGCCGAGATCCGCCAGCACTACGTGCTGGGCCGCATGAAGACGCTGGGCTACCTCACGCCCGAACAGGCCGATGAAGCGCTCAAGCAGCGCCTGACCATCCGCGGCGCGGACGGCGCCAGCGCGCGCGGCTTCGCCATCCATGGCGACTACCCGGCCGAATTGGCCCGCCAGCTGATGTACGGCGTGTTCCAGGAACAGACCTACTCCAAGGGCATCGACGTCTACACCACCATCGATTCCAAGGATCAGGAAGCCGCCTACCGCGCCGTGCGCGACGGCGTCATGGACTACACCCGCCGCGCCGTGTATCCCGGCCCCGAAGACCAGATCGACCTGCCCGACGGCGTCGAACAGGATGCGGCCGCGCTGGACGAGATCCTGGACGGCGTGCAGGAAAAGACGCCTGACAGCGAAGACCTGTTGACCGCGGTGGTGCTGGCCGCCAGTCCCACCGAAGTGACGCTGGCGCGCAGCGCCCGCGACATCATCACCATCAGCGACAAGAAGGCGCTGGCGGTGGTGGCCCGCGCGCTCAACCCCAAGGCCAGCGACAGCCAGCGCCTGCGCCGCGGCTCCGTGGTCTACATCCACAAGAACGGCGACGGCTGGGAAATCATCAACATGCCGACGCTGCAGGCGGCGCTGGTCTCGATGGTGCCCCAGGATGGCGCCATCCGCGCCATGATCGGCGGCTTCGATTACAACCGCGGCGGCTTCAACCGCGTGACGCAGGCCTGGCGCCAGCCCGGCTCCAACATCAAGCCCTTCGTCTACGCCGCGGCGCTGGAACGCGGCCTGACCCCGGCCACCCAGATCTCCGACCAGCCCTTCATGCTGACCGCGGAGCAGACCGGCTCCAAAGCCTGGCAGCCCAAGAACGACGGCAACAAGTACGAGCCCATGCTGACCCTGCGCCAGGGCCTCATGCGCTCCAAGAACATGGTGTCGATCCGCATCCTGCAGGCCATCTCGCCGCAGTATGCCCAGGACTACCTGACCCGCTTCGGCTTCGACAAGTCGCGCTGGCCTGCCGTGCTGCCGCTGGCCCTGGGCGCGGGCGGCGCCACGCCGCTGCAAGTGGTCAACGGCTACAGCGTGTTCGCCAACGGCGGCTACCGCGTCACGCCCTACCTGGTGGACCATGTGACCGACCGCTCGGGCAATGTGCTGATGAAGGCGCAACCGGTCGTCGCCGGCGACGAGCAGGCGCGCGCCATCGATCCGCGCACGGCCTGGGTGATGGACGACATCCTGCGCGGCGTCACGGTCAGCGGCACCGCCGCGCGCGCGCACCAGGTGCTCAAGCGCAACGACGTCGGCGGCAAGACCGGCACCACCAACGAAGCCGTGGACGTCTGGTTCTCGGGTTTCACGCCCGCGCTGGCCACCACGGTCTGGATGGGTTTCGATCAGCCAAAATCGCTGGGCACGAACGAATTCGGCAGCGGCCTGGCCCTGTCGACCTGGCTGGACTTCATGCAGCCGGTGCTCAAGGGCGTGCCGGACGCCAAGCAGGCGCCGCGCCCGGATGGGCTGCTGGTCGAGAACGGCGAGTACTACTTCTCGGAATTCCCGCCGGGCCAGGCCGTCGCCTCGCTGGACTTGTCCTCGGGCGATGCCCTGACCGATTTCCTCAACAACAACCGCTCCACCGACGGCGTCGACACCTCGGTCAAGCCGCTGCCGGCCCCTGGCACCTCCGTGCAGCCGCCGAATCCCAACAGCCCGATCCAGGCCCCATTGATGCCGATCCCGGCGCCCCGGGCGAACAATGCCCCCGCCGCAGGTTCGCCTGCCGCAGGTTCGCCTGCCGCAGGTTCGCCTGCCCTCGGCCTGGACGGCAACGGCGTCAGCGCAAGCGCGATCACCACCTCTGCCCCAGTCGCGGCCCGGCCGCTCTGATCCCGGCCTTGCACCGACACAAAGGGCGCCTCCAGGGCGCCCTTTTCCGTTCCACTGGCTGCTGACGACCGGCGGCCTACTCCTCGGTCGCCAGCTCGGTGACGACCTCGCGTGGCCAGGCCTGCAGGGACTCCAGGTCCAGCAGCGTGAAATAGCCTGACCGCCAGCCCTCGGTATCGATGTGATACACGTTGCCCAATAGCAGGGGCGCCGCCACCGGCGTATGTCCCGCCACCACCGCCCGCACGCCCTTGATGAACGTCCTGTCCATTTGCCGCAGGCGTTCCCGCGACCACTGGCACGCCGCGCTGGTGCGCTTGTAGCGGTCTTGCAACGCGGATTCCAGCCTTGGCCAGAACAGCACCGGGCAATCCGCGTGCAACAAACCGACCGCGCCGGTGGACGTCTCGACCTCGATGGCAATGGGCAGCCGCGCAAACGCTTCGGCAAAGACTTCCTGCCGGTCGGGCGGCAGGTCCAGGAACCAGCCGCCGCCATAGCCGCGCCAGTTCATGACGTCCACCTGCCCCGTGCGGACGTGGCGGATCGCATAGTCTTCATGATTGCCCTGCACCGCATGGAACCAGGGCTGGGCCAGCCATTCCAGCGCGGCCTCGCTTTCCGGGCCCCGGTCGACCAGATCCCCCACCGAAAACAGCCGGTCGCGCGCCGGGTCGAAGCCCAGCCGGTCCAGACTTTCCTGTAGACGGGAAAAATGCCCATGCACGTCGCCCACCGCAAAATCGCGGCCGCGTTCATTGCGGGGAATTTTCAGAAATCGCTGCTCCATGATGATCCGGAAACCACCCACCGCGAACGGGGACGGATCCGTCCCCACCAGCCGGTCGTGGCAATGCCTGCCTGTTGAAACCTGACCCTTCTTTTTAACCCGCTTTGCTGCGCGGCGCCGTCTCGCCCCGCTCGGCGTCGGGGTCAAAATATTGCGTTACGAGAATCGGTATTGTTCGTGATAATGTTCCGACTTTCCCAACTAATAACTGAAAGGGGGCCGCGCAGGCCACCTTTTGCCGTCGCCATGACAGCCGCTTCCACCATCAAGACTTGGTACTGGATCCATAAATGGACCAGTCTCGTCTGCACCATCTTCCTGCTCATCATCTGTCTTACCGGCTTGCCGCTGGTGTTCCATCACGAAATCGAGCATTGGCTGGATGACGCCAAGCCCCTGTCGGACGTGCCGGCCAACACGCCGCCCGCCCACCTGGACAAGCTTGTCGAAAGCGCCAAGTCCCTGTATCCCGGCGAAGTGATCGACTACCTGTTCTTCGACCCCGACGAACCTCAGGTCTGGGTGGGCATGGCCAAGACGCCGGGCGACGGCCAGGTCTCCGGGCACGCCGTGCGCATGGACGCCCGCACGGGCGACGTGCTGCTCGAGGGCCCGCTCTATACCGAGGACAAGTTCTCTTTCATGGGCATCATGCTGGCCCTGCACGTGGACCTGTTCGCCGGGCTGCCGGGCGAACTGTTCCTGGGCTTCATGGGCCTGCTGTTCTGCGTGGCCATCGTGTCCGGCGTCGTGCTGTACGGCCCTTTCATGAAGAAGCTGGAGTTCGGCACCGTTCGAGCCGCGCGGTCCTCGCGCCTGAAATGGCTCGACCTGCACAACCTGCTGGGCATCGTCACGCTGGTCTGGGCGTTCGTCGTGGGCGTCACGGGCGTCATCAATGAACTATCGACGCCGTTGTTCCGCCTGTGGCAATCGACCGAACTCGTGCGCATCCTGGAGCCCTACAAGGGCCAGACCGTGCCGACGGAACTGGCGTCGGCCCAACTGGCGGCCGATACGGCGAAAAAAGCTCTGCCCGGCAACGAAGTGTCGTTCATCGCCTTTCCCGGCAACGCGTTCGGCAGCCCGCACCACTACATCGCCTGGATGCGCGGCGATACGCCGTTGACGTCTAAATTGAACACGCCGGTGCTGGTGGACGGCAAGACCGGCGCGCTGACGACCGTGGCCAAGATGCCCTGGTACCTGACCGCGCTTGAAGTGTCCCGCCCGCTGCACTTTGGCGACTACGCCGGCCTGCCCCTGAAGATCATCTGGGCCCTGCTGGACCTGATCACCATCGTGGTCCTCGTCAGCGGCCTCTACCTGTGGGTGGCGCGCCGCCGCGCCACCGAAGCACGCATCAACGAACTCGTGAAAAAGCACCAGGCCGCCGCCACCCCGCAAAGGACTCCCGCATGAGCGCCCGTAAAAGCAAAGGCGGCCGCGGCTTCATGTTTGTCTGGGGTGTGCCGATCCTGCTGGGCGCGCTAAGCGTGTTCGGCCTGCTGGCTGCCTTGCTTGGCACGGGCGGCTGGCACTGGGCCTCGTGGATCACGCTGACCATCCTGTTGGTCGTCATCGTGCGTTACTGGTGCTTTCCGCTGAAGCACTAGCCCGTCGGACAGAGGGGTGTCGGGGCCCCGCAGCCCCACCCCCCGCCGATTTTTTTCGCTGGCCGGCCTTAAGCGCCGAAGCGCTCGGGGTCCGGCCCCAGGCGCGCGCCTTTCTTGATACCGTCGATCGCCGCCATGTCGTCGCCCGACAGCTCAAAGTCGAAAACGTCGATGTTTTCACGGATGCGGGCGGGCGTGACCGATTTCGGGATCACGATCAGATCGCTTTGCAAATGCCACCGCAGCGTGACCTGCGCCGGCGACTTGCCGTGCTTTTTGGCCAGATCCAGGATGACCTTTTCCTTGGTGATACCGCCTTGGGCCAGCGGGCTCCAGGATTCCGTCGCAATCCCGTGCTTGGCATGGAACGCCCGCAGCTCGCGCTGGGTGAAGCCGGGATGCAGCTCGATCTGATTCACCGCCGGCACCACTTTCGACGATTCCATCAGCCGCTCAAGGTTGGCCTGCGTGAAATTGGATACGCCGATCGAACGGGCGCGGCCGTCTTCCTTCATCTCGACCATGGCGCGCCAGGCGTCCAGGAATTTGGTGCTGCCCGCCACCGGCCAATGGATCAGGTACAGGTCCACATACGCCAGGCCCAGCTTCTCCAGGCTCTCGTCCATCGCCTTGTGGGCGTCGTCGTAGCCATGGCGGTCGTTCCATAGCTTGGTGGTCACGAACAGATCCTTGCGTGCCACGCCGGCCGCTCGCAGCCCGGCGCCCACCCCTTGCTCGTTGCCATAGATGGCCGCGGTATCCACCGAGCGGTAACCGGCCGCCAGCGCCTCCTTGACGCTGGACGCCGCCTGCTCGTCCGGCACCTGCCAAACGCCCAGACCCAGTTGCGGGATCTTGTTGCCGTCGTTCAATTTCACTGCGGGTACTTTCGCCATAAGACCCTCCGTTGCTTGCACCGCGACACCGGCGCGGCGAATATGCGCCAGGTCGCGCAATCCTGGGCACAGCCCGGCTTACCCCAGGATTGAAGAGAAAAAGGAGCGGGCTTGCCGAGCTACGCCCGCATCGCAATACCGGATAGACGTCCCCCGGCAATGGTCCGTATGCACCAGGGGTTATCAGCCAAATAATAGCGCCGGTGCCCGATAATGGCCGGTAGACGCCCTCCCGCCCCCCGCATCCAGTCCCCAGCCAGCCATGACTCCCCCTGACGCGCCGCCCAGCAACCGCGGCGGTTTTTCCACCCTGCGCACCCTGTTTCCCTATCTTTGGCCCCCGGGCATGACGGGGCTGAAAGTGCGCGTCGTCGCCGCCCTGCTCTGTCTGTTCGCCGCCAAGGCGGCAACCGTCTACGTGCCCCTGATCTACAAGCACGCCATCGACGAACTGGGCAAAGGCGCCCCCGGCGCCGTGACGGTACCGCTGGGGCTGATCCTGGCCTACGGCACGGCCCGGGTGCTGTCGTTGCTGTTCTCCGAACTGCGCGACGCCATTTTCGCGCGGGTCGGTCAGCACGCCATCCGCGCCGTCGGCCTGCGGATCTTCCGGCACCTGCACGCCCTGGCGTTGCGTTTTCATTTGTCGCGCCAGACGGGCGGGTTGACCCGTGCCATTGAACGCGGCACCAAAGGCATCCAGACGCTGCTGTCGTTCCTGCTGTTCAACATCCTGCCGACGTTCTTTGAAATCGGCCTGGTCTGCATCGTGCTTTGGAAAATGTTCGATGTCTGGCTGGCGTTGGCCACGGGCGCGACCGTGATCCTGTACATGGCCTACACGCTTGCCGTCACCGAGTGGCGCGCCAAGTTCCGCCGCCAGATGAACGAGACCGACTCCGAGGCCAACACCAAGGCCATCGAAAGCCTGCTGAACTACGAGACCGTCAAGTACTTCGGCAACGAAGAGCACGAAGCACGCCGCTACGACGCCTCGCTGACCCGCTACGAACGTGCCGCCGTTCGCAGCCAGGTCAGCCTGTCGATCCTGAACGTGGGCCAGGCCGCCATCATTTCGGTCGGCCTGACGCTGGTCATGTGGATGGCCGCCACCGGCATCGCCGAAGGCCGCTACACGCTGGGCGACTTCGTGCTGGTCAACACCTACCTGCTGCAGCTGTACCAGCCGCTTAGCTTCTTCGGCTTCATCTACCGCGAGATCAAGCAGGCCATCATCGACATGGAACGCATGTTCGAACTGCTAGGCCAGGACCGCGAAGTGGCCGACCACCCCGACGCGCACCCGCTGCGGATCTCGGGCGGACAGGTCGAGTTCCGCGACGTCCATTTCGGCTACGACGCGCGCCGCCCCATCCTGAAGGGCGTCAGCTTCACTATCCCCGCGGGCAAGACGGTGGCGGTCGTCGGCACGTCCGGCGCCGGAAAATCCACGATTGGCCGCCTGCTGTTCCGCTTCTACGACGCCGATAGCGGCGCCATCGTCGTCGACGGCCAGAACGTGCGCGACGTCACGCAGGCCAGCCTGCGCGCGGCGATCGGCGTGGTGCCGCAGGACACAGTGCTGTTCAATGACACCATCCACTACAACATCGGCTACGGCCGGCCCGGCGCAACCGATGCCGACATCCAGGCCGCTGCGCGGCTGGCGCATATCCACGACCTGATCATGACGATGCCCGATGGCTACCAGACCATGGTGGGCGAGCGCGGCCTGAAGCTGTCGGGCGGTGAAAAGCAGCGCGTGGCGATCGCCCGCACGATCCTGAAAAATCCCGCCATTTTCCTTTTCGACGAAGCCACCAGCGCGCTGGACACCCATACCGAACGCGAAATCCAGGCCAACCTGCGGGAAGTCAGCCAAGGGCGCAGCACGCTGATCATCGCCCACCGGCTGTCGACGGTCGCCGACGCGGACGAGATCATCGTGCTGTCCGAAGGCCGCGTCATCGAACGCGGCCGCCATCCGCAGTTGCTGGCGCAAGGCGGCGTCTACGCCGGCATGTGGGCCCGTCAGCAGGACAGCGCGCCGGTTTTGCCCGCCGATTGACAAGCCCCGCGCCCTGTCCGAAGATCGCACCCTTTTCCTCACGAGGCTTGCCATGCTGGAATCCCCCGCCGCCCCCGAAGTCCGAGTCTGCGCTGCCGCCGAACTCGTCAACGGCGGCCTGGGCGTGAAAGTGCCTGTGACCGATAGCGCGGGCCGGACGACCGCGTTCTTCGTGCGCTATCAGGACCGCGTGCATGGCTACTTGAACCGCTGCGCCCATGTCGGGGTCGAACTCGATTGGGAAGGCAGCTTCTTTACCCGCGCCGGCGACCTGATCATGTGCGCGCGCCACGGCGCGACCTACCAACCCGACACCGGCCTGTGCGTGGGCGGTCCCTGCAAGAATGGCCGCCTGACGGTACTTGCCGTCGAAGAACGCGACGGCGCCGTGTTCTGGCAGCCCGGCGGCAAGATCCGCCCGCTGGACGATCAGACCTGACTGACCGACCGACCCCGACCGCCCCCCCCGCTGGCTAAGCGCCCACCACCGCTTCCCGGGCCGGCTCCACGCGTTCCGCATAACGGCGCGCCAACACGGCGCAGACCATCAGCTGCATCTGGTGGAAGATCATCAACGGCAGCACCACCACGCCCATCTGCGCGGTGCCGAACAGCACGGCCGCCAGCGGAATGCCCGAGGCCAGCGACTTCTTCGATCCGCAAAAGACCAGCGTAATCTCGTTTTCCTTGGACAGCCCGAGCTTGCGGCTGCCCCACGTCGTGATCAGCAGCACCGCCCCCAACAACATCGCGTTCACCAGCACCATCGTGGCCAGATCGATCGCGGGAAACGCATGCCAGATGCCTTGCGCCACCGCTTCGCTGAACGCGGTGTAGACCGCCAGCAGGATCGAACTGCGGTCCACCTTGGACAAGGCGCGGTTGTTACGCTGCGCCCACGCCCCGATCCACGGCCGCAGCAGGCTGCCCACCGCGAACGGCAGCAACAGCTGCAGCAGGATGCGCCCCGCGTCGGCCAGGCCGTGCCCGCCGCCCTGGCGGTGCAACAGCACGGCCACCAGCAACGGCGTCAGCACGGTGCCCAGCAGATTGGACGCCGTCGCGGCGCAAATGGCGCCGGGCACGTTGCCGCGCGCCATGGACGTGAAGGCGATCGACGACTGCACGGTGGAAGACAGCGTGCAGACGAACAGGACGCCCAGCCACAGCGACGGCGCCAGCAATCCAGGGAACAGCGCCCGCAGTCCCAGGCCCAGCGCCGGGAACAAGACGAAGGTGCTTGCCAGGATCAGCCCATGCAAGCGCACATCCTTCACGCCCGCCACGATGGCGTCGGTGGACAGGCGCGCGCCATGCAAGAAGAACAGCAACGAGATGGCGATGTTGCTGGCCACCATCATGAATGACGCACCCTTGCCCACCGCGGGGAAAAAGCTGGCGAAAACCACGGTGGCGATCAGGGTGAACGTGAATGAGTCGGGCAGGAAGCGGCGCATGGCGAGAGGATTTTCCGAGAAGTTACGGAAAACTATAGGCGCGCCCCTTGCCATCGTGAAGTCCACTGATTACTTTAACTGTCATCGGAATATCCTATGACCAGCCGTCGCCGCCATGCTCAATCCCCTCTGGCTCAAGACCTTTGCCGCGGCCGCCGCCGCGCCCAGCTTTACTGAAACCGCCCGGCGCCTGGGCCTGACCCAGCCGACCGTCAGCGAACATGTCCGGCAACTGGAACAGGCCGTCAACCGCCGCCTGTTTCTGCGCGACACGCACTCGCTCACGTTGACCAGCGATGGCCGCAGCCTGCTGGTGCACGCGCAGATCATCCTAGACGCCCATGAACGGGCCGAACGGCTGTTCGATGCGCCCCGGCTGCGCGGCCGCGTCCGCCTGGGCACATCCGACGATCTGGCGATGGGACCGCTGCCCGACGTGCTGGCCGCCTTCCGGCTGGCGCATCCTGAAGTGGAACTGGACCTGACCATCGGCGTCACCAGCGAGCTCTACAAGCTGCTGGACGACAACGGGCTGGACGTGATGATCGGTAAACGCCGCCGCGGCGACCGCCGGGGCCAGACCCTGCACAAGGAAGCCTTGCTGTGGCGGGCCAAGGAAGGCTTGCGCATCGCCGCAGACGAACCGTTGCCGCTGATTCTGCTGCGCGAGCCCAGCGTGACCCGCACGCTGACGCTGGACGCGCTGGCGCGCGCCGGCCGCAGTTGGCAGATCGTCTGCACCAGCACCAGTTACGCCGGCTGCCAGGCCGCCGCCCGCGCCGGGCTGGGTATCACGGTGCAGCCCTCGCATCTGTCCACGGCGGGCTTGGCCGCACCTGCCGGAGCCGCCCAATTGCCCCCGTTGCCGCAAGTGGAATTCATCGTCATCGCGGCCCCTGCCCCCAACAAGCCGACGCGTGCGCTGACCGAAATCCTGATGCGCAGCACGCTGACCTGACCGGGCCAGATGTCCCGCCCCCCCATTTATGCATGGGCTTCGCCATCGCGGTGTTACCTTCCGCGCATTAGATCAGCAGATATAGCTTTGGACCGGACCCACGAGATGGGTTCATACCGCCTCATCAGCGTTCAGATTCACCATCGGCCTCCCATGCAAAGCCCATACGGTGTTCAGGAAATCTGCAAAATCAGCGCCCGATATTTGGTTGGCAGCCAGCATCACTACGATTTCCTCCAGTTCCGCGATTCGAGGAATCTCAATGCCTTGCCGGTATAAGTATGTCAACGCGCAAGTCAGCGCAGTTCGCTTATTCGCGTCATTGAAGACATGCCCCCGAGCTATTGCCTCAGCGTAGAGACTGGCAATACCGAAAACGTCGTCCAAACCGGCATACCGGGCATGCATCTCTACCCGGAACAAAGCCGCTTCCACTCCCCCGATCCCGCCGCCGGCCAACCCGGGAAGCCCACCGGTCTCAGCGAGTATCTCGTCATGGATCGCGATCACGAATTGAGGATCTAGCACCTACCTGTCCTTCAAGGCGATCAGGACATCGCGGTGCGTCTTGATGACCTTTCTGGCTGCGGAGGTCACCTTTTTCATGTCGTCGGCGGTCATAGTTGACGCGTCCGGACGGACCGGTTGAATTTTCTCCCGCCGAACCAGCACGTACCCCTGTAATTTCTTTCCATATGAATCGCTCATATACACCCCCATCTACCTGCGGGCATTCCAGTAATCGGCCACCCTGGACTTCAACTATACAGCGACAGCTTCGAAACATCGCCGCCGTCCCCCCCGGGGCATTAGCCCTCCTCTGAAAGGTTCACATGCTGTCCAGGGCGGTAGCGCTTCAAGGCCTGCTGGAGGGCAACCTAATCGCCACACGATCCATCGCCATCAATAAATTGCCCAGCCCGCCGGGCGCCGCGCCATCGATCCGGCCGCCCGGGCCGCAGACGTTGTCGGCGCTGGTCCAGCTGGGCGCC
>LNAP01005371.1_pt1 | contig 11404 bp, 9 predicted proteins | sample 602601 | NCBI WGS metagenome assembly LNAP01 (sample SAMN02440304, study PRJNA202911) | soil metagenome | biome: Subtropical and temperate rainforests or woodlands; isolation source: soil samples (1 kg each in a 20% v/v slurry with milli Q water) were... ... | reverse complement strand
CGGATGCCAACACGGAAAGAACAGCCATGACCGCCCACTACGACGCCCGCGAGACGCGCGACCAAGCCGCCCGCGAGGCCGATCTGTTCTCCCGCCTGCCGGAGGTGCTGCGAGCCGCGATGGCCGCCCCGGCCTATGCCGAGCGGCTGAGAGGTATCGATCCCGCCGCCGTGACCTCCAGGGCGGCACTGGCGGTTCTGCCGGTCTTGCGCAAGTCGGAACTGCCCGCCCTGCACAAGGCCACTGCGCCCTTCGGAGGCTTCGTGGCAGCGCCCGCCGGCTCATTCGCCCGCCTCTTCACCTCCCCCGGCCCGATCTTCGAGCCGGAGGGACGGCAGACCGATCCCTGGCGGGGCGCGAGGGCGTTGTTCGCGGCCGGGTTCCGGCCCGATGACATCGTCCTCAACACCTTCAGCTACCATCTCACCCCGGGCGGCTTCATCTTCGACGCCTCGGCCCGCGCGCTCGGCTGTGCCGTGATTCCGGCGGGGCCCGGCAATGCCGAACAGCAATTCGAGTTGATCGAAGCCTACCGCCCGGTTGGCTACAGCGGCACGCCGGACTTTCTGAAGATATTGCTCGATGCCGCGGCCAGTTCAGGCCGCGACGTCTCCTCGATCAAACGCGCACTGGTTTCCGGCGCGGCGTTCCCGCCCTCGCTCCAGGCTGAGATCAAGGCGCGCGGCATCGACGCCTACCAGGCCTTCGGTACCGCCGATCTCGGCCTCATCGCGTTCGAGACCGAGGCACGCGAGGGCATGGTCGTGAACGAAGACCTGATCCTGGAGATCGTCAGGCCCGGCACTGGCGATCCCGTCGCGTCGGGCGACGTCGGCGAGATCGTGGTGACGTCGCTCGATCCCCACCATCCCTGGATCCGGCTCGCCCTTGGCGACCTCACCGCAGCGCTGCCGGGTCCGAGCAAGTGCGGCCGCACCAACATGCGCATCAAGGGCTGGATGGGCCGCGCCGACCAGACCACCAAGGTCAAGGGCATGTTCATCCGCCCCGAACAGATCGCCGAGATCGGCAAGCGTCATTCCGCGCTCGGAAGATTACGCCTCGTCGTCACACGGCAAGGCGAGAGCGACGCGATGACGCTGAAAGCGGAAACGGCGGCGGCCAGCCAGGCGCTGCACGAGGAGATCGCCAGCAGCTTGCGCGCCGTGACGAAACTCGGCGGAGCCGTCGAGCTGGTCAGCCCCGGCATGCTGCCGAACGACGGCAAGGTGATCGCGGACGAGCGGTAGTCTCAGTTCGACTTCGAGAGCCGATAGTTGCCGAGATACAATACGTCCAGCCCCGAGCAGAAATAGGTGTGCAACGCCTCCAGCGGCGCGTTCACCGTCGGCTGCTCGTTGATGTTGAGGCTGGTGTTGATCAGAACCGGCAGCGAGGTCGCTTTCGCGAAATCGCCGATCAGGCGACTGTAGAGCGGGTTGCTGTCCGCGTGGACGCTCTGGATGCGCGCGGTGTTGTCGACATGGACCACCGCAGGCATGGTCTCGGCGACCTTCTGATTGACCGGGAACGTCACTACCATGAAGGGCGCGTCGAACGTGTCCTCGAAATACTCGGCCTGGCGTTCGTACAATACCGACGGACAGAACGGGCGGAATTCCTCGCGATACTTGATGGTGAGGTTGATGCGGTCCTTCATGCCCGCATGCCTGGGATCGGCCAGGATCGAGCGGTTGCCGAGCGCGCGCGGACCGTACTCCATCCGCCCCTGGAACCAGCCCACCGTCTTCTGTTCGGTCAAATCGGTGACGCAGCGCGACACGGGATCGTCGAGCAGTTCGAACCGCGCCCCGATCTTGTCGAGCGTCTCCCGTATCGTGTCGTTGGAATAGTCCGGTCCCCAGTAAGCATGGGTCAGCGGTGCGATGGCGTGGCCCGCCTCCGCGCATTTCATCATTGCGGCGCCGAGCGCCACGCCGGCATCATGCGGCACCGGTGGGACGTAGAGACGCTTCACGGACGGCTCGGCCGCAATCTCCATGTTCATCTTGCAGTTCAGCCCGACGCCGCCGGCGATGCAGACATCACCGCAGCCGGTTTCGGCGATCGCGGAACGGATCACTTCGGTGGCGACGATCTCGAGCTGCTTCTGGCCGCTTGCGGCAATGTTGGTCAGACGCTGGTCGAGCGGCGCGCCACGCAGCCGCCGCGGCCCCAAGATCTCCTCCATCTTCTCGGTGAAGATGCGCTCCTGCCGTGTCGAGAAATCGCTGGTGAAGATCTCGGCGTCGCGCCTGCGCTTGTCGAGCTCGGGATCGAGCTCGTAATTGATGCCGTTCGGACGCAGCAGCTGGGCGAACTTGTCGAGATAGTCCGGACTGCCATAGGAGGACAGGCCCATGACCTTGTACTCGTCATTGGTCATCTGATAGCCGAGATACTGCGTCAGCATCCCGTAATAGAGACCGAGACTGTTGTTGCGTCCAAACCGCGTCAGCACGCGGAAGTCGTTACCGCGCGCATGCGCGACGAGGCCGGAACTGGAATCGCCCGAGAAGTCGAAGCAGGCCACTGTCGCCTCCGGAAAACCGGAGCCGTAGAACGAGCTCGCGGCATGACAGAGGTGATGGTCGTAGAGCTCGATCTTCGGGCTGTGGCCGAACTGATACTTGAAATATTCGGTGAGGCGCTGCGTGTAGTTGGTGTAGGTCTTCAACGGCGAGCAGATCCAGTCGACGTCGCGCATGGTGATACCGGCCTGCTTCAGGCAGAAGCCGATCGCCCCGCGCGGCAGCTCGCCGCGCGCATGTTTGGCCAGCGTGAAGCGCTCCTCCTCGGCAGCAGCGATCAGCTCCCCGTCGCGCAGTAAAACCGCCGCACCGTCGTGATGCCCGTGCTTGATCCCCGAGCTGATTCCGATCACATACATGTCGCGTAGACCCCTCGGGAGCCTTCTATAGAAACCGCGGCCAATGTAAATCGGCTCGGGCCGACCGAAGCGCTTGAGGCCGGCCATTTTGGCCCGATGCCGCCGGGCGCAGGAACCTTGCATCGCCCCTGCCGCTCCCGTATTACCAACCTTGCTGCGATATGGCCTGGAATTGGCCCTTCCTGGACCCCGAAACGTGCTTGAACGTACCCTCGTCACCATCGCCGAGACCGAGACCATTGAGGAAGCCTTCCGGCGCCTGAATGCGAACATGCTCGGCATCCTGTTCGCACAGGACGCGAGCGGACGAATCGTCGGCGCCGTGACCGACGGCGACATCCGCAGGCGCATGCTCGCCGGGACCACGATCCAGGACCGGGTTGCGACCTGCATCAATCGCAACTTCGTCTCGGCCAGGGCCGGCGGCCCGCGCGAGCAGATCCTCAAATTGCTGGATCAGCGCGTGCACGTGGTGCCGATCCTCGATGGCGAAGGACGGCTCGTCGACGTGTTCAGCCGCGAGCTGTTCAACCTGTCCGAAGAGAGCGAGGTGTTCGCACGCGCCCGCTCGCCGGTGCGGATCAGCTTCTCCGGCGGCGGCACCGACCTGACGCACTATTTCGTCGAGAACGACGGCGGCGCGGTCATCAACGCCACGATCAAGATGTACGCTCACGCGACGCTGCGGCGCCGGAGCGATTCCAGCATCCGGATCTATTCGCACGATTTCCGCAGCACGATCGAGGCCGACAATCTCGCGGAGCTTGGAACGGACGGGGACCTAGCACTGATCAAGTCCGTCGTGCGCCTGATCAAGCCGACTTACGGGTTCGAGCTCGAGGTCTCCGCCGACTTCCCGGTCGGCTCGGGCCTCGGCGGCTCGGCGGTGGTCACATCCGCCATCATCGGCTGCTTCAACGAATTCCGCGGCGACCAGTGGGACCGTCACGAGATCGCGGAGATGGCGTTCCAGGCCGAGCGGCTGATGCTCAACATCCCCGGCGGCTGGCAGGACCAGTACGCCACCGTGTTCGGCGGCTTCAACCACATGGAGTTCTTCTCCGACCAGAACACCATCGTGCCGCTTCGCCTCGACCCCAACATCATCGCCGAGCTCGAGGAGAGCCTGGTGCTCTGCTACACCGGCTCGGGCCGCGATTCCGGCGCCATCCACCGCGACCAGAAGGCACAGCACGGGACCAGCGATGCCGTCGCCGCAGCCGCCAAGCAGAAGGAAGTGACGCGCGACATAAGGCGGCATCTCCTGCGCGGACAGCTCCTGGAATGCGGCCGGCTGATCGACGAGGCCTGGCACGCCAAGCGGAAGCTGAGCTCGAAGATCTCGTCGGACGCGATCGATGCGATCTACGATTTCGCCAAACAGCACGGCGCGGTTGGCGGCAAGCTGCTGGGCGCAGGTGGCGGCGGCTACTTCCTGTTCTTCGTGCGTCCGTTCGAGCGCTACCAGCTCATCGCCGCACTGGAACAGCAGGGGCACAGCTGTTCGCGCATCATGTTCGAAGAGAACGGGCTGCGAACGTGGAAGTCGCGTTTTCCCGCGCGATTTGCCTGACGCAGTGAGACGAGAATGTTGATGACATCGCCAAAACAGACCGCTTCAGTCCGCATCGGCAACCGCCTCCTTGGCGACGGCGAGCCCTGCTACGTCATTGCCGAGATCGGCAACAACCACAATGGCGACTTCGATCGCGCCATTGCGCTGGTCGATGCCGCGGTTGCCGCTGGGGCCGACTGCGCCAAATTCCAGATGCGCAAGCTCGACGAGGTCTATCGCGCCTCGAGCCTGTCCGGAAAGGACGACGACCTCGCGGTCGAATACACGCTCGATCTGTTGCGCCGCTTCGAGCTTCCGACGGCGCAACAGAAGAAGATCGCCGAGTATTGTGCAGCCAAGGGCATCCAGTATCTCTGCACGCCCTGGGACGCCACCAGCGTCGCCGTGCTCGAAGGTTTCGGCGTGGAGGCCTACAAGGTTGCCTCGGCCGACCTCACCAACCTGCCGCTGCTCGCGCGCCTCGCCGCCACCGGCAAGACGCTGATCGTCTCCACCGGCATGAGCACGACGGACGAGATCAAGGCCGCGGCGAAATTCCTCGACGAGCGCAACACGAGCTACGTGCTGCTGCATTGCCAGAGCACCTATCCGGCCGCGCTCCACAACATCCATCTGCGCTTCATGGAAACGTTGCGCGAGATCCATCCGGTCGTCGGCTATTCGGGCCACGAGCGCGGCATTGCCGTCTCGATCGCCGCGGTGGCTCTCGGCGCCGTCGTGATCGAACGCCACATCACCCTCGACCGCGAGATGGAAGGTCCGGACCATGCTGCAAGCCTGGAGCCGGAGGAATTCAAGGCTCTCGTCTCGGGCATCCGCGAGGTGGAAGTCGCGCGCGGCAAGAAGCTGGCCGAGCGCGCGCTGAGCCAGGGCGAACTGATCAACCGCGAAAACCTCGCCAAGAGCCTGGTGGCCGCGCGCGACCTTTCGTCCGGCACCGTGATCTCCGAAGCCGACATCGCGGTGAAGAGCCCGGGACAGGGCCTGTCGCCGCTGAAGATGCCGGCGCTGCTCGGCCGCAAGCTGACACGGACGATGGCGGCCGACGACTATTTCTTCCAGAGCGACCTCGATGAAGGCGCCGCAAAAGCACGGCGCTATCGCTTCGACCGCCCATGGGGCGTGCCCGTGCGCTATCACGACGCCGAGCGCTTCCTGGAGATCTGCCAGCCCGACATCATCGAATTCCATCTCAGCTACAGCGACATGGAGCGCGATCCCGCGGCCTATCTGTCCGGCAGCTATGATCTCGGCTTCGTCGTGCATGCGCCCGAGCTGTTTGCCGGCTCCAAGCTGATGGATCTGGCAACGCCCGACGAGGCGCTGCGGCGCTATTCGCTGGAGCAGACCCAGGCGGTGATCGACATCACCCGCGGCCTCAAGAAGTACTTCCCCAAGACCAAGCGTCCGCCCATCGTCGCCAATATCGGCGGCTTCACCATGGACGAGCCGCTGCCGCCGGAGGCGAAGGCCGAGCGCTATCGCATCTTCGCACAGAGCCTGACCGAGCTCGACATGGAGGGCGTCGAGTTGACGCCGCAGACCATGGCGCCGTTCCCCTGGCATTTCGGTGGCCAGCGCCACCAGAACATCTTCATCTTCCCGGAAGAGTCCGCCGCGTTCTGCGCCAGACATGATCTGCGCATGTGCGTCGACATCTCGCACACGAAACTCGCCGCCAATCATTTCGGCTTCGACTTCGCGCAAGGCCTCGCCCAGCTCGGTCCGCACACCGCGCATCTGCATTTTGGCGACGCCAAGGGGCTCGACGGTGAGGGTCTTCAGATCGGCGAAGGCGAGATCGACTTCGACGAGATCGGAAAGGTTCTGCGCAAGCACGCGCCGACGGCCTCGTTCATTCCCGAAATCTGGCAGGGCCACAAGAACATGGGCGAAGGCTTCTGGACCGCGTTCGAGCGTCTCGAGGGACACATCTGATGGCGCGCAAGACGCTGGCCGTGATCGCCGCACGCGGCGGCTCGAAGGGCATCCCGCACAAGAACCTTCTCGATCTCTGCGGCAAGCCGCTGATCGCCTGGACGGTGGAACAGGCACGCGCGGCGCGGGGCGTCGATTTGGTCGCCGTGTCTTCCGACAGCGACCAGATCCTCGCCGCGGCTGAAGCCGCCGGCGCGGTCGGGGTGCGGCGTCCCGACGACATTTCCGGCGACCTCGCCTCCTCCGAATCCGCCTGGCTGAATGCGCTCGATGCGATCGACGCGCGGATGGGACGGTTCGAGCGCATCGTCGCGCTCCAGGCGACATCGCCGATCCGCGAACCCGGCGACATAGAGAACGCGCTTGCGACCTTCGATCGCGACCATCTCGACAGCCTGCTCTCGGTCTGCGAGGTCGAGGATTATTTCAACTGGCGGATCGGCGCGAACGGACCGGAGCCGATCAACTACGACTATCGCAACCGCCGCATGCGGCAGCAAATCGAGAAGCGCTATTTGGAGAACGGCTCGTTCTACGTCCTGATCCCATCCCTGCTGCGCGAGCAGAACAACCGCCTCGGCGGCAAGATCGGCTTCCACGTGATGGAACGTCACAAGATGTTCCAGATCGACCGCCCCGAGGACGTCAAGCTTTGTGCCGCCATCATGCGCAGTTATGGCTATGCCTGATCTCAGCGCCTTCTCGCTCAAGGACAAGATCGCGGTAGTGACCGGCGCTTCGCGCGGCATCGGCGCTGCCATCGCGACCGGCCTCCAGGATGCGGGAGCGACGGTGTTCGGCCTCAGCCGTTCCGGGACCGCGCCGCAGGGCGTGACCGCGATTGCGTGCGATCTCTCCGACGACAAGGCGATTGAAAACGCTTTCCGCACGATCGCGGCGCAAGGCGGCCGTATCGACGCACTGGTCAACGCCGCCGGCATCAGCCTTCCCCCACAGAGCACCGAGAGCGAGCTCGCGCGCTTCCGCGCCACGCTCGCGACCGACCTCACCGGCGTCTACGCCACCATCGTCGCCGCCTATCCGCTCTTGAAGAAGGCGGGCTCGGCTGCGGTCGTCAACGTCACCAGCATCAATTCGATCCGCGGCTTTCCCGGCAATCCGGGCTACGTGGCGGCAAAGGCTGGACTTGCCGGGCTGACGCGCGCGCTCGCGGCCGACTATGCCGCCGACGGCATCCGGGTCAACGCGCTTGCACCGGGTTATGTGGCGACCGAGATGACCGCAAAGAGTTTTGCCGATCCTGTCATGCACGAAGAGAGACGCCGGCACACCATGCTCGGCCGCTGGGGACAGCCCGCCGACATGGTGGGCGCCGCCGTTTTCCTGGCCTCGGAAGCCTCCGCCTATGTGACCGGTCAGGAGCTCTTCGTCGACGGCGGCTGGATCGCCAAGGGCCTCGCCATCAGTTCGGACAGCAAATCGTGACCACAACGCTCGAACGCATCGGCTTCATGCAGGGACGGCTGTCGGCGCTGGTCGACGGCAAGATCCAGGCGTTCCCCTGGGACGAGTGGCGGGACGAATTTCCACGCGCGAAGGCGCTCGGCCTGACGCGGATGGAATGGACCATCGACCAGGAACGGCTGCGCGAGAACCCGCTGACGACCGAGACGGGGCAGCAGGAGATTCTGGCGCTGTCGCAACAGACCGGCGTGCGCATCCCGAGCCTGACCGGCGACTGCTTCATGCAGGCGCCGTTCTGGAAAGTCGACGCCGTCGTGCGCGACGCGCTCGTCGCCGACCTCGATCTCCTGATCGCCGCCTGCAGCCGCGTCGGCATCGAGTTCGTCGTGATCCCGCTGGTCGACAACGGCAAGATCGAGCGCGAGAGCGAGAGCGATACGTTGAAACGCGTGCTGCTCGCACGCTCCGGGCAGCTGACAAGAAGAAACGTCAAGATCGTCTTCGAATCCGATCTGCCGCCGCGCGATCTCGCCGGGTTCATGGAGGCGTTTCCACCGGACGTGTTCGGCATCAACTATGACAGCGGCAACAGTGCCTCGCTCGGCTATGACAGCGACGAGGAGATCGCCGCCTACGCGCCGCGCATTCTCAACGTGCACGTGAAGGACCGCATTCGCGGCGGCACCACGGTGCCGCTCGGCACCGGCAACGCGGACCTCGCCAAGACGATCCGGCTGATCGAGCGCGCCGGCTACAAGGGCCAATACATCCTGCAAACCGCGCGCGCCGCCGACGGCGACCATGCCGGCGCGCTGGCGAAATATCGCGACATGACGGTTCGCTGGATCGAGGACGCCGCGCGATGAAGCTCGAGCTGAACGATCGTGTTGCTCTCGTCACCGGCGCCAGTCGCGGGATCGGCGAGGCGATCTGCGCCCGCCTTGCGCAGGAAGGCGCCAAGGTCGTCGCCTCGGCGCGCACCGCGGAGTCCGGAGACAGCCGTCTGCCCGGCACCCTGACCGAGACGGTCGACCGCATCGGCAAGGCCGGCGGCCAGGCCGCCTTCATCAAGGCCGACCTCGCCCTGGCGGCCGATCGCGAGCGCCTCATCCAGGAGGCCGAGGCCAAGTTCGGCCCGATCGACATCCTGGTGAACAACGCCGCCATCACCTACTTCATCCCGGTCGAGGAATTCCCCGAGAAGCGGTTCAAGCTGATGATGGAGGTGCAGGTCTATGCGCCCTTCCATCTGTCGCAGCTCGTCATCCCCGGCATGCGCGAGCGAGGCGGCGGCTGGATCGTCAACATCTCCTCGCCGGCCGGCCTGCACCCGAAGATGCCGTTCCAGCGCGGCCGCGGCGGCACCGTCTACGGCATGTGCAAGGCGGCGCTCGAGCGCTTCACCACGGGCCTGGCTTCCGAGGTCTATGACGACAACATCGCCGTCAACGTGGTCTCGCCCGGACTCGTCGACACCCCCGGCGTGGCGGTGCACGGCCTGATCAACGAGAACAGCAAGGACCGCGTCCAGCCGATCGAATACATCGCCGAGGCGGTCTATCGCCTGGCTTCGGGCGATCCGAAGTCCATGACCGGCCGCATCGACTACGCCGAGCCGTTCCTGAAGGAACTGGGCGTGAAGCCGGCCGAACTGGTCTGATCCATCGCAAGGCGGGCCGGTCCTGATCAGGGCCGGCCGCCAGGCGTTTCTAGGCGACGGGCGCCGGGCGGGCGCGCTGATTGTAGAGCAGCTTGCGCCGGCGTTCCTGTTCCTCGGGGCTGACGGAGGCGGGGTCCTCGACCTCGCCGACGCTGGCCTCCATGCCGCGCTTGAGGGCCGGGCGCTCGGAGAGCTCCTCGAACCAGCGCTTGAAGTACTTGAATTCGCCTAAGTCGATGCCCTGCGCCTTCCAGCCGGCGGTCCAGGGATAGGAGATCATGTCGGCGATCGTGTAGTCGTCGCCGGCGATGTAGCGGCGGTCATAGAGCCGGTTGTTCAGCACCCCGTAGATGCGGTGCGTCTCGTCGTTGAACCGGCGCTGGGCGTAGGACTGGTCGCCGTGCTCGGGCGCCACCCGGCTGAAGTGGCCGCGCTCGCCGAACTTCGGACCCTGGTTGGCCATCTGCCAGATCACCCACTGGATGACCTCGTACTTGCCGCGGACGTCGGTCGGCAGGAAGCGGCCGGCCTTTTCGGCGAGGTAGAGCATGATCGCGCCGGACTCGAAGACGCTCAGCGGCGGCCCGCCGTCGGCCGGCTCGTGGTCGACGATGGCCGGCATCCGATTGTTGGGGGAGATCTTCAGGTAGTCGTCGGTGAACTGGTCGCCGCGGCCGATGTTCACCGGCACGATGCGGTAGGGCAGGCCCAACTCCTCGAGCAGGATGGTGACCTTCTTGCCGTTCGGGGTCGGCCAGTAGTGGACGTCGATCATCGCGCGCCTCATGCGGCTTGACGGGAGAGACGCTCAGCCTCCCCCGCGCCGGCGGGCGGCTCAATCCACGATTTCTAAAAGGCGGTCGCCGTTAGCTGGAGCGCGTCGGGCCTTAGCGCTTGGCGTCCTCGGCCGTGTCGCTGACCGCTTCGCCTGCGGCCTTCACGTCCTGGCCGGCGCCCGAGACGGTGTTGCAGGCGCTGACCGCGAGGCTGGCGGCGAAGGCCACGAAAATCACGAGTTTACGCATGGGGCATGCCTCTTCTGGGATCTTGTGTGCGGCGCCATTAACGGTCACGCCGCGGCCTGGTTCCCCCTTCCGCGGTCCTGCCGACCGGCCGCCTCGTCGGTCGGAGTCGGGAAGATCAGCCGCGCGGTGATCCCGCCCTTTTCGTTGCGGAACACCTCCGAGCGGCCGCGAAGCTGGCGTCCGAAGGCGGTCATCAGCGTGCGCCCGACGCCGGAGGTGGCCAGGGCGTTCTCGGGCGCGTCGCCGTCGTCGCTGATCTCCAGCTCCGCCTCTTCGCCGCGGACGGTGAAGTTGACGGTGAGCTGGCCGCCGCGGCCGGCGAAGGCGTGCTTCTGGGCGTTGGTCACCGCCTCGACCGCGAACAGGGCCAGCGGCGCCAGCCGGTCGGGGTCGATGACCAGGTCGTCGACGTGGATCTCGGTCCGCACATGGGCGCCCTGCACCGCGTCGGCGGCGATCAACTGGGCGGTCAGCTCCTCCAGGAAGGCGCGCAGGTCGACCCGCTTCAGGTCCGGCCCCTGGTAGAGGGCGCGATAGATCAGCGCCAGGGCGGTGATCCGCTGGCGGGTGTCGGACATGGCCGCTCGCGCAGCCGGGTCGGAGAGCGCCCGCTGCTGCATGTTCAGCAGCGAGGAGATGACCTGCAGGTTGTTCTTCACCCGGTGGTGGATCTCGCGCATCAGGTCGTCCTTCTGCGCCAGGGAGTCGCGCAGCGAGGCGTCGCGGCCGACGATGGCGTCGGCCATGTCCTCGAGCGTCTCGGCCAGGTCGCGGATCTCGGGCGGGGCCTGGTCGGCATGGACCGGCCGCACGCTGAGGCGTCCGCGGGCGTAGAGGGCGGCGATGCGCTGGAGATAGGCGATCCAGCGGGTCACCACCCGCTCGGTCAC
>LNAP01005370.1_pt1 | contig 11408 bp, 9 predicted proteins | sample 602601 | NCBI WGS metagenome assembly LNAP01 (sample SAMN02440304, study PRJNA202911) | soil metagenome | biome: Subtropical and temperate rainforests or woodlands; isolation source: soil samples (1 kg each in a 20% v/v slurry with milli Q water) were... ... | reverse complement strand
TGTTGGCCGCTTCTCGCAAAGCAACTTTTTGTTGGCTCTTCTTCCCGCGCTTCTGGCCCTTTTTTCCGATTTTTGTCTTTCCCGACAATTAAGGCCTGTGCCCAAGCGAATGGGCTAGAGTCGATACCCAGTGATGGTATCGGTCTTAATGAAATATCCTTGGCACTCGGAATTAGCCCCCAACTTATTGGCTTGTTAATTCATAAACCTGAGCGCCATTATCGTACCTTCCAAATACCTAAGTCTAACGGTGGGACAAGAAATATTCAGTCACCGCGTACGATGATGAAAGTAGCACAGTACTTTCTGCTGGATTATGTGCTTTATCGATGCCCTATACATGTTTCGGCAATGGCCTATAGTCGTGGTTGTACAGTCAGGAATAATGCAGAGGTTCATGTCGGTCGCAGATTCGTGGCTAACATTGATGTGGAGAATTTTTTCCCTTCGCTTAGCCGAAAAATTATATTGCGTGAACTAATAGCGAGCGGTATGGAGCCCGCTACAGCAAACTTGGTTTCTCGCATAGCTTCTTATGAAGGAGGTCTGCCGCAGGGCGCTCCAACGAGTGCTGCATTATCTAATATCGCACTTTTTAGAATCGATGATAAAATATTCAAGCACTGTCAATTGATTGGTGTTGAATATACACGTTATGCAGATGATATTACGTTTAGTGGTGAAAATCTTGAAGCTATACAAGATACAATTGAAATAACCAAGGTCTTGCTTGATTCAATAGGCCTTATGATAAATAAAAGTAAAACGAGAGTTTTCGGGCCATCCTCAAGAAAAGTTGTCACCGGTGTTGTGGTTAATGAGTGGGCTCAACCCTCTAGAAAAAGCAGGAGAAAACTCAGAGCAGAGTTGCACCAAGCGACATTGAACCCTGAAAAATATGCTAGCCAAATAGATGTAATACGTGGGAAAGCCGCTTATATGCTTTCATACGCTGGGGTGGGGCGACCTGTAGGAGGTCTATCTAAGGGCTATGTTGAATCCTCACTGGCAAAGCTCGCTGCTTACATCAAAGCGCATAAAGGCTGAGTTTTTCTACAATTCGACCGTCAGCACCTTGATCCCAACGCCTTCGCAGAACCACCCCACCGCCTCAGCGAACGCCAATACCTGATCGGTTCACGCCGCGAGTGCACCGGCAGCCACTTGCTGCCGAGGCGCAGCTCCAGGCGCCAGGCCTCGCCCTCGCGCAGCACGCGAAACTCCCGCGCCGCCCAAGTTTCCACCAACGCTTGCAACGTCTCCTGCTCGATGGCCCGTTTCATCACCCGCCCTCGCTTGCGTTACACCAGTCCCCGGTAGTCCGGTATAGCGCAGGTGGCGGTGTGGGTGACCGATAACCGGTGAGTGGTCGCCACCACCCTGCCGGACGTGCGGGCCGATTCACCATAATCGCCAATTACACGCGCAGGGTGGGCCTGACAGTACAGTCTGTCAGATTGCCATCCACTTACCCTCTGTAAGGATATGAATCGGGTCACATACCGCGATACTATCGGCGCCACTGCAGTGCAGGCCAGGTTGGCTGAGGATAGAGACATGAAGTTGGGACATTGCATTGCAGCTTTCATACTAATCGCGTGGTTACCTCCTGTTGTTGCAGCTGAGCTGAACTGTCGGGTTGTTGCTCTCAGTGATGGCGACACCTTTACGTGTCTGGATGCGGATAAACATCAGCACAAAATTCGTCTAGCCAACATCGATACTCCCGAAAAAAACCAGCCGTATGGAGCAAAGGCTCAGCAATTGCTCAGTGGTTTGATTTTTAACAAGCTGGTGCGGATCGACACTCAGGCGTCGGATCGGTATGGACGGATGATCGGTCTGACCTATGTGGACGACATTAACGTCAACCGAGAGATGGTTGCCCGGGGAGCTGCATGGGTGTACCCACAGTACAACCTTGACCAGTCGCTTCCGGCCCTCGAGAACATCGCGAAATCAGAAAAGTTGGGTGTTTGGGCGCTTGATCAGGCAAAGCCCATTCCTCCGTGGGAATGGCGGACGTTAGATAGACACCTCAACTCACCCCCATCCGAACACCAAAACGAGTCAGTAACCGCATATGCCCCACTGTCCGGGTCGTCTGGCGTATGCGAAAAAAAGCGGCTATGCGGGCAAATGACGGGTTGCGCCGAAGCGAAATTTTATTTGGAGCAGTGCGGTGTTTTATCCCTCGATAGGGATAGGGATGGCGTGCCATGTGAAAAGCTTTGCAAATAGCGACTGCAGTCGAAGAGCCTCTCTTTCAGGAACAATGTAAATGACGTTAATTGAAAAGCTGTTTTCGTGGCTTTTTGTCTCTCGAAAATCGACGGACGTAGAAGACCATCCAGATCTTTCGCCGTTGATTTTTGACGACCTGAAAAAAGAGCTGGCGATCGACATCGAAGCTAGGAAGCTTGCCAGGGCACAACTACCTGAGACGGATGCCACGTCACTTTCGTCTCCTGAGCTGAGGATCATTCAGCGTCTCGAGGCCGTCCGGGCCAACTACAAGCGCTGGGCACTTGAGCGCATCAATGACATCCATGAAGGTCTGAACACCTTTGACATAACCATGTTGGTAAACCGCTCGCGTCAGTACGCCGACGAATACAACCGATTGGCAAACAAAGAGCTGTCTGATGCTGAGGTTCAGTTGGTGAGTCGGCGAAATGCAGCCGCGCGGCATCAAGATGACCTGGATGCATTTCGCAAAGAGCACAACCTTACTCGCCAGCCCCATTACCCGGAAAACAAGTCAACCCGCGTTGGGCTGGTGTTACTCGGTGTGGTGCTGATCATCATCGAAGGCCTATGCAACGCCTACTTTTTTGCCCAAGGCTCGGAGTCTGGACTTCTCGGCGGTTTTATTCAGGCGGGCTTGCTGGCCGCCATGAATTTTCTTGTCCCTGCGCTGTTCGGAAGAATCTGGATCCCTAACGTCAACCATGTCCGCCGGTTCCGCCGAATGGTGGGCTATGCGGGCATTGTGGTGACGGGTGTCCTTATGCTCCTTTCGGCATTGGCCATTGCCCACTTCCGCGATGCCATGACGCTGGCGGTTGATGACACAGTCAGCCTCGCGGCGGTTGCATTGAAAACGATGCAAGAAGCGCCATTCACGCTCGCCGATCTGTCCTCATGGATGCTTTTCATTCTCAGTATCCTGTTTGGTTGTTTCGGCTTTTGGGAGGGGTATAAGTTTGATGACCCCTATCCCGGATTTGGTCGCCGCCATCGGGTTGCTCAGCAGGCAGTGAATTACTTTCATGCGTTGGTGGAGCAAGTTCGTGGTGAGATTACCGGCATCAAAGAGATGACGCTGGAATCCCTCAATCGGGATGTGGAGAAGGCCAAGGTCAATGTTTTGGATTTCGGTGCGTTGGTCGAAGACAAAAGCAGTTCTGAGCTCAAGCTGAAATACCACTTGAGCAAAGCCGAGAATATGCTCCAAGCCTTGATTAAGGCGTTCCGTGACGAAAATAAAATGCATCGTAATGGAGTACCGCGTCCTGCATATTTCGATGGTATGCCAGAGTTCCAGCATCTGGACTTTCCGAGCTTCAACACCACCGAAGAGGTGGTCAAGCACCGTGAGCAAGAGCGGCTGTTGAATGCGTTACTGGCGGATGTTGAGGGCATTCGTGCGGCTATTCAATCGGCCTACGACAACCGCTTCGATCAGCTAAAAGCAATTCACCTGCAGCTCTAAGGTTAGACTATGGCTATCAAATCTCGTTATGCAACGCCGAACAAATATGCCCAGTCTAATGGAAATGGTGAGTGGCTTAAAATCACGTTATTAGTTGTGTTCATTGTCAGTGTACTAGGGGGAGTTGGTTATTACCTATACACCAAGCCGAAGAGCGCTGATAAGGCTTCGCTCTGTCCGGCGGAGGGGCCATTTGGCCATGTCGTGGTCTTGGTCGACAATACCGACCCCTATTCTTTTATTCAGCGCCAAGCCTTTGTTCAGGCCCTGGGGGCGTTGACTGATCAAGTCGTACCAGAGGGTTATTTGCTTTCCGTTTTCGCCTTGGGTGAGGATTATCAGAAAAATGCCCAACCGATATTTGAGAAGTGCAATCCCGGGACAAGCGATGGCAAGTCCGAACTGACAGCCAATTTGAAACGCATCGACAAACGTTTTAATGAATCCTTCAGGGAACCTGTCCTTCAGCTTGAAGATGTCTTGATGGCGCAAGAGCCCGCCAAGTATTCACCGGTTTTTGAAATGATTCAGTTAGCCTCGATCAAGGGCTTCCGGGCGCACAAAGTGAAGGGCCCTAAGAAACTCATTATTTTCTCTGACATGCTTCCCAATACCGAGAGCTTCTCTATGTTCAAGGGGGTGCCGGAATTCAAGGCATTCTCCGCGACGGCTTACGGCGAGCAAAGTAAAACCGATCTCTCTGGGATTAAGGTAGAACTCCATTACCTAATGAAATACCCCAAGCTTCAAACCATGAAACAGTTGAAGTTTTGGGAAGACTATTTTGAGAATACTGGTGCACGTTTGACTCGTGTCCAGACAATGGAAGGTTAAGCCATGCCTGCAAAAATTGATCTGAGAAAGCTTTTTGGTGTGGCGGTTGGTTTGAAGGTGGTTTTTGCGGCGATCAGTCTCGTACTCGCGAGTCCCTACCTGTTTGGCCTGGCTTTGCCGCTCACGGTGATGGGGCTGTATATCTGGCTGGGAGCAACCAAGCGCGACACAACCGTCTCTGATGAAAAATTCGCAGACTCTTGCTACTACCTCGGTTTTATTTTCACCATTGCTTCGATTATTGCATCGCTGTTTGATTTGCAAAACATCGGATCAGGCCTCAGTGAGGTCGCCGCGCGTTTTGGTGCCGCGATGGTCAGTACCTGCGCGGGCGTCATTGTACGAGTGATCTTGGTCAGCTTCCGCCCAGATCCTGAGTCCGTTATTCAGAGTGCCGAGGACTTAGTTCTGAGCTCATACCGTCGACTTTCCGACGAGTTTTCTCGCTCGTTCGATCAGTTGGTTGTCTTCCGTGGTGATGCGGTTGAGGCGTCCAGGGTCGCGGTTTCGAGCGTCAAAGAGCAAATCGACTCCATGGCTGAAATGCACCGTCAGCAGACTGAGGCCTTCTTCAAGGAAATGACCGAGCACAACAAGGCTACGATACTGAGCTTAATCCAGGATATTCGCACGGCTTCAATGGGTCTTAATCAGATCCTTGAGCAATACCAAGCTAAGGCCTCTGAGACCAGTGAGGGAATCGATCAGACCCTGAGAAATTTCATCAAGACACTGGTTGAGCGACTCAACGCCGTTGAGTTTCCGCAGGACATTTTCTCTAGCCGTCTCGCGGTTCCAATCGCACAGCTCAATGACACGACCACCGATGCCACGGTGAGCGTCAAGCAGGTTTCTGAAAACGTTAGGACTGCAGCCAAAAGCGTTTCGTCGTCGGTTGAGAGGATCAATACCCAGGCAGAGTCCATTAGTGAGGTGTTGTCAGTAGCGCAGACGCTATCGACAGAACAACGAGAGCTCTTATTTGCTATGAAGCGCCAGCAGCAATCGGTCATTGATCAACTTCAGGCGTATCAGGAAGAGATGCTGAAAACTATGGCTACTCAGCAGGGAGCAATGCTGGGTGAGCTACGGGAGCATTCTGAGTTGGTTGCAGGTATCAATGCCGTCATGACAAAGCTTGCGGATAGTCTTGGGGAAAGCCGCGAAGTGGCAGGCGATTTCCGTCAAGCATGGTTGAATATCACGCATGTCGCCGGCGAGATGGGCGATGTGGTTAAAGGCTCGATGGAAAAACTCACACCTGCCATTGTTTCCCTAGACGAAATGGCGAAGCAGTCTGCCAGCGAAGCCCGAGCGGTAACAGCTTCTGTTGGATCACTTGGTGATCTCATGGTGCAGCTGATTGAGCTCAACAGGACTCAGTTGGATCAGGGAGAAACTACCTCCGGCCAACTGCGAGGTATTGCTGATATCAACGATCAAATGAGGGCGCTCAACGAAAGCCTCATGCAGGTCGTGTTGAATAATGCGCTGCCAGTTGTCGGGCATTCCGTAGAAGCAGAAGTTTTTATGGACGCTGTCCAGACTATTGCGCGCAGCAGCGAGTCTCAATCCTCTGTGTCAGCGGGTTGAGGCAGCTTCATGTCGAACAAAAGTGACCAAATTTTCCAGCTCTCGCTGACTGAAATTGCCTTCATCTTGGTTTTCATCCTGATGTTTCTATTGGGATCAATGGTTTTCTTGGCGCAGAAAGAAAACCAAGGTCTCAGAGAGACTCTAGAGGGGCTCGGGAACTTCGAGCAAAAGAAGGCAGACCTTGAGAAAGCGACGCAGTTGGTTGCGGAGACACTTGCTGGTAAAGGCATCAATAACCCTGAAGAGGTGATAAAGAATCTCGTTGATTCCGTCAATTCTCACGAAGAAATCGTCAAGCTAAAGAAACAGATTGTCGATCAGGATGCCAAGATCACGGCCCTCAGTGAGATTCAGAAGGCAATTGATGCTGCAAAGGGCCAAGGCGAAGGGGCTCTCGTTCAGAAGGAAATTGAGCAAGCACTCTTGCTCTCCAAGGAGCTTAAGGAGCAGTTGCAAGCCATGCTTGAAAAAACCGATGACAAGGCCCTGCTAGAGGGTACTGGCCGTGTTGCTGAGAAGGTTAAAGAACTGCTGGCGGGCGTTGAAAAGTTAGAGAAGTCCTTCAAGGAAGACCCATTGTTGTCTGCATTGCCTGGGGAGACACCTGAGCAAAAACTTGAGAGTCTTAAGAGGGAATATCGACTATTTGATGCGCTTAAAAAGGATGGCTCCAACCCGATTCTTGTAAGGAAGGAAAACTCCGACCTCAAAGGCCAGATTCAGTTTTTGAAGAACAGGCTGGAGGCTAATGGTGGCATGGACTTCCCGCCTTGCTGGGCTGACGCAAACGGGAAAGTGCAGATGCTCCTGACTGTCGAGCTTCATGAAAATGAGCTCAATGTCAGTCGTGCCTGGCCGGATATTCGTGAGGCGGATGCTAAAGCACTGCCTAACATCAGTGCTGTGCTGGCGGCTCCTACCTCGGACTATCCTTCATTCCTGAGAGCAGTGAAGCCAATTTCAGATCTCAGTCGCCAATTGAACTGTCGACACTATGTGCGCATCAAGAACCTGATTCCTGATGCAGTGATTTCAGACCGTAGAAGGCTCTCCATAGAGGATTACTTCTACAAGGTTGAAGTACGCCGATAGTTCCGAACCGTTTTGTCGTCAAAGTTGAGTGTGGAAGCGTCCGTACATAGTCACGTCATGCTTGCATGGCTGCTTGCCTGAGGGGAGCAGGATGGCTGTGAAGTCAGCGACCCGATGTCCGTGGAATGGGTGGCCGGATGGTCGCGGAGTCCGCTGCCCTTCGCCGCTGGCTTCACCCAGGATTGTTCAAAAAATGGCCAATTATAAGCCAGCCATAATTCCACATAATTTTTAGCGACTGCGATATTTCCAGGCCTGAATGCCCATCTCGGCACCGACTCGGCAGGGCAAGCCCAGTGGCCCACCAGAAAGCTTTATCCTCGGCATGCGAGGAATTTGGCCGTCTACTTTGCCTCGGTCGCCATAGCTTCTAGAGTTGGAAAAAACTCACCCTTTTTCTTCGCCCTATTCAGAACCGCGAATCCCTCCCACTTGAGTGGGCTTCCTCCAAAAAGCTCTTCGGTAAAGGCGCGGCCCAGGTTCCAGAATTTCTCAATAGCCTGTTCCTCTTCGCCCAGCGTGGCGAGGGACAACCAGTTATCGAACGCTTTGATGGCATGAGCATGATACGCAAGCTCGTGTACGACCCCGGAGGGCTCGGGGAAAACGAACCAAATTTTTTCGAAATACGGTCGGGCCATGCTAGCCAGTTTTAGGAGGTCGGCGGCGGCCTTTTCTTGCTTGCGGGAGGTGTCGCCAACGCGAATAAAAATGGCAGCCTTTTGCAGACCGTTCACTTGGATCATAAAAAATTGGCTAAAAAAATCGGAGTGAATGACCTTGATGATTTCCCCACCCGGAAAACCAAAAAAATCCGCTCCGGCTTTTAGGATGGCCGCCGACGCCAGACGCTCATGGTTAGCTACGCGACTGCGCGCTTTGGAGCGTGCTGTTGTGGCCGGTGTACCGGCTAAGTTGGCGTAGTGCGTTATGGTTTCGCGCAGTGTCTGTAAGGTGTGTTGGTTCGCCAGGGTCGCGGATAGCATGGAAGTTGCGACGACGGCGTCCAGCTGATGCAAGCGTTCCAAGAGCTCAATATGCGCATAGCCACACTTGACCTGTTCCGGGGCCAGCGTAGGCGAGAGGTTGACTAGAAAATTACCGGCCTTGAGCATGCGTGAGACGACTTTGGCGTCATAACCCGCCTCTTGCGCCAATTGTCGTATCAGTAAGTTGATGCTGTCAGTGCCTTGATAGGCATTGATACGAGAACGCACTGCTTGAAAAAGTACGTACCACGGCTGTTTGGCCTGTCTCCCCATTCCTTCACCCCAAATCCAATGCAAGGGTGTGCCTACCCTTTTGGGTACACCTCACCAAATATTGACAGTCTACCGACTCGGGGTTATACCTGACAGCTCGAGTATTTGGTGAAGTGTACCAATGAAATTTGATTCCCAAAGCCCTGCCTTCAGCCGTGACGTCGCCAAGCGCTCCAAGCGGGCGCGAAGGGCGCATGTCATGTGCTCGCCGAAAAATGGGTTTGTCGAAATTCGACTGGAGTCGCGACTGGAGCAATCGGTCGCGCAGGCATTAGAGCTAGACCCCCGGGTGCGAGCCTATCGCGCCCAACCGTTTACGCTTGATTTATCAACGGGCGAACGGCTGGCGGCGAAGCACCCGATAAAGCCATCGGGAGCGGTGTATTACACCCCGGATTTTGCCGTGGATCTGGATGATCTACAGATCGTGGTCGAAGTTAAACCCCGCGCATTCGTGCAGGAGCACAAGGCGCTATTGGAGAACGTACGCGAGGCTTTGCGCCAGCAAGGTTTGCGTTTCCTTGTCATCACGGAGGCCGATTTTACTGGCCACTACCTGAGAAACGCTCAACTCTTCATGCAGTACCTGGCGCAAGCTGCCCCTTCCCTCCCCAGTTGGGCCGCTGCCTTGCAAGCGCGTGATCCTCATGCGCTGACGGGGCCCGTGACCCAAGTGCTAACCGGCGATGTGCCGCCGAACTATCAGTTGGCCGCAGGAGTTTTGCTTGGACTCATAAAGTTCGACCTGGCACGTCATCTGTTTGAACACATGGATTTTGACATCGTTCCGGCGTTCGGCAGTTTGAGCGCATTCGAGGTCATTCGTTATGAACAGTAATCTGCAAGTGAGCCAAGCCGTGGTTTGGCAGGAGACTTGTTACGTCATCAAGGCGATCAAGCCGACATTGGGCGATATCGTCCTCGAGGCCAAGGGTGGAGTAGAGCGTGCTGTCGATATACGGGCCTTTTACAATCTCATTGCCTCGGGCGAGATTGAGTTGTCGCAACGGCAAATTGAAGCCACGCAGCGCTCCTGGACGGTCAGCGAACAACGCGAGGCTGACTTCCGTCAGCAACTGCTCGAGTTTCAGCGTTCGCTGGAAAAGCAAGGTCTCGACCCGTCGACGTGCGATGCACAGATTGATAGATACTGTCAGCGGCACGGTCATAAACGCCCGTCAAACAAGACCATTCAGCGCTATCGCAAAGACTTAAAACGCTTAGGTTTTGAAGGTCTCATTCCCAACTTCAGTCGTCGAGGGGGGACGGGCTGGGCCAAAAAAACCGCAGCGAAGGCGGTCGCCGAGAAGGTGTTGATTCAGACCTTTATGAAGGACGACAAAGTCAATTTGTCTTCCGTGGCATTGATGGTCAACGAGGAACTGAAGACGCTCAATCAGGCCACCGGAGCCGATGAGAAAGTCGATCGCAAAACCATCGCGCGTATGCTCCTGCAGCTGCCGAAGTCACTGGTTAAAGAGGGGCGACTCGACCCGCGCACCTACAACTTGTGGAACCGGCAAGCCGTCCGTCGGTACGACGTCAAACTGCCTTTTGAACGGGTGGAGATTGATGCCAAGACGATTGATGTGTACTGCTGTGACGAGTATGGCCATCGCTACACCGAGCTGACTCTGTACGCCATGGTCTGCGCGCGTACCTCCTACCCCGTAGGTGTATTCGTCAGCGGCGGCAAGCCCAGCGAATACACCCTGCTCAAAGTGTTTGAGTTTTTTTTAATGCCGAAAGACCCGGCCTTCAACGCGCGGTTTGGCATCAAAACAGATTGGGTGCAGCCCTGTGGGATTGCCTTGGTAGTGCTCGACAACGCGTCAGAGAATTTCTCGGATCTGGCACTGGCTATCGTGCGCCGACTCGGTATTCAGATCGAGTATGCCCGCATTGGGCGCGGCGACGATAAACCGCATGTGGAATCCTTCTTCAAAGCGGCGGATGAAGGCTTGTTCAGCAAGATGCCGGGAGCGAAAAAAAGCCAGGACAAGCGCATCAAAAACCGCCATGCCAAGGCGGCTGCCGAAGCCTGTTACTCCATCGAAGAGATCTATCGCCAGGTGGTGACCTTCGTCGCGGATGTGTACATCCATAAACCGAATCAAAAGTTGGGGTTCCGCCATGGCAAGCCTATGACCATCAAGAGTGCCATGGATGAAGCGCTCACCAACTTCCTGCCCGTACCGCCGCCTTCACTCGATCAACTCAAAAAATTGCTGTTAGAGGTCAACCGGGACAATCGCACAATCCATCATTACGGTATCGATTTTGAGGGGTTTCAGTTCCACAGTCAGGCGCTGGCAGTGCTGGCGCGTGAACGGAGCCTCAGTGACATCGACATCCTGTTCAATCCGGAAGACTGCACGGTGATTTATGCCGTGCACCCGGACGACGGCAGCCACATGCGGCTAGAGAACAAGACGGTTGGTATTCCGGAAGTATCCTTTGAGGTCGCTAAAACCCTCAAAAAAGCCTACTCGGGCCATTCCGCCACGATGTCCGGCCATGACTATCAGCGTGTGTATGCTGAAATGCTGGCGCAGTTCACCGCTGACAGCCAGCGTCGCCCCAGCATCAAAGCTAACAACCAGGCATTGCGTGCGCGCGAGAAACAGGCGCAGAAGGCGGACATCGCCGCGCAGTTTGCACAGCACGCGCCGAAGCCGCGTCCTTTGCCTCCTACTCCGACCTTAGCCGATAGCGATGATGAGTTCCGTCCGGCGCCACGGAGGACGGTATGAGTACGATCGCCAACGAATTGGTGGGTCACGCTCGGTTTAACACCGTGCATGGTCATTTGGTGGAGGTCTTAACGCGGGCCAGATCAGGTGATCCACAAATCCTTCCGATTGTCGGGCCGACACGGGTCGGTAAGAAAGTCGGTACAGACCTTACAC
>LNAP01005368.1_pt1 | contig 11409 bp, 10 predicted proteins | sample 602601 | NCBI WGS metagenome assembly LNAP01 (sample SAMN02440304, study PRJNA202911) | soil metagenome | biome: Subtropical and temperate rainforests or woodlands; isolation source: soil samples (1 kg each in a 20% v/v slurry with milli Q water) were... ... | reverse complement strand
TGGCGGGCGAGATCGTCCTCGGTGTGAACAACATCGAGGTGGTCTACAACAAGGTGGTGCAGGTGCTGCGCGGCCTGTCGCTGGACGTGCCGCGCGGCGAGGTGTTGCTGGAGGCTATGGAGCACGCCGGTCTGCGGCCGCCGAGCGCCTGCCGCTCGGGCGTCTGCGCCGCGTGCAAGTGCCGGGTGTTGGAAGGCAGCGTAAGCATGCGCAGCAATCAGGTGTTGAGCGAGAGCGAAGTGCGTCAGGGCTGGGCATTGGCCTGTCAGGCCGAACCGCGCAGCGCCGAACTGCAGGTGGAGTACTGAGGTGGAAAAGGCCATTAGCTGTTTTCCACCTACGAGTCGCGTAAGGGAACGGGGCGTAGGGTGGATAACGGCGCAGCCTTATCCACCGACACGGCAGTGCCTGTGCACCTAGGGCGGGTGGGACAGACCATTGGCGGTTTTCCACCTTATGCAGATCGCGCCCGGCTGGTTCAGCGCTCCGCCACCGGCAGATCGTGCTTCTGCCAGGCGAGCCACGAGCCGGGCACGTTTACCACGTCGCGGAAACCCTCGCGCTTGAGGATGCTGGCGGCAATCGAGCCGCGGTAACCGCTGCCGCAATAGGTCGCCACGGTCCTGTTCTTGTCCAGTTGCTCCAGTCCTTCGGGCAGATGGGCGACGAAGGCGTGGCGGGCGTCGGGTACGCGGCCTTGCTCGACCTCCTCGGGGGCGCGCACGTCGAGTACCTGGACCTCGGGATCGTCGCGGCGACGGTTCAGCTCGTGCACCGTCCACTGGCCGACGCTGGCCAGAGGCAGGCCGGCATTCTGCCAGTCGGTCATGCCGTTGCGCAGATAGCCCTCCACCCGATCAAGACCGATCCGATACAGCTGCAGCGTGGCCTGGTGGATCTGCTCGCTGTCCTCGCCGATCAGGTAGATCGGTCGCTGATCGTCGAGCATCCAGCCGGCCCAGCTGACGAATTCGTTCTGCAGGGCGATGTTCAGCGCGCCGGGCACATGGCCGCCGCCGAAGGCGAGGATCGAGCGCAGGTCCACCAGCTGCACGGCGCTGTGGTCGGCGCTGCGCTCGGCGAATTCTTCCGGCGACAGCGGCGCCGGCAGTGACGGGCCGTGCATACGTGCAGCCGGGCGCACGTTGAGCTTCTTCAGCCTCGCGTAGTGACGCGGCGGCTCGGGCATGCCGCTAAGCAGCCAGTCGATGAACTCGCCTTCGCTGCGCCGCTGGTTGAGCGCCGGGTTGAACAGCAACTCGTTGCCCAGTGTGGAGCGCCGGCGATCACCGATGGACTTGCCGCACGCCGAGCCCGCGCCGTGACAGGGGTAGATCTCGACGCGCTCACCGAGTGGCAGGTAGCGGGTGAACAGCGTGGCGTAGAGCTGGGCGGCCAGTTGCTTGGTGCTGTCCTCGCCGAGCAGGTCGGGGCGGCCGACGTCGAGGTTGAACAGGGTGTCGCCGGTGAACAGGGCGAAGGGCTCATCGCCCTGTTGACCGTCGCGCAGCAGCAGCGAGATGTGCTCCGGCGTGTGGCCGGGCGAGTAGATGATTTCCAGGCTGACCTGGCCGAGCTCCAGCACCTCGCCATCGGCAGCCTGGCGCAGCTCGAAGGCGTAGTCCGGCGAGCAGCCACCGATGATCTCTGCGCCGCTGCGTTCGGCCAGCGCCTGGGCGCCGGAGACGAAGTCGGCATGGATGTGGGTTTCGATGGCGTAGGCGATGCGCAGGCCCTTCTCTCGGGCCAGGTCGAGGTAGACATCGACGTCGCGCCGCGGGTCGATCACTGCGGCGACCGCGGCCTTGCTGTCGCCCACCAGGTAGGAAATCTGCGCCAGGCCGTCGGTATAGATCGGCTCGAAGACCAGCATGGTTGCACCTCCGTAACGGCTGAATGGTTACGGATGTGGAACGTCGACCGGTGGCCGACGTTCACTCGGCGATCATTTGCGAACCAGCAGTACCCCGGACTCCATGTGGTGGGTGTAGGGGAACTGGTCGAACAGCGCACAGCGCTCGATGCGATGGGTATCGGCCAGCTGGGCGATGTTCTGCGCCAGGGTTTCCGGGTTGCAGGAGATGTAGAGGATGCGCTCGAAGCGACGGGCCAGTTCGCAGGTGTCCGGGTCCATGCCGGCGCGCGGTGGGTCGACAAAGATGCTGCCGAAGTCGTAGCTCTTCAGGTCGATATGAGCCAGGCGGCGGAACGGGCGCACCTCGTTCAGGGCCTGGGTCAGCTCCTCGGCTGAGAGACGCACCAGCTCGATGTTGTCGATGCCGTTGTCGGCGATATTGGCCAGCGCGGCGTTGACCGAGGTCTTGCTGATCTCGGTGGCCAGCACGCGGCGCACGCGGGTGGCCAGCGGCAGGGTGAAGTTGCCGTTGCCGCAGTACAGCTCGAGCAGGTCGTCGTCGCGCTCACCGAGCGCCTCGAAGGCCCAGTTCAGCATCTTCTGGCAGACCTCGCCGTTGGGCTGGGTGAAGGCGCCCTCGGGCTGGCGATAGCGGAATGTCCGTCCGGCGACGACCAGCGCTTCTTCAACGTAATCGCGGCCGATGACGATGCGCTTGCCCTTGGAACGGCCGACGATGCTGGCGCCCAGCGCTTCGGCTAGCTTTTCTGCCTCCTGCTGCCAGGCATCGTCCAGCGGGCGGTGGTAGGCGAGGGTGATCAGCGCATCGCCGGCCAGGGTGGTGAGGAATTCGACCTGGAACAGTTTGAAGCTGAGCACTTCCGACGCCTGCCAGGCAGCCTTCAGCTGCGGCATCAGCTCGTTGATGCGGCGGCTGGCGATGGGGAAGTCGTCGATCAGAATGGCTTTGTGCTTGTCGCCCTGCTCGAACATTGCGTAGTGGCGCTGGCCCTCTTCACGCCACAGGCGGAATTCGGTGCGCAGGCGGTAGTGCTCGCGGGGCGAGTCGAAGACTTCCGGTGCCGGTGCATCGAACGGCGCCAGCAGTTCCACCAGCCGGGCGGCTTTCTCGGCGAGTTGGGCGGCGTAGGTGGCGGGGGCGAATTGCGGAGCGCTCATGAAGACTCTTGGAAAGGTAGGTAAATCGTAGGGTGGATCGGGGCGCGCAGCTGACGCTTCATCCATCCACCGTTGCCGCACGGAAGGTGGATGAGAAAAGCGTCATCCACCCTACGCTGCGATCAGCCGGCGAACCAGCCCAGCTTGACCACGAACAGCGCCGAGAGAATCCACATCGCCGGGCTCAGCTCGCGCCAGCGGCCGGCCAGCAGCTTGATCGCGGTCCAGGCGATGAAGCCGAAGGCGATGCCGTTGGCGATGGAGAAGGTCAGCGGCATGGCCAGCGCGGCAACCACGACCGGCGCGGCGACGGTGAGGTCGTCCCAGTCGATGCCGGCCAGGCTGCTCATCATCAGCACGGCGACGAACAGTAGTGCCGGTGCGGTGGCATAGGCCGGTACGGCGCCGGCCAGCGGGGCGAAGAACAGGCTGAGCAGGAACAGCAGCGCGACCACGCAGGCGGTCAGGCCGGTGCGGCCACCGGCAGCGGTACCGGCGGCGGACTCGATGTAGCTGGTGGTGGTCGAGGTGCCCAGGGCGGCGCCGGCCATGGTCGCGGTGCTGTCGGCCAGCAGGGCGCGGCCTAGGCGCGGCATCTTGCCGTCCTTGTCCAGCAGGTCGGCCTTCTGCGCCACGCCGATCAGGGTGCCGGACGTGTCGAACAGGTCGACGAAGAGAAAGGCGAAGATCACGCTGATCAGGCCGATATCCAGCGCGCCCATGATGTCCAGCTGCATAAGGGTCGGCGCCAGCGACGGCGGCATCGACACCACACCGTTGAGCTGCGACAGGCCGAGCAGGATCGACAGGCCGGTGACCACCAGAATGCCGATCATCACCGCACCGGTGACCTGGCGATAGGCCAGTGCGGCGATCAGGAAAAAGCCCAGGCAGGCCAGCAGCGGTCCGCCGGCGCTGAGGTCACCGAGGCCGACCAGCGTGGCGGGGTTGTCGACGACGATGCCGGCGTTCTTCAGCGCGATGATCGCCAGGAACAGGCCGATGCCCGCGGCAATGCCGGCACGCAGGGCCAGCGGAATGCTGTGGATGATCCACTCGCGAATCTTGAAGATCGACAGGCCAAAGAAGATCACGCCCGAGAGGAACACCGCACCCAGCGCGGTCTGCCAGGTGTAGCCCATGGTCAGCACGACGGTGTAGGTGAAGAAGGCGTTCAGACCCATGCCCGGCGCCAGTGCGATCGGGTAGTTGGCAACCAGGCCCATGATCGCCGAACCGATGGCTGCGGCCAGGCAGGTGGCGACAAACACCGCGCCGTGATCCATGCCGGTTTCGGCGAGGATGCTCGGGTTGACGAAGAGGATGTAGGCCATCGTCAGGAAGGTAGTGATACCGGCCAGGACCTCGGTGCGCAGCGTGGTGTTGTGCGCCTTGAGTTGAAATAGCTTTTCCAGCATGGTCGATCCTCTAAGTGCCGGTCAGTGTGAGGGCTGTCGCCTCTGGCGGGCGATTCGCGTGTCGTCGCAAAAGCCGCGCATCTTACACCGGGCGGCAGCGCGGTTGAATTTCCATTGAGCAGGTGAACGCCATGAGCAAACGAGTCCTGATTCCGATCGCCGACGGTTCAGAAGACCTGGAGGCCGTCACCCTGATCGACGTGCTGCGCCGCGCCGAGTTCGAAGTGCTGGTCGCCAGCGCCGAGGAGCGGCGCATGCTGACCTGCGCGCGCGGCACCCGGATCACCGCCGACGCCATGCTGCTCGACGTGCTGGCGCAGGATTTCGACCTGATCGTGCTGCCCGGTGGCATGCCCGGGGCGAAAACCCTTGGCGAGCTGGAGCCGCTGGCCGAGCGCGTGCGCCAGCAGGCCCGTGCCGGGCTCGATTTCGCCGCGATCTGCGCCGCGCCGGCGGTGGCGCTGCATCCCTACGGCGTGCTCAAGGGCCGCCAGGTCACCTGCTATCCGGGCATGAGCGACAACCTCACCGGCACGCATTTCCTTGACCAGCCGGTGGTGGTGGACGGCAACTGCATCACCAGCCAGGGCCCGGCGACCGCCCTGGAATTCGCCCTGACCCTGGTGGAGCGTCTGGCTGGCCGCGGCAAGCGCCGTGAAGTAGCCGACGCCATGCTGGTGCCGGCAACGACGAACTAATTTCGCCTCGGATCGGTCACTCCTTGCATTGCCGGAAGTCCTGGCAGCAATGGGCTGAATCCGAGGAGATCAATGGACAGTGTCGATCTGGCGGTACTGCGGCGGGCCCGCGACTGGCTGCGTGACGGTCATCCCGTGGTGCTCTACACGGTGCTGGAAACCTGGGGCAGCGCGCCGCGCCCGGTCGGTTCGCTGCTGGCACTGCGCGGCGATGGTCGCGTTGAAGGCTCGGTGTCCGGCGGCTGCGTCGAGGACGATCTGCTCGCCCGAGTCATGGCTGACGAGCCTCCGCAGGCTTGCCAGCTGATCACCTATGGCGTGAGCAAGGAAGAATCCGCGCGTTTCGGTCTGCCCTGTGGTGGCACCCTGCGCCTGCTGCAGGAGCCATTGCGCGATGCCGGCTGGATCGACGAGCTGCTGCGGCGTTGCGTCGGGCATGAGCGGCTGCTGCGCTGCGTGGATATCGCCAGTGGTGACGTAACGCTGCAAACCGTCGGCCGCGACGCCGCGCTGCAGTTCGATGGCCATACTCTGCGCGCCCCATTCGGCCCGGCCTGGCGCCTGCTGATGATCGGCGCCGGGCAGCTGTCGCGTTATGTCGCCGACCTGGCCCACGGCCTCGGCTTCGAGGTGCTGATCTGCGACCCGCGCGAAGGTTATGCCCACGACTGGGATGCGGCCGCCGTGCGCTTCGTGCCCGGCATGCCGGACGATGCTGTGCTGGCCATCGAGCCGGATGCGCACACCGCCATCGTCGCGCTGACCCACGACCCGCGGCTGGACGACATGGCGCTGCTCACCGCGCTGCAGTCCGAAGCCTTCTACGTCGGTGCGCTGGGCTCGCGGGTCAATAGCGAGAAGCGCAAGGCGCGCCTGCTCTCGCTGGGCCTCGGCGAGCGCCAGGTGCAGCGCCTGCACGGCCCCATCGGGTTGCCCATCGGCAGCCGCACGCCGGCGGAAATCGCGCTGTCCTTGATGGCCGAAGTGGTTGCGCTGAAAAACGGTGCCCTGGTCAGCCTGGCGTTGCCGGAACAACAGCGCTGTGCCTGAACCGGGCGTCTGCGCCATCGTTCTCGCCGCGGGGCAGGGCAGCCGTTATCGCGCGGCCGGTGGGGCAGACAAGCTGCTGGCGGCCAGCCTGGCTGCTGCGTCTTCGCCGCCGGTGCTGGCGGCCACGCTGGCCAACCTTCGTGGTGTCGCTGAACGGCTGCTGGTGGTGACCCGTGCAGACAATCTGCCTCTGCGCGACTGGCTGAGCGCCAACGCTGCCGATTGCGAGGTGCTTGTGCTGGAAACCCGCGGGCTCGGCCACAGCCTCGCGCAGGCCGTGGCCCACGCGCCGGCGGCGCGTGGCTGGCTGGTGGCGTTGGCGGATGTGCCCTATGTGCAGCCGCGGACCCTGCGCGAGATCGCGGCGGCTATTCGTGAGGACAACCTGGTCGTGCCGACCTATGACGGCCGCCCTGGCCATCCGCGCGGCATCGGCAGCACCCATCGCGATGCGCTGCTGCAACTGGACGGTGATCGCGGTGCCCAGGTGCTTTTCGCGGCGCACCCGGTACTGGAGCTCGCCCTGAACGATCCCGGTGTACTGCAGGACATCGACCATCCCGATGATCGCCGGCAGGCCTGAAGACCATCGCCGTAGCGACTACCAAAACCTGCACAAATCAATTGGCCGGTGAGCGCAGCGCCACGCCGTTCGCGGCGAGATAACCCTCAGTCAGCCGCAGCCACTCGACCAGCAGGGCTGAACGATTTTCGCACCACGCCAGTCGTACCCCAAGACGCACGGACAGCGCATACCAACGCCCAAACCGTGAGGCCGCCATGAGCGAAAATTCTTCAGCTGCAGGCCAGACCTGCACCATCAGCCTGGAGCTGAACGGCGAACGCCGTGAGCTCCAGGTGCAACCCTGGACCACCTTGCTCGACCTGCTGCGCGACCAGCTCGGCCTGATCGGCACCAAGAAAGGCTGCGATCACGGCCAGTGCGGCGCCTGCACGGTGCTGCTCGACGGCCGGCGCATCAACAGCTGCCTGACCCTGGCGGTGATGCACGACGGCGCCAGCCTGACCACCATCGAAGGCCTGGCCAGCGATGCGACGCTGCATCCGCTGCAGGCTGCGTTCGTCAAGCACGATGCCTTCCAGTGCGGCTACTGCACGCCGGGGCAGATCTGCTCGGCAGCCGGGCTAGCAGCGGAGAACCGTGCCAGCAGCCGCGACGAGATTCGCGAACACATGAGCGGCAACCTCTGCCGCTGCGGCGCCTATCCCAACATCCTCGCCGCCATCGAGGACGCACTGCCGACGCTACGCGGCCAGGAGGGTGCGCAATGACGCCGTTCAGCTATCAGCGCCCCGAACGCATCGACCAGGCCATCGCCCTGCACGGGCCGCAGAGCCGCTACATCGCCGGCGGCACCAACCTGCTCGACCTGATGAAAGAGAACGTGCTGCAACCCGGCCAGCTCATCGACATCAACGGCCTGCCGCTGCGCGAGATCGAGCAGACCGCCGAGGGCGGGCTGCGCATCGGTGCGCTGGTGAGCAACGCTGACCTGGCCTGGCACCCGCAGATCGAACAGCGCTACCCACTGCTGAGCAAGGCGATTCTCGCCGGGGCTTCGCCGCAGCTGCGCAATATGGCCAGCACCGGCGGCAACCTGCTGCAACGCACCCGTTGCTACTACTTCTACGACACCGCCACGCCCTGCAACAAGCGCGAGCCGGGCTCCGGTTGCAGTGCGCGTGACGGGCGCAATCGCATCCACGCGATTCTCGGTGCCAGCGAACACTGCGTCGCCGTGCATCCGTCGGACATGTGCGTGGCGCTGGCGGCGCTGGATGCCCGGGTGCATGTGGAGGGGCCGCACGGCAAGCGACGCCTGGAACTGGTGGACTTCCACCGCCTGCCCGGCGACCAGCCGCAGCAGGACAATGTCCTCGTCGAGGGCGAGCTGATCACCGCCATCGAGCTGCCGGTGGAAGGTTTTGCCAGCCACTGCGCCTATCTCAAGGTGCGTGACCGCGCCTCCTACGCCTTCGCCCTGGTGTCCGTCGCGGCGGCGCTGGAGATGGATGGCGACATCATCCGCCGCGGGCGTATCGCGCTCGGTGGCGTGGCGCACAAACCCTGGCGCCTGGAGGAGGCCGAAGAACTGCTCAGCGGCAAGCGTGCCGAATCCGAATGTTTCGCCGCCGCGGCCGATCGCCTGCTGCAAGGCGCGCAGCCGCTTGCCGACAACGCTTTCAAGATCGACCTGGCCCGGCGCGCCATCGTGCGTGCACTGACCGAAGCCGCCGGAGGAACCGTCCGATGAACAGCGCCAACTCTCCACTGGGCAAGCCGCTGGACCGTGTCGACGGTCCGCTCAAGGTCACCGGCAAGGCCTGCTACGCTGCCGAAGCCGATGTGCCGGGGCTGCTGTATGGCGCCGTGGTGTCGAGCAGCATCGCCCGCGGCCGGATCACGCGTATCGATGCCGTCGCCGCCGAGGCACTGTCCGGCGTGCGACTGGTGCTGACCCACCAGAACCGCCCGCCGGTGGCCAGCTACGACGAGCCTTACGAGGACGACGATGCCGCCGACGGCTCGCCGTTCCGCCCGCTGTACAACGACCGCGTGCTCTACAGCGGCCAGCCACTGGCGTTGGTCGTCGCCGAGACCCAGGCGCTGGCGCGGCATGCGGCGAGCCTCGTGCGCGTCGAGTACGAGGTCGAAGCGCATCAGACCGATCTGCAAGCGGCGCGCGAGCAGGCCCATGAAGCACCTGCCGAGCTGCCGGAGCCGCGCGGCGATTTCGACTCGGCGTTCGCTGCGGCGGCAAAACGCGTCGATTGCGAATACGGCACCCCGGTCGAGCACCACAACCCGATGGAGCCGCATGCCTCCATCGTCCAGTACCAGCCAGGCGGCGAGCTGCTGATCCATGACAAGACCCAGGGCGTGCAGAACTGCCAGCGCTATCTGGAACAGGTGTTCGACATGAAGGGCAAGATTCGCGTGCTCGCGCCCTTCGTCGGCGGCGCCTTCGGCTCTGGCCTGCGGCCGCAGTACCAGCTGCCGCTGGCGGTGATGGCCGCACTCAAGCTCAAGGCCTCGGTGCGCGTCGAACTGACCCGCCAGCAGATGTTTACCTTCGGCTATCGCCCGCGCACCTTTCAGCAGCTGAAGCTCGCGGCAGATGGCGAAGGACGGCTGCGGGCCATCGAGCACAAGGCCATCGGCCAGACCTCGCGCTTCGAGGACTTCACCGAGCACGAGGTGGAGTGGTCCGGCATGCTCTACGCCTGCGACAACGTGCGCCTCGGCTACCGCCTGGCGCCACTGGACGTCTATACCCCGCTGGACATGCGCGCCCCGGGCGCGACCATCGGTGTCTATGCGCTTGAGTGCGCGATGGACGAGCTGGCCCATGAAGTCGGTATCGATCCGCTGGAGCTGCGCCTGCGCAACTACACCGACATCAACGGTAACGAGGGCAAGCGCTATTCCAGCAAGGAGCTGCGTGCCTGCTACCAGCAGGGTGCGGAGCGCTTCGGCTGGTCGCGGCGTCCGGCGCAGCCGCGCAGCCTGCGCGACGGTCATCAGCTGATCGGAATGGGCATGGCCACTGGCGTCTGGGAGGCGATGCAGATGCCGGCCTCCGCTCGCGCCTGCCTCGATGCCGACGGCCGGCTGCTGGTGACCAGCGCCACCGCCGATATCGGCACCGGCACCTACACCGCGATGACGCAGATCGCCGCTGATGCCATGGGCCTGTCGATGGCCGAGGTGGAGTTCCGCCTCGGCGATTCCAGCCTGCCGCAGGCGCCGCTGGAAGGCGGCTCGGCCACCGTGTCTTCGGTCGGTAGTGCGGTGCAACGCGCCTGTGCGGGGCTGCGGCAGAAGCTGCTGGACGCCGTGCAGCAGTCGCCGGCATCGCCCTTTACCGGGGCGAATCTGGAAACTGTGGAATTTGTCGATGGTCAGCTGCGGCTGAAAACCGGCGAGCATGCCGTGCCGCTGCGCGACATCGTCCAGGTCAGCGGCGCATTGGAGGCCGAAGCCAGCGTCAAGCCGGATGAGAAGCGCGACGCCTGGGCGACGGGAACCCATTCGGCGGTGTTCGTCGAGGTGCGCGTCGACGAGGACCTCGGCACCATCAAGGTCAGCCGTGTGGTCAGCGCGATTGCCGCGGGCCGCATCGTCAACCCGAAGACCGCCGGCAACCAGATCGTCGGCGGCGTGGTCTGGGGCATCGGCCAGGCGCTGCACGAGGAGACGCTGATCGATCACAGGCTCGGCCGCTACATGAACCACAACCTTGCCGAGTACCACATCCCGGTGAACGCGGATATTCCCGAGATCGACGTGATCTTCGTCGAGGAACACGACGAGATCGTCAACGACCTTGGGTCCAAAGGCGTGGGCGAGATCGGCATTGTCGGCGTGGCGGCGGCGGTGGCCAATGCGATCTACAACGCGACGGGCAAGCGCGTGCGGGATCTGCCGATCACCCTGGACAAGGTGCTGTAACGCGCCTTCGACGGCGGCTGCGATGTCCGTACGGTTGGTGGGCTAGCCCACCAACCGCCACTGCGCCAGGGCACAGAACCTGTTGTCGGCCGGCTTAGCCACGTGGTGTGCTGGTTTGCCGATCACGCATCCGGCAAAAGGCCCCGTTCGGCAAACACCGCCTTGACCGTGTGCATGCCGTTGAGCGCGGCCGGGAAACCGGCGTAAACCGCCATCTGAATCACCACCTCGACGATCTGTTCCGGCGTGCAGCCGACGTTCAGCGCGCCGTGAACGTGCACGGCCAGCTGCGGTTGGCAGTGGCCGAGTGCGGTGAGCGCCGCCACGGTCGCCAGCTCACGCTGGGCCAGGTCGAGGCCGGGGCGCTGGTAGATGTCGCCGAAGGGAAATTCGATCACGTAGCGCGCCAGGTCCGGCGCAATGGCTTGCAGGCTGTCGATGACCTTGCGCCCGGCCTCGCCGTCGATCTCGTCGAGCTTGGCCAGGCCTTCGGTGTAGCGGGCTGATACAGACATGGAGCGTTCCTCTCAATAGGTCAGAGGAAAGCCTGCGGGTTGGAGTCGACTCCAGGTCAAGCGGAAGTTTGCTGCCGATACAGCGCGATCTTCGCCTGCAATGCGTCGAGATGTTCATGGTCGCGCAGCAGACGTGCCTGCAAGGTGGCGGCATGGGTTTCGAGCAGCGCCTGACGTGCCGCAAGGGTTGCGTCGCCACATTCGCGCAGATCGGCGTAGC
>LNAP01005367.1_pt1 | contig 11410 bp, 12 predicted proteins | sample 602601 | NCBI WGS metagenome assembly LNAP01 (sample SAMN02440304, study PRJNA202911) | soil metagenome | biome: Subtropical and temperate rainforests or woodlands; isolation source: soil samples (1 kg each in a 20% v/v slurry with milli Q water) were... ... | reverse complement strand
AAGATAACTTACCCCAGTGGGCTTATAGTAGAGGGCCATTTTGACCACCACAAACTACACGGAGAGGGAAAAGTGACTCAGCCCGATGGCCACATATTGCAAGGAGAATTCCGGTATGGTTCGATTTACACCGGACAAGGTGCGGAGGTGAATTTTCGGAACACAGGAAAAGTACGAGAGGGGGTGTGGAAAGAGGGGGTGTTTACAGGGAAGTGTCAATGAGAATTGTAGTAAGTCCATGAAATAATTTGTAAAGACTTTTATCTTCTACAAGGTGCGCCTGCTTTTGAGTTCCTAATTCTAGCATTACACGACACAAAAAACTGAACTGAATCACCAACGTGGGTATAATTTCTGGAACTCAAGGTTGCAGGCTGTACTAGATCATAGCGAAAATTATCCGAGGATAACACTCTTATATCTTTTTCTTAAAAGCACCGCAATAACAGTAGATTTTCAAATATTATGTTACTAGAGACAGAAAATAAGAGATTTTATACACGTTTTTAGTACCAACGCAATTTCTTTCTGCCGTGTATCCATTCTTCTACCCACGAATAGTCATCTTTTATGTGTGTTTCGTGTCCATTGAACAACGCACCATATTTGAAATAGCCTACTTTTTGCCTTCCATCTGTATGTACGATACTGCCTTTGCCGTGAAAGGCGCAATTTTTCCAGCTCCCTTCCATAATGGAGCCGTCTTCGTTTATATTAGTACCGGTGCCTTGGTATATTTGACCGTGTCGAAATTCACCCTTTAATGTTTTCCCATCGGGGTAGGTAACCGTGCCGTTTCCGCCCAATACACCGTTTTCATAGTGTCCCACCAGTGTTGTACCATTTGAAGCTTTTAAAGTACCCGTCCCGGTAACAATAAAATCGTTTTCAAAGACACCGGATAAGATAGAGCCATCTGCATAAGTAATGCTTCCTTGTCCGTTGAGTTTCCCTTCTATACAGGTCCCTTCAATGATTGATCCATCTTCACGCGTGATGCTACCTGTGCCGCTAAATATAACCCCATCTTTAAATATTCCTTCTTGTTTGCGCCCATCTGGGTGTGCAATTGTTCCTTCTCCCACCATTACTCCCTTCTCCCAGGTTCCCGTATGGATCGTGCCGTTTCTTGTTTTCAACGTACCGCTGCCACTATAGATCCTATTGTCTTTATACACACCTTCGAACATACTACCGTCTCCGTAGATCGTCCGACCGGGACCATTACGCTTGCCATCTTTCCAGTTCCCCTCGTGGGTCACATTCGCTTCCGGAAACAACCACACCCCGTGTCCGTTCAAGATTTTGCCCTTGCAGAACTCTCCTTCCAACGTTCGTCCATCCCCGTAGACCATTTTGCCCTGACCATGTGCGCGCCCTTCAACCACTTCACCTTTGTATAATCGTCCTTTGCTTTTCATGACAACGCCTTTGCCGTTGTAAATACGTCCATTTCGGAATTCACCTTCGAGTGTATCACCGTTTACAAATACCATTATCCCCATGCCATGCATTTTTCCGTTCAACCATTCGCCATCATAACCATATGATCCATTATTTACTACATACTCTTTAACAGCGCCGACGTAATCCTTTTCAATAGGTCTGATTTCTATTTGGCCGTAACCCGACATTTCACCATCCAACCAATCACCTTCGTAGATATCGCCATGGGGAAGTTTACGCTTGCCAAACCCTGTAAACAGTTGCCACTTTTCTTTGGGCGATTCATTGCCGTTCGATGCAGCATTAGGTCCTTTTTCTACGTTTCCAGAGAAATTCCTACTACCCGGTTGGATAGTGGAAAGCTTGCATTGATAGCGTATGAAATGGATAGTCATATGGACTGGATTTAACTTCAACCTCAAAAAGCTACGATAGTTAGCCAGACTATGCATTATCTCTTTTGGGTATTCTAGCGAAGATTTAACCAGTGAATGGGTGAAGTGAACAACAGCAGCAGCAGCGCAGGGTTGTTGCAGAAGTTGCTGAATATAACACCGGTGCTGAAAGAAACGCATATTGTACGTACTCTAGTTTCCCTCTTTCCCGCTATTTGACCAAACGAACGGTGCCAAAATGAGCGGTATGGAGCCTTGTTTCACTATTTGAGCGTATTTAAGGTATAAAGTGATACTAATACGAATATTAAAATGACACATTCTGGGTCCATCAAAACTGGCCGACCTCGCTTTGAACGCCATGACGTGCTCACATTCCCCAACCAAATCTAAGTTTATAGTCTTTGAAGTTAGTTGAGCGAGAATGCAAATTTTCGTGAAGACACTCACGGGTAAGACCATCACCTTAGAGGTTGAGCCGTCTGATTCTATCGACAATGTTAAGCAGAAGATCCAGGACAAGGAGGGCATCCCCCCTGATCAACAGCGTCTGATCTTCGCTGGTAAGCAGCTGGAGGACGGCCGCACTCTCTCCGATTACAACATCCAGAAGGAGTCTACCCTGCACCTTGTGCTTAGACTTCGCGGAGGTGGCAAGAAGAGAAAGAAAAAAGTGTACACCAAGCCCAAGAAGGCTCACCACAAGCACAAGAAGGTGAAGCTCGCAGTGCTTAAGTTCTACCAGGTGGACAAGGACGGCAAGGTCAACAGATCTCGCAAGAGTTGCCCCCACGAGAGCTGCGGTGCCGGTGTCAGACTGGCCCAGCACAAGGACAGAATGCACTGCGGCAAGTGCTCTCTGACTTTCAAGGTCGAGGCCGACGAATAAACATCTAGTTTATGAGTTATTCTTGTATTTATTAGTCAGATTGCGAGCATCTGTTTCGCGAACATTTTGGTTTCAGAACGTGAGGGAAACAGATGCTTGGCATGTGTGTATGAGGAGGTGCATTGACGGGGTGGACTGGTATGCTGATCAGGACAAAAATTTGGGGCGTTTGTTAGCTTATATTTGATTGTTCTGTTGTTGAATAGTTGATTTGTTAGTTAATAAGCGTGGGGGATTATGTCAACTGTCTTTACTTTGCGCGCATAATCATTTCGTTCTATTGTGATGATAAAATACCCAGTCCTCTATTTCTTACAGTGTAGAGCAGTTTCATTATTTCCAGTTTCGTTACATCACATTGCACATTACAATTCCATCGTATATGAGGTTGACAACAGTATTGTTCTAGTTGCATTTGTTGAAGGCCTGGCAGGTACAAATTTACCAATCGTATCGTATGCTGACATAATCGTTCTTGAAGTAATGCTTCGCTTGGCAACAACAATTTAGTTACACAGTAGTAAGCAAAAAAAGCAGCGAGAATACAACTACATGTAGTTCTGATAGTATGTATTCATGAACCATAAATAGTTGAGTGATAGCTTACTGTACAGGATCGTCTGTATGTACATAAGCGTGCGCATATTGCGATAAATTGCTGCCTTATACGTCGATTAACTTGACACAGTGATGCTACGAAGTGACATTTCCAGGTGTCCAGCGTAAGTTTATTGTTGACTATTACAGGACATACAACGCGTGCACTTCGTGATCGTTTATACATTTTAGCAGTATGACTAGCGCTGTCTATACCACTAGGCTGCTGACAGGTGACGACTGGCAACAATGGAAGGCTATTCGGCTTGAGTCGCTGCAAGACAGCCCAGCGGCCTTTGGGCGTTCCTATGAAGAAGATTGTGACAAGGATGATGCTTACTTTCGAGAAGGTATTGAAGTTAATGCAATCTGGGGAGCGTTTATTGAAAACAATCTCGTTGGAGTCGTGGGGTTTTCTATTGAGAGAGGCGAGCGATACAGACACAAAGGCAAAATATTTGGAGTGTACACAGTGCCGGCTGCTCGGGGCAAAGGAATATGCAAGGCCTTGCTTCTGTTGGCGATAGAATACGCAAAAACGAAAGTTATGTGGCTAGCTATCCATGTGTGGACTACGAACCTCGCAGCATACCGTTTGTATGAGAGTGTTGGGTTTGTGACATATTGTACCGAAGTTAATTGTTTGCGAGTTAGTGATACTGAAGTTGTAGATTACCATTTTATGCGCATTGATTTCGCTTAGTCTAGATCTTATGGAGATTAAACAAAACGATGTGTCATTTTATTTTGTACTTTCATGAAACTCAGCAATTGTGCTCCTTATTACCATAGTACTGAAATTTCATTCACTTGCAAAAGAACCTGATCAGGCATAAAGATTAGTTTAAATTCACATGTAAGTTCTTATAGCCACGACTGCAGAGTATTCCGTACGAGTACAGCAGTGTGCATAGTCGAAATTACAAACAGAGCCGCCGAATTAACCGATTGTGAAGTTCCAACGGCTTCAAAAAGTCTGATGTGGCGAACTTCGGTGGGCATCAGAAAAGTTAATTCCTACATGGAAATATACCGTTCAGCACTTGTCAAACACCCTTGACGTTGGCAAGCGTTATTGTGCAGAGTTATCTACAGGTTTATAGTGCTGATCTCAATTCATCCCAACCATTCCTTGCTCCGATGGCGTCGTCACCAGTCACTGATCTCATTAAGAGTGCACATAGACCCACTGACCTTTCTAAAAGCTCTCCTACCCCAGTTCCTGTCAGAGATAGCTTTGTAAGAGACCTGGTTGCTGGTGGTATGTCTGGCATCATTGCAAAGACGATCGGTAAGAACTATACTTCAACTAATGAACAGCTTCAATTGCATGCGCAGCTTGCAATTCCGAATTCTGAAAGCCAAAGTACCCTTTTGTTCATAATACATATATCATCATCACTATGATACAGGCGCACCAGCCGACCGAGTCAAACTGCTCATCCAGACGCAATCAATCAATACCAATCTCCTCGTAAAGTACAAAAACCCCATCGACTGTATTGTACGGGTCTATAAAGACCAAGGACTGGCTTCGTTTTGGCGAGGGAACCTGGCCAATGTATACCGATACTTTCCCAGCCAAGCAATGAATTTCGCTTTCAAGGACAAATACAAGGACTTTTTTGGCAAGTTATTTGTGGGAAATGCGAAAGCTGATAGTGGTGCAGGAAACTTGATTGGGGTAAGTACTTTGGTTATTTTTTTTGCTGTTAATGATGTGATCTTTCGTCTATGCAATAAAGTCAACTCTGATTGTGCTAACTACTTACTACAATTTGACACGCACAGCTGAGCGACCAACACACCCGGATGGTAGTCAACTTGTTGTCTGGTGGGCTGGCCGGTGCCACTGCACTTTTCGTATCTTATCCGTTTGACGTGGCCAGGACGAGGTACGTTCTATCTCACTACCATGTAGGCTGTGTTTTAAATCTTGTTACTGTGCTAATCTGCTTCAAAAAATATGTTATTTTTGCAGGTTGGCAGTGGATGTCGGCTCTGACCGCTCTATAAAAGCTATCAACACAACGGCAAACTCTAAGTTAGGCACTAACAGTAGCAATAGCGCTAAAAGTAGTAGTACAAGTGGTAGTACAATTAGTAGTGCAAGTACAAATAGACAGTACAGTGGTACATTCCAATGTCTCCGAAGTACCTATCAATTGGAAGGGATCCTGGGAATTTATTCGGGTTTTGGCGTGTCCCTAGGAGGTATGGATATGAATATATTTATGTGTATGCTTCAACTATACTCTGTGGAACTGAACTTTACTTAAAGTTTGTTGCACTATTAAGGTGTTTTCTTTTCATACCATCGTCTTATAACACCAGAATTTTTGCAATTTACATTACTTTTGGGGTTTGTCCTTTTTGTCTAGGTGTAATCTTATTCCGAGCACTTTATTTGGGCGGATGGGACATCGTGAAAGATTATTTTGACATAGAGCATGCGTCTTTCTTCACGAGATTTGTAGCAGCACAGGTACGTCTATGTTTTTGTTTTTTGTTTTTTGTTTTTATTGCTTCTGTATCGAACTGCCTGAGGTGTTGCTCTGATTTGCGTACCACCTTCGCTTGCGCTTCAAATACTTTCTTTGGTAATGGATTATCATCTATTTTTTTGTACTAGGCGGTGACCACCGCAGTAGGGACGTTTTGCTTTCCCATCGACTCAGTCAAACGCAGACTGATGGTGCAACGGAAAATATCACCTACTGTAGGTACATCAAGTAACACTGTCCATAACATCAGTAATGGTAGTGTTACAACAGATGTATGTATAAAGAATACAACAACTACAGCCCAACCGAGTGCCAAAGTACACATTCCGTATAAAAACGGTTTTGACTGTGCCACACGGATTATCCGAGAAGAAGGGATTAAAGGGTTATTCGCCGGGTTAAGTGTTAATTTAGTGCGTGGGTTCACCGGCGCGGTGCTGCTAGTGGCGTACGATGAAATGAAAAAACGACTATAAAGATGGGTTTCTAGACTATGATGTAGTATCTAAAGTGTACAGACTGTATAAATAGTAATCATCTTTAGGTTTTTGTTGCTTTTTTGTGTGGAAGGTCCTACAACTGTAAGTAAAAGCGAAAAACAGAAGACAAATGGAAGAGTAGAAAAGAGTTTCTTTTTACTTTTACTCATATCATCAACAACAAGAAAAAAACACATCTATAAGGAAATGTTGGAATTACTATCTTCCTTAACTAATCAGCGGAAACTCTTTCCACTCACAAAATCACAATGTACACATTTTTCAAAACTATTCTACCATATTACTACCACTACTATCACCTTTTTGTCGCCCATCTATGACACAACAAAAGGGTGAAAATGACACACTTTCTGTATCCCCAACGTTTCCACACTCCCACCATATACATAACTCCAACCAAAAACAACCGTTTAAACACACTGTATCCAATAGAATAAAAGCACAACTCACTACTATATGCAGCAAAACAGCACTTTTTTGCAGAAAGAATAGCACTTAAAACCTCTCTAGTCAGTGGCCTACGAATAGACCAAAACAGCGTTGTAAAAAAGAGGCACATTTTAATAGAACAGCACAACCGTCAAATTGATACACGCCCTCATTACCCCATACTAGTCCATCTTACGCCTTTTCGATATATTACTCATTTATCGTTTATACTATTGATAGTGTATATATGCATAGATCTTTTTATATAGTTGGTAGCAGTAGGTTGTGGGGTTGTGTGTCCGTTGAGACACACGTCTAATAATTACAACCATACTGCCATAGATACGACACATCTTCTGTATCGCACCTGGTGTTCATTCAATATTATATATCATATCATAGTCACGCAGTACTCCATGTACAAAACACAACTACGACGTATTGTTCATTCCCCAATAACCAAACAGTCCTCTTCACAATCATTTCATGCGAAAAAAAAACACACCGTTTAGCCCACAATGCACACAGTTCACGCGCAAAAATTACACAGTGAATACATGCTTACTTTGCTCATAACATTCTATTTTTTCTTCTTTTTTCATATTTTATTTGACCTTTTTTACTTCACTTCAACCCCTCGCACAGAGCGAGAGAGTAGAAACAGTGTTCTTTACACCCGGTTGAAAATTCCTTCCATACACACACTACAGCCCTCACAGAGTTAACCTCTCATATACCCAGACCATTATCCTCACATACTATACACTTCACAGTTTGCACTTACGCAATGAACTTCACACACACACAACAAAAGAACAGACCAGAGAATACAACAAATATACATGCCAAGATTAGATTTTCACGCACGAGATTCTCCTTCGAAAAGGGATATACCGATATCATATTTCAGGAAACTTATCTTTGCGCGTGTGATAGAGTCTCAGCATATACATTGTAAATGGGCCTGTTTTTCTGCGCGTGGTGGGTGTATTTGCAAGGTACACGTACAGAAAACGGAAGGATATACACATGGTGAAATATGCAGCAATACACTGACTGTTCCACACATTGAGAATTTCACAGGACGCACCACCTTTACCACGCTAACCCTACCTGGCCAATTCATGCGCACACTCGAATACGCGTTGCGATATTGACGCACTTTTATTTACCACGCCCGTATAGCACTGGCACGAGGGCTTCGCACAGGCTGGAAGGAACAATCCGGATCATACTCAATGTCGAAGTTGTCGATGTACCGAGGATCCGATGGATCGATCTCCGATTCTCGGAGCAGTTCGGCTTCGTAACGCGCCCATTCTTCTTCGTAAGGATCATCGTCGCGGGGTGAGTTGTTGTGCGGAGCGTCTTCCTGTTCTACAAAGTCGTTTTGGTCGAAACCATCGGTGGAGTCGGCGTCGGACAAAGTGTCGTAGCCAAGCTGCGAACACAGATAGGTAACGAAGTCCGTGTCCGCCGTGGAGGCATCGCGATAATACTCCTTCACCGTGGAGACAGGGTTGAAAGTCACACTCTTGCGGCTGGAGGGATCCGAAAGATTCGTGGGGGTAGAGGTGCTGCAAGATCCGATGGAATTTTCAGCCGTGGCAAGCAGAAGTTCTTTGCCCTCACCGTAGGGCTGGGGGATGTCGACGTGTAATTTAATATTCTCAGGGGGTTGAACAGCATCGTTCTGGTCTTCGTTTGTCTTCGCAGGGGTATTTTTCTTTGTCAGCTGCACAGAGGGGACTTCGGCAGCGAGGCTTGAGCAGCAACCCATTTTCAAACTCTTTCTAAATATATATAGAGTTTTGGAAAAATGCTTCGCCCGATCTATGGGCTGAAGTCAGAACCTTCGTATGCGCACAGAAGCACACTGCCCCTAAACTAACCTCTAGTTGAAATGAAACAAGTGTTTGCTAACTGCCAGAGGTCATCAAAGCCGTTCTGCGCGAGCCGCTCGAAATGTACTGAAATTTGTTGTACCATTTTATTAAACATGTTGATTATTGTTGTTATAAGCTCATTAACGTATATATATCGAACAGACACGTCAGCCAACGGAACTCAACGGAACTCTTGTTTCAGTCTGTCCAGCTAAATTTGAAAATAGATCAGCTGTTTTTCACAACAAATGCAGAACCCATACGCTGATTGATGTGTGTTTATATCTTGGGTTTATACTTTTTATATTGCGCTTTTCTAACGGATCTGGGGTGCTCTTGATTGATTTCTTTGCAGCACACTTATCTTCATATCTGAAAAATACAATAAAAATATGAATCACCGTCGGTATAAAGAAACGTAGATTCAGACTAATATTAATTTACTTAACAAAGAAGTGCGCGGTTAGAATAGAAGCGATGGGAAAAGGATGAGACATTTCTACAATCTAAATATAAAAATTACACAAGGAATAGTGACCAGACGGTTTTAAAGCCGACTATAACAGCAGCAAACAAACAAATGCAACGTCGGCAAGAATAGAGTGCTTGCCATTGCTTCGTAGCACACACTACACAGACTATACAGCTACAGCGAAGGAGAAGCGAAGGGAATAGCAATAGGAGAAGAGGGATAAACGAAACAGAATGCTCTATCAAGCGTTTAGCACAAGGATCGTACACGACTATGAGTATACGAATGTTCTATTCAGAGTATTCAGAGTGATTTTCACGTGCAGGACATTCTACGAGTGACTTACTACGCACTGTACCTACTGTAGTTTATACACAACCGCCAACAGTATCCTTCCACACAGATGAAATAAGATGCATGCTGACGATTTTGATGTACCGAATCACAATTCTTTGGTTACTTTTCTTCTACGTCCATCACTTGAAGCGATGCCTGGTCGGGACTTGGCGTTTCAACGATCGGAGGGCTAGTCACAGCAGGCACAGCGGGCAATGACACTCCTTGCACCGGCGTTATGGATGGTAAATTATGTGATCCTAAAGAGCCTGCGACTAGAGGCCGAACTACAATCGGCGACGCGGAACGGGCCAGTTCCATTGCGCTTGTGTCTTCAAAAGGCGGAGGCGGTACGAGTGGAGTTACATCAGGCTGATCTGTAGAGTCTGTGGTGCGGCCAACAACACCTGGTTCTGAACTGGCAACGGCATTATTCGAATTGCCTTGCATCGTTGGCAACGGGGGAAGCACAAAAACAGCTTGTTTGCACATGGGGCAGGCGTTGCGCAGCCGGAGCCACGCCGTGATGCAGGCGTGATGATAGATGTGGCGGCACGGCAGTTCTGACAGCACGTCGCCTTCTTCGTAGCCCATCAAACACACCGAGCATTCCATCGGAGACGTGGGAAACGCCGAGGCGACAGCGTCACAAAACGCGCCGTTTTCCACTCCGGTGGCGGTGCGGCATTGTGCGTCAGCACAGTTCTCTTGGCTTGCCACATGGCGATTTGCAATGTTAAGATCCGGCACAGCATTGTCAGTATTCGTTCTGGATAAACCGAGCTCGACATCGTTCATATGTGCCAGATTATTCTCCTCGTTGCTCGTGTAAATATAGTTTCGCACGAGAGCGTTAATCAATTGAGCGGGCAAACCTCCCGCGTTTGTTAATAGTGATTCTGCATCAAAGGATGTCCCAGCGATGAGTCGCAAGTGATGTCTCAGTTGCGTTAAATTAATATCTTCGTTTTCTGGAGATAATAAGTCTGGGTGCGCTTGTCGCAACTCAATGAGGCGTTGCCGGTGAGCTCTGTAGCGGCGAAAAATGCAGAAAGAAACCACTAGAAATACTATTACCGTCAGAAGTGCAGCTCCTGTTTCCAAGAATTCGTCGTTGGACTTGATAATAATCTCCCAGCCTATGATAGCTCCATACGTGAAGGTACAGAAAACAAGGAAGTATGCTGCAGCTAAGCGCGGAGAGAATCCCCATCCTTCAGCCAGGCGGCGTCTGGGAGCAACGTTTCTCCTCATTTCACAGTAAAACCAAAAGTTCCAATGAAGATTATTTGCTGGAGTTTGAAAATCAACGGCTATAGGATGATAGGTCGTGACGAAACTGTCCAAAGGGTCCGAATTGATAATTACGAGAAGGTGGACCTTTCGGAACGGCAGACTTTGGGCGTGTATAAAGTATTGCAAAAGCTTCGGTCTAGCCAACAACTACGCGTAATCATCAATCGATATTATAGCTGCAACGTAAGTATAGTGTTCATTGTTAAACGCTCCCTCTTTAAACGTGTGCATGCATGACGTATGTAGTTGAAATGCAGAAACGAAAAAAAAACGAAACAGAAATTAAGACATTATTTTGACATTCATAGCATTGGCTATTTATATGCCACCTCTTTCGTATCAACTATCGACTATCGAGCTGAGTACACCCGCATAGAAAATATCTATTCATCATTTCAAAAAACTAACCCTCGCAAGCGTTGAGATGGAATGTGCTCAAGTACACAGCAATACCAGCAATCGAGATCGCCAACAGCACAATCACCGCAATTTGACCCGGTGATGACGGCAAGGCAATGCTGGTCACAACCTCGAGCACAATCAGAATCAACAGCAGCGCGACGAGGAAGTAATACGAACTCAAGAAATTATAGTAACGCTCGGTTGGGCTGACTGGAATATTTGATCAAGTTAGAAAAGTGAATAGAGTTTAAGTGCATT
>LNAP01005365.1_pt1 | contig 11411 bp, 13 predicted proteins | sample 602601 | NCBI WGS metagenome assembly LNAP01 (sample SAMN02440304, study PRJNA202911) | soil metagenome | biome: Subtropical and temperate rainforests or woodlands; isolation source: soil samples (1 kg each in a 20% v/v slurry with milli Q water) were... ... | reverse complement strand
CTTGAGGGGGTTTCTCTTCTTGGGGATGACCAGGGTGGGGCCGGTGACCTGGGGCTTGAGGACAGACTGCACCTCATCGGAGTTGATGATGCGGGTCAGGTCAGCGTTGGTCATGAAAGCACGAGGAAGGTTGAAGCCAGTCTTGAACTTAGCAGACTCCTCGTAGGTGCCGAAGATGGAGTCCAGCTTCTCGAAGGCGCCCTTGGTCCAGATGATGAATCTGCCGAGGTGGCCACCGGGGGCAAGGTCCAGAAGGGAGAGGTTGTCCACCAAGGACAGCTCAACACCGGGGAGGTTTCTGAAAGCCTTGTCCATGCCCTCAGACACGTCATACACAACAAGAGGACCACGTCTCTGGGTGTGTCTTCTGTTGCGGGACTTGCCGGCACCGACGCGGATCTTGCGGGAGTCTCTGGACTTCACAACATCATCATAGGCACCAACTCTCTCGAGAACGGCTCTGGCATCCTTGGTGTGGGCGACGCGGTTGAGGGAATCGGAAAGAACCAGAGGGAACTCAGGGACGTTGTCGATTCTGTGGCCGCGGGCCTGAACAAGGGCAGGGAGAGCGGAGGCAGCAAGAGCAGAGGAAACAGCGTATCTGCGCTGGTTCACACTGATCTTCTTGTGCCAGTGGCGCCAGATCTTGGTGGCACCGAACATGCGACCACCACGGCACATGTTTCCGAAGGCTCCCTGGCCGGAACGAGAAGTTCCACCACCGGGGACACGAGGAATACGGGCGACGGCACGACCAGTTCCCCAAGACTCGGCAGGGGTCTAGATGGACATAGAGAACATCAAATCACAGTGAGATGCAAGATCCAATGATTTACAAAATGTCAATGAAAAAGCAATGCATTACCTGCATGCCGGCTCTGGTGCTGACAGCGTACGCCTGGCGCTTGTTCTTGGCCATCAGAGTGTGCACGTAGTGAACCACATCGGCGCGGATGGGGGCAGTGAACACGGCAGGCAGAGTCACGGTGCTGGCGACACTGTCGGCAGACTCAATATCGAAAACAGAAACAACAGGACGACTCATCTTTGACGAAGGACAAGTTACTAAAATATGAAAACTAACGTCGGGCTTGCTCACTTTCAAAGTCCACAGCCGCAGATGGCGGAAATTATGTATTGTATCACGAAATATAGCAAAAGACGCCTAATTAGGTTACAGGCACTTTTTATCAGATCTTTTGCGGACACGTTTTTGTGTGGTGCCTCTCCATTCCCAGGTCCCGGGCGACCAGTCAGTGCAGGGTTAGTTTCCTGTGTTTCTATTTGATATGCATGTGTGAAGAACAGAAATTGGATAATCAACGGCAAGGAAGTGCACAGGTTTGCACCATCTCACGAAAAACAAGTGAAGGTGTGACGTTCCATATATTTCGTTAGAACATGAAGCTCATCGCTGCTTACGCTCTGCTTGTTGTTTCCGGCAAGGAGGCCCCTTCTGCTGAGGAGGTCACCGCCGTTGTCACCGCCGCCGGCGGTGAGGTTGATGAGGAGTCCCTGAAGACTCTCTTCGCCGACCTTGAGGGCAAGAACATCCACGAGCTGCTTGCCAAGGGCGAGTCCGACCTTAAGGCTTGCGCTGGTGCCGCTTCTGCTGCCCCTGCCGGTACGTAATTTACTTTTGGGGTTGTTGAAACTACTCTGTTTTCAACCGTTCCATTGCCAACTTATTTCCCATTCATTAATTCTCGATTTACAAAATTTCATTTCCAATACAGCCGCTGCTGGTGCCGCTGCTCCTGCTGCTGGTGCTGCCGCTGCTGCCCCTGCCCCCAAGGTGGAGGAGGTTGATGCCCTTGAGGGTGGCATGGATATGTTCGGTGGTGGAGGCGGCGGAGGCGGAGACTATTAAATGCAATGCCTAAAATGAGCAGTGAAATCGGTTGCTAATGGGCCCCATTCTTTGCAAACAATATTGAATTGATGGGTTTGCCATAGTACTGCTATTTGCTGCGTTTTTGAATTATTTGTATCTAACAGAAATCGCAACCAATACTGTAGTTTTGTCTTCCACATCGCACAGCCCAATCAAGTCCAGGAGCAACATACAATTTTTACAATATTATCAACTGGTGTTTCCATACATGAGTATATGGTCATCCTCAAAATTGAACTCGCCTCTAAAACCGATCGATTATTACCCTTTCAAACAGTATTACACTTGATATTGCAGCATCGCTTTGACCTTCTCCTCTTCGTTCCGTCTCCTGTTGAAAACGTGTTTGTGCGTATTAATGATAAGTTGAGAAGTTGAAACACATTTTAAATGATTTTAAACTTGCCTGGATTCTTTCAGCCGTTCCAGCGCTGCCAATCTGTTTTGCTCCACTCGTCTGTAGTGATCGGGGGAATTTCATACGTTAAAAACTAGTGTACGCATATATTCGAGTTCGCTACATACCTGCGGACATCTTCACTGAGCGGTGCAGATGCGGTGCTTGTGCTTGTGCTTGTGCTCGAGGTGTCGGTGTGGCTTGTACTGGTGGTGTTGGTCGGTTGAACGCCTGGGGGCGCGCAGAAGGCATACGAGAGACTCACCGGCGCGCGTGGCGAGAGCATCTGCATCAGCGACGGCACCGCAGTACTTGACTGGTTTTGTGCCGGGACGGGTCGCGGTGCGCTGGCGACAGCACTCGGGGTGGAATTGTATGCGTACGAATTGGAGTGTGAATACCCAGGATATTGGCCTTGCGAAGGCGCGCACATCTGTGTGGGTTGCGAGTACATTGAAGCTACGCTGGTTTCTTTCTTGTACCCAGAATGCGCGTACACTAGTGGCGGGCCCTGTGAGGGGGCGCACACTTGCGTGGGCTGGGACCACATTGCATGTCCCTCCGCTTGGGGCCAGCGATCCGCCGTGGACACCACCGGCGCGGCATGTGTCGAAGCGTGTTTGACCGGTGTGGGACTGTCGGATGTATCGTACAAATCCACGACCTCGTCTTGGGGTGGAAAATATTGCGACGCTGGAGGTACGTAAGCGTGCGCGGGACCCACAGGACCTGCCGGGCTGGCTTTTTTCTTGTTGGGACTGAAAGGTCCGTGCACATACTGGCTCTTGCCGCCGCCACTGCCGCCGTTCGCAGTGTCCGAGGGCACCGAGATAGTGTTGATGTTAGAGTTATTGATGGTGATGTTAATGTTAATATTAGTGTTATTGCTAGTGCTAAAGTTAGTTGATGGGTGGCAGGCAGGACTGCTAAAAGGACCCGACGATGACGAAGCAGCCGGGATGTCCGTCCATTGCGTAAAGGACTCTTGTGCTTGGTTACTCAACTTGTCATTATTATTCGGGTTGTGGCCGTGGAGACCGTCTTGTTGCGAAGAGCTAGCGGGTGTGATCTTCGGAACCACCGGTGCAGGCGCGGGAGTTCGAGTCGGTGGCGGGGCAAAAGCTGACCGCACAAAGGGCTGCGTCACCGGATGCGTTGCGTGCATTGGAAACTTGGAATCGTTGGCACCAGAGTGCTGCTGCGTTGAACGCTGCCCTTGCACCGGTGACGATTGGATCGGAACCTGCGTGGAGAGCGCGATGGCACTCGTCAGTGCCGCAGACTTTTGTTCCACCTTTGCGTAGGCCGCCCGGGCCCGGCTGCGCTGTTCCGCCGTGGTGTCCCCGTCCAGCCACTCGTTCTTGTCACACGAAAACGAAGCGAACTTGTTCTCGTTCTGCTTAGTGCCTGTCATTTTCGCCGACGCAGAGCCTACAAAGCCTGTAGAAGAGGACGAGGGGGCGTTCGATCGTGAACCAGTGGACGCGGCGCTCTTGGACTGGGTGGCACCGGAATGTGCGCCAACACTGCCGCCGTGCTGGCCAATGTACGCCAATTCCTCTTCCTCCTCCGTAGGCCCGCCAGGCATTTCTTCTTCCTCTTCTTCTTGCTCTGGTTCTTCGCCTCCTTCGTCGTCCTCCTCTTCGAGTACGTGTACTTTGCCATACATCGATGCATCCACGTCGCCACTCAGCACGGTGTGCTTGTACGTCGACACCGCCGCCTTGAGTGTCGCCGCGCGGTTGCGACTCTCCAGCCACTGGTCCGAAGTGTCTTCACAAGGAGCTTCTTTCACAAATGCCTGGGCAAACAGGCTCACTTTGGTGGAGATCACTTCCTGCGCTTGTGGTGGGCCGTTATCGCTATTATTGTTGGAACCTGGTGTGGCACCCGCGATGGAGGCAATCTGGCTGTAAAATTCGGCCACTTTTGTGTGGGCTTTGATGCTGGACACCTTTAAAAAAAGAACAAACAAAAAAGGATAAGAGGTGATGTCAAATTACCACTCCAGCCCTTGCACGCAATTTAGAAATCACAAATGATTGGTCAGACTTGGCTGGTCATTCCTCTAACAAAAAAACACAAAAGCGCACGCAAATGCACCTGAAAACTCCGCAGGGTCAAGCCTTCGAGGCAGGTGGCACGCGACAACGCGACGTACCCCTGTCCGTACTCAAATATCCCATTAAACGACACTTCCAATAGAGGAATCGTCATGCCTTGCGACTGCAGAACGTGACAAAAGTCATTCGCGTGTGGTTAAAATTGATTTTCAAATTCACAATTGAAAGTGGGGAAAAGAAGGTTTACCTTGTGAATGGATATGGCCCAAGCCAGCATGAGTGGAATCTGCACGCGGCTCGCCAAAATTCTAAAAAAGATAAATGCATGCAAAAGAAACAGGAGTAAAACCGTAAAATCAATTAAAACCAAAACTTCGCACCATCGACAAGCAAAAAAGACACTCACTTTTCGCCTTGTCGAATGTCCCAGGTCTCTTGGTCCAGCGAGACAGTTTCTTCGGTCATTTTGGAGCCCAAATAGATCTGGAACTTCACCAACGGAATCATCGCCGTGTTGGCGGTGCGGTTGAGGCTTTTTTCAAAACCCACAACCGTGCCACGCGCGCCGTTGACCAGGCCCCGAGCCGTGGAGATGTTCTTCAACAGCATTACCTGAAAGGTATGAGCGAAATAAAATTATAGAAGAAAACGTTCATTTTTGTGATTTCAGCCCAACATATCATTAATTTGTAGCTTCTCCAGCCAAGCTGAAGATATGTTTGCAAAACACAATACCAGACAAAAAAAACAAAAAACAAAAAACCAAGTGCTTACCTGGGCGCCCACTCGTAACTCCAACAGGGCTGGTGCTTTCGTGCCTTGCCTCAACTGGTTCAAAAACGGCTCCGTTCCCTCGTCGATCGCCTCGTATCGAAATACCTCGCCTTCTTGGTCCGCCTGTGCGAGTTTCGCCATCTCCGACGCGTTGAAGCTGTCGACGTCTCGGTTCGTACTAAACAGCTTCGTGGGCCGCACCGCGACGGTTTTCGTCTTCGAATCCGCCGCCTCCGCCGTGCCCCCTTGCTTGCTCGATGCGGTGGACGCACTGGCAGCGATCTCCCGGTCACGAAGATAAGACTGTTGCACTTTGCCGCCCAGAATGCGCTGTGCCTGCGGGGTTACTAGGCCCTGGCGCAGATCATTCAGAATGTTTAGAAACAACGTGTCGTTCTGCTGGCGAAAGACTTTGTCCAGTAGAAACATCCCATCCTCGCGATTGCCTGCAAAGAAAACAATATACACATTGTTAAAAAAGATCTGCAAATGGTAGTGCTTGAAAGGGATCAATAAAACTTACCAAATATCGTATTCCAATTTTTGGACTCAAAGCAAAAGTGGGTCCGGTTGCCCACGCCGATGGGCGGCAATTGGAAAAAATCCCCACAGAGAATCAATTGAAGTCCTCCAAAAGGACGGGGGTCTCCTCGCACGCGGCTCCCGATGAAAGACAATTTGTCAAAAAGTTCAGCAGAAACCATGGAAATTTCATCGATCACGAGAATTTCGGTTTCTTTCCAGCGCTGCGCTGCCACTCGGCTTCGACACACCTGTGACAAAAGGTAACAAAGAACGGTCGGAACTTTCGATAACGACAAGTGAAATATTTGGCAGAATCATTATACTTTGTAGTACCTGGGCTGAGAGTTGGTCAACGGGTTCCGCGGCCGTGCCTATGCAACAATAAGAAACGAGAAACACAAAACAGAACAGATTAGGTTCGCCGCAAGACAAAACAATGCAAGAAGTACATGTCGCACCTACACCCGCCCATGCATGAATCGTCAGACCACGAATATTACAAGCTGCCACGCCTGTTGGTGCCGTAAAGGAAATTTTGTCGGCGAAGCCTATTCCTTCCAGTACGTCTCTCAACACTTTCAAAATATAACTCTTGCCAGTTCCAGCAGCACCAGTAAAGAAAACAGACTTTCTTTGCATAATCGCATCGAGTACTTTCTTTTGCGAAACAGATAGAGTGACATCGTCTTCTGCTGGTTTCGTTACTTTAGACCTGATGGGATAATCGGTCGCAGTGAACGATTTTGAGCCTCCAAGCGGCCGGAATGAACTGGCCATGGATGAAGGTCCACTACTGAATGATGCTTTTTTCTCAATTGAGTAGGGTAGAACCCTTTTCTTGTTGCCTGCGTAGTCCTGCTGTGGAGCACGGGATTCATTCCAAGCGTTCGAAAAGCTGTCTTTCTTGGAATATGGGTTTTCAGCTTTCACTCCTTCCGGTGAAAGAAAAGTGGAAAGCTTTGCTTGCCTCTTTTTCATCCTCGATGTTGCTTATCAAAAGCTGTGAGTCCAATCTCTTCCGATCTTTCTGCTCGAATTTGGGGGAAAGAAAAGTCGTTCAAACTTCGCTTGTAACCCTTTGCCCATATGTTTCCCAATTAGTCGCTTGTTAGAACGTTAGATCTTATGTATGCGACAATAATAGCATTATACGACGCATCATACACATCTGGGAACTTCGTGCAAAAAATGTGGGTGCTCCTCGTTCACTTTTTCGTTGCTCCTGCACATCCCAGTTATAACTATGTCAACATCTGTACCAGCGGCAAGGCTTTCCACGGACAACATGTTGGTCGCTCTGCCTGAAGTCTTGATCGGAAGAATTCTATTCTCTGGGTACCTTCCGACAACATGGACTTGCACCATCGGATTGATGTTGGTTTGCAAAAAGTTTGAAGAACTTGGGCATACATACATTGCCGTTGTTAACAACAGAGATAGATTTGTCTATCATGCTAAAACACAACGGCCGGTTGTTCTAAGTGTGCTGGGAATCGGTAAATTCGCTCGCAACCTCGTTTACTTGGACATGAGCTTCTGCGCCAATGTGGACTACAGCGATCAAAAACTTGTAGAAATGTTTCGGCAATTAAAGCCAACCTTGCGTGGGTTGTCGCTGCGGGGCTCGCGGGTTAGCGATTCATTTTTGGTGGCTGCTGTTGCAGAACTCACCAATCTCAGATATCTCAACATCTCGCAAGGCGCCCGAGCAGACAAAGAACTTGTCACCGACGTAGGTGGGTTGGCATTGACGGAACTCAGACATCTCAAGTGGCTAAACATGTCCATGACACTGATCACGGACAAAACGATCATCGCCTTGCAGAAAAACTGTCCGTGGATGGAGCACCTCGAGCTGTACGGTTGCCCTCAACTAACAGACGTGATGTTCCAAGCGTTAGTGCTTTGGAAATTGCAAGAGCTAGACATCTCAAACAACCAAAATTTTACAATTCAGGGCATAAAGTCATTGTGTGATGCCAGGTATGTTATTCGTCGCATCAGTCTTCTCATTGTTCCACTAATTCTACTATTTCTTGCAAACAACACTTGTTTCAAAACCCAGTAACTGCTAGATTTCCCCTTATTCTTACTTCTTAACCTTCGCATTTGTTACATTACACAGAGCACCGATGTTCCACGCACTCAACGCATTGTCCTGTGGGTTTTGGCCAGAAGTGCGTGTGAGCTCGGTACTCCCCGTATTGTTACATTTTCCAAAACTGAAGAAACTGGACATCAGAAGAAGTACTTTTGAGGTAACATCCTTAAGTTTTTACTGAACTCTGGAACTATGTTATCCATTATATTGTTGATTTGCGTGCTTGTGAACGGGAAGGCTTGGATTTATTTGCAATCTCATTGGCATGTATGTATGTTTTCGTCCACAGTTTCAAACGGATAAATTGGTAGAGGAAGCGCGCGCCAAGTTTGAGAAGCTGTTTCTCACTCACACCGACATGTCGAAGAAGGTACAGTCAGATTCGTCATGTGTGGTGTTTTGGATTGCCCTGGGAGTATTTATGTATTATCCTTGTGTTAATATATCATTCTGCATTGTGTATTTCTTAACAGGGGAATGTTATTCAAGAAGTACCTCAGCTTCGTTCTTTATGTCCAGTGCTGCGTTGGCCGTACGAATATGATGTTACCGATCTGTAACCATGTAGAAGTTGTGCAAAAATGGGCAACTACGACGTAGTGGGCGAACCGCGAGGACTATATTATTCATATTACCGTATGAGTGGGTATTTTTTACGGTATTCGCTCTTCATTATTATGGTTTGGATTTAAAAAAGAAGCAATAAGTTGTGTACAATTTTTTAGTTTGCATGGATGCGTGTGCCTAAAACTCCCACATTTCGTGTGTGCATGACGCCCGTTTTCTCCCACCTGACGCGTCGCCAAAAGACCACGCCACAACCAACCTTCGTGGAAGATTTCTGTCAATCTTTTGTCGTTAGATTCGCATTACTTGCTTCAGCTTTTATCTATCAAACTTTAAGTATGAGTGGAATTCATTGGGTTACTGAGCCAAACGCTTATCTCGAGCCTAAGATCGGCAAGACCGGTTACGCGGCGCAGCCTCCGAAGACTGTGATCCAGACTTTCCAGGACACTGTGCGCAAGCATGGCAATGAGAACGCCATGGCTGCCAAGCTGAAAGTGAATGTAAGAATTTTTTAATAAATATAACTCTTCGTTGATTGCTCTAATGATGAAACTTTTTCTCTCGATTGTTTAGGGAAAGGTGTCTGAGGACTGGAAGTTCTGGAGTTGGCGTCAGTACTGGGATGAGAGTATGATGTTTGCCAAGACCCTTGTGAAGCTTAAAGTTGCTAACTTCCGTATTGTGAACATCCTGGGCTTTAACTCCGTAAGTCACTTTAACAACAAGTGCTACTATTAAATATATCCTTTAATGGCAACCCTTCTTTCCGCAGCCTGAATGGTTTATCGCCACGTCCGGATCCATCCTTGCTGGTTGCATTGGTGCTGGTATCTACATGACCAACACGGCCGAGTCTTGCCACTACATCAGTGAGCACAGTCAGGCTGAGGTGGTGGTACTGGAGGGCAACTACCAGCTGAAGAAGTACATTGGTCTGCCCAAGGGAAAGCTTCCTCACCTCAAGGCGATCGTCGTCTACGGCGAGGCCGTGGATAAGAACCTCGCCGCCAAGAGTGACATCCCGGTGTACCCCTGGGATGAGTTCCTGCGTCACGGTGCTGGTGTGACCGACGATGCTGTCGACGCCCGTGGCGCTGCCATCAGACCTGGCAACTGTGCCTCCCTGATCTACACCTCCGGCACCACTGGTCCCCCAAAGGCCGTGATGATCAGTCACGACAACATCACCTGGACTGCGCAGAACATCATTGACCACTACATGTACCTCAGCCACGAGGATCGCATCGTGTCGTACCTGCCTCTGTCCCACATCGCCGCGCAGATCATTGATATCTTCGCGATCATGCAGCTCGGTGCGTGCACTTACTTCGCCCAGCCCGATGCGCTCAAGGGCACCCTCACCGTGACCATGAAGGAGGTGCGTCCTACGTTCTTCTTCGGCGTGCCCCGTGTGTGGGATAAGATCGAGGAGAAGATGGTGCAGATCGGCCGCAGCAACTCTGGTGTGATGCTGCTTCTCGCCAAGTGGGCCAAGAGCCTCGGCGCAGAGCACTGCCGCATGGCCCAGTACGGCAACGGCGGTGGCGCGCCTTGCTGCTACAGCGCGGCCAACGCAATTGTCTTGACGAACATCAAGAAGGCCTTGGGTCTCGACCAGGCCAAGGGCTGCTTCACCGCCGCCGCGCCGATCTCCACGGATACCCTCAACTACTTCGCCAGTCTGGACATCCCCGTGTACGAGGTGTTCGGCCAGTCCGAGTGCACTGGTCCTCACACTGTGTCCTTCCGCCACTGCTGGAAGATCGGCACCTGCGGTCGCCCCCTCAAGGGCACGGAGAGTATGCTGGCGCCTTCCACCGGCGAGCTGTGCTACCGCGGCCGTCACATCTTCATGGGCTACATGTACATGCCTGACAAGACCGCCGAGACCATCGACGATGAGGGCTACCTGCACAGTGGCGACGTGGCTGTGTTCGATAGCGACGTGGACAACGATATCGTCGGCCCCTCTGGCTTCATGAAGATCACCGGCCGCATCAAAGAGCTCATCATCACGGCTGGTGGTGAGAACGTGCCTCCTGTGCTGATTGAGAACGAGGTGAAGTCTGCGATGGTTGCTGTGTCCAACTGCATGGTGATCGGAGACAAGCGCAAGTTCTTGACCATGCTCGTGTCCCTCAAGGTCGAGGTGGATGGTGATGCCAAGCCCACCGATCAGCTCGCCGCGGATTCTCTCTTCGTCGCAAAGCAGATTGGCAGCTCCGCGAAGACCTACTCTGAGGCCAAGGCGGATCCTCTGTGGAAGCAATACATCGACGGAGGTGTGAAGACTGCCAACAGCAAGACTACCTCGAACGCGCAGATCGTGCAGAAGTGGACCTGGCTGCCGGTGGACTTCAGCGAGAAGGCGGGCGACCTCACTCCTACCCTCAAGCTCAAGCGCAGCGTCGTGGACGCCAAGTACACGGACCTCATTGAGAGTCTCTACAAGGAGTAAAGGACGGGCACGGGACAACGTGAAGAAAGTAGGAGAAATGGTGATGTTGGCAGGAGTGAATGTACGGATGAGCGGATGCGATTGTTGAGCAAAGGCATTTTATTTACGAAAGTTAGTTTAACTCGCATGTCGAGAGGCGTCAAAGTTTAGTTGCACCGCAAAATCTTTTTAAACTTTAAAATTAAGCAAGTAAAAAGGTATTTCGTCCAGAAAAGGTTCTTGTCACTAATCATAGTTCAACGAGCTCTTTTCGCAGCGTCGAACAGAAAAGAACTACGAACATGATATTGGAAACACAAAAAATACACACAAACTACACTGGACAACAAACACATTCTTTAATCCTCCTTCTCTCCGGCTCTCTTGGGTTTGCCACCACAGGACGTTTTCGGCGTGCGTTTCGTACCTGGGCCACACTTCTCCATCAGCATACCACAGTCATACGGCACCTTGGGCCGCGTGAATTTAGCGTCCTCGGACAGCGCGGGAGGAAACTTAGCGCTTATGGTGTCCTGCGACATGGTCGTGGCCACGTTCATCACGAAGGTCCACCAGAAGGACTGCGTCAGGCGCTCGAACTCAAACTCTTCTGCGCGGTACAGGGCCTCCACGTAAGCCGACCGCAGCAG
>LNAP01005361.1_pt1 | contig 11416 bp, 10 predicted proteins | sample 602601 | NCBI WGS metagenome assembly LNAP01 (sample SAMN02440304, study PRJNA202911) | soil metagenome | biome: Subtropical and temperate rainforests or woodlands; isolation source: soil samples (1 kg each in a 20% v/v slurry with milli Q water) were... ... | reverse complement strand
GGTGGCCCGTCCGCTGCTGCGCAAGCACCTGGCGCCGCCGGCCCCGGTGCCGGTCGCCGCACCCGAACCGGCCAAGGCCACCGTGCAGCCGGGTCTGGTCCACAAGACCGCCGTGCGCTCGGGCCAGCAGCTCTACGCCGAACAGCGCGACCTGACCGTGCTGACCGCGGTGGGTGCCGGTGCGGAAGTGATCTCCGACGGCTCCATCCACATCTACGGCCCGCTGCGCGGGCGTGCGCTGGCCGGCGCCCAGGGCAACCAGGACGCCCGCATCTTCTGCAGCGCCTTCCATGCCGAACTGGTCGCCGTGGCCGGGCACTACAAGGTGCTCGACGACGTCCCGCGCGCGCTGCACGGCAAGGCCGTGCAGGTGTGGCTGGAAGACGGGCAACTGAACATCGCCGCGCAGGACTAGGCGCGCGGCATTGGCGGCCCGGCGTTTGCCGAGGCGCTCCACGCAACATGGCAAGGCTCCACCGCACACCACTTCCCCAGGAGAACACCATTGGCTGAGATCATCGTCGTCACGTCCGGCAAGGGCGGCGTAGGCAAGACCACCACCAGCGCCAGCATCGCCTGCGGCCTGGCCCGGCGCGGCAAGAAGGTGGCCGTCATCGACTTCGACGTCGGCCTGCGCAACCTGGACCTGATCATGGGCTGCGAGCGCCGGGTGGTATACGACTTCATCAACGTCACCCAGGGTGAGGCCACGCTCAGGCAGGCCCTGATCAAGGACAAGCGCTTCGACACGCTGTTCGTGCTGGCCGCCTCGCAGACCCGCGACAAGGACGCGCTGAGCAAGGAAGGGGTGGAGAAGGTGCTCAACGACCTGGACGCGGACGGCTTCGACTTCATCGTCTGCGACTCGCCGGCCGGCATCGAGAAGGGCGCGTTCCTGGCCATGTACTACGCCGACAAGGCGATCGTGGTGGTCAACCCGGAAGTGTCCTCGGTGCGCGATTCGGACCGCATCCTGGGCCTGCTCGATTCCAAGACCCGCCGCGCCGAGCAAGGCAAGACGCTCATGCCCAACCTGCTGCTGACCCGCTACAACCCGGCACGGGTGGAAACCGGCGAGATGCTCTCGGTCAAGGACGTGGAGGAAGTGCTGGGCCTGAAGACCATCGGCATCATCCCCGAGTCCGGCGACGTGCTCAACGCCTCCAACAAGGGCGAACCGGTGATCCTGGACCTGGAATCGCCGGCCGGCCAGGCCTACGACGATGCGGTCGCGCGGCTGCTGGGCGAAGACCGTCCGATGCGCTTTACTTCGGTTGAAAAGAAAGGCTTCTTCAGCAAGCTCTTCGGGGGTTGAGCATGGGCATGTTCGATTTCCTCAAGGCCAAGAAGAACACCGCCGAGACCGCCAAGAACCGCCTGCAGATCATCATCGCGCAGGAACGCAACCAGCGTGGCGCACCGGATTACCTGCCGCTGCTGCAGCGCGAGCTGCTGGAGGTGATCAAGAAGTACGTCAACGTCGACGCCGACGCGGTCAAGGTCGACCTGCTCAAGGAAGGTGACCACGACGTGCTGGACATCTCGGTGGCCCTGCCCGACGGCAAGGCCTGACCACCGGCGCGGGGCCGCGCGCCTGCGCCCATCCGCGTCTCGCCCATCCGCCCGCCATGTCCAGCCAGACCACCCTTGCCTTGGATGATTCCACCCCGCCGGCGCCGGGCAGCGATGCCGCAGCGCTGACCGTGCTGCGGGTGCGCGAGCTCGAATTCGCGACCCTGGCCGCGCTGCTGGCGCGCTTCGGACTGGTGCTGCATCGGGTGCCCGATGGGGTGCCGATCCCGGGCAGCTTCTGGGGCGATCCGGAAGCGGGCGTGATCGCGCACAACGTCTACGTGCGCGGCGACACGCCGCTGCACTCGATGCTGCACGAGGCCTGCCACCTGATCGTGCTCACGCCCGAGGCGCGCGCACTGGTGCACACCGATGCGACCGATTCGGACATCGAGGAAGACGCCACCTGCTACCTGCAGGTGGTGCTGGCCGACGCGTTGCCGGGCGTGGGCCGGGCGCGGCTGATGGCCGACATGGACGCCTGGGGCTACTCGTTCCGCATGGGCTCCACCCAGGCCTGGATGACGCATGATGCCGATGACGCACGCGCCTGGCTGGCCCAGCGCGGCCTGCCGCATTGATCCGGCGGCGGGCTTCACACTGACACCGGCGTGAGGGGACGCGCATGAGCACCCAATCCGGCCCACGCCCCGGCGATGCCTGGCAGCACATGACCGTGATCGGCCGCGGCGCCAACCGCGTGTGCGTGATCGATCGCCGCGACACCCGGCAGTGCCTGAAGTTCATGCTGCCGGCCGGCCAGCGCACCCGCGTGGGCCTGCGCCAGCGGCTGCAGCGCTGGCGGGCCGCGCGCAAGCCGCAGCACGACGAAAACCACGCCGAACTGCGCGCCTGGCTGCAGCTGTCCGCGCGCCTGCCGGCCAGCGAGCTGCAGGCGCACATGGCCACGGTGCTGGGCATCCTCCCCACCGCCTATGGCCCGGCACTGTGCTGCGAGCGGATCACCCTTGCCGATGGCACGCCCGCACCCAGCCTGTATGCGCTGCTGTTCGAGCAGCCGCAATATCCGGCGCAGGTGCTGTGCGCGGCAGTGGATGCTTTCGAAGACTGGCTGCTGCGCCATCGCATCGCGCTGTTCGACCTCAATGCCGGCAACCTGCTGGTGCTGCCCAGTGATGCCGGCGTGCGCCTGGTGTGCGTGGATGCCAAGTCGATCGTGGCCGGCAAGGAGCTGGTGCCGCTGGCGCGCTGGTTCAACACCCTGGCCCGGCGCAAGATCCGACGCAGGGCCCAGCGCCTGCGCGAACGCATCCGCGCCGCCCTGCCCGCCTGACCCATTGGACAGCGCCCTTGCGGCGCGCCGGGCGCTTCTCTAGCCTGCGGGCAGCACCCTGCCAGGAACCCATTCGTGAAGCCACGCCACCTCGTGTTTGCCACCGCCGCGTGCCTGTCGCTGGCGGGCCTGTCCGGCTGCGGTTCGGACCAACCAGCCACGCCGGATGGCGTACCACCGGCGCCGAAGGGCGAGACCGCCGAGGAATTCGTCGAGCGCATCAATACCGGACTGCGCGCCCAGTCGCCCGAGCTCAATGCGGCGCAGTGGCTCTCGTCCACCTACATCAACGATGACAGCCAGCGGGTGGCGTCCAGGGCCAACGAACGCGCGCTGACCCAGCTCAATGCCTGGATCACCCAGTCGCGGCGTTTCGAGGGCAAACAGATGCCGCCGCAGACCGCACGTGCGATCCAATTGCTCAGGCTGATGACCGCCATGCCCGCGCCGCAGGATCCGCAGAAGCTGGCCGAACTCACCCGCATCGCCACCCAGATGGAAGGCATGTATGGCGCCGGTACGTACTGTACCGGCGAAGGTCAGGCACGCAGCTGCCGTCAACTGGGCGCGCTGGAAAGCGTGCTGGCCAGCAGCCGCGACTACGACGCCCAGCTCGACGCCTGGCAGGGTTGGCATTCGATCGCCCCGCCCATGCGCGAGCGCTACACGCGCTTTGTCGCCCTGGTCAACGAAGGCGCGCAGGACATGGGCTTTGCCGATGCCGGCGAGCTGTGGCGCAGTGGCTACGACATGGCCCCGGGCGAAGTGGCCGCCGAGACCAATCGCCTGTGGAGCCAGGTCAAGCCACTCTACGAGCAGTTGCATTGCTACGCGCGCGGCAAGCTGGAAGCGCACTACGGCATGCGCGGCCAGGCCGATGGCGGGCTGCTGCCGGCGCATCTGCTGGGCAACATGTGGCAGCAGGACTGGAGCAACCTGTGGGACCTGCTGCAGCCCTACCCCGAGGCGGGCAGTCTGGACATCACCGGCGCGCTGCAGGCGCTGGACGATGCGCAGTACGAAAAGACGCTCAAGACGGCCGCACTTGCGCCGGAGGATCCGTTCGAGGGCGCGCGCGATGCCGCCTACACCGCACAGCTGCAGGCGCTTGGCCACGACCCCGACGATGCCGAACGCACGCGCCTGAACCGCCTCGCCTACGACCAGGCCATCGCCCGCGTCGCCGACCTGCGCCGCGCCGCCGCCCTGGCCGGCGCCAAGGCCATGGCCGCCCGCGCACAGGACTTCTACACCTCGCTGGGCATGCCGTCGCTGCCGAAGAGCTACTGGCAGAAGTCCCAGTTCATCAAGCCGCGTGACCGCGAGGTGGTCTGCCATGCCAGTGCCTGGGACATGGACATGACCGGCGACGTGCGCACCAAGATGTGCATCGAACCGGATGAGGAAAGCTTCACCACGCTCTACCACGAACTGGGCCACCTCTATTACGACCTGGCCTACAACAGCCAGCCGCCGGTGTTCCAGGGCGGGGCCAACGACGGCTTCCACGAAGCCATCGGCGATACCATCGTGCTGGCGATGACGCCCAGGTACCTGGCGTCCATCGGCCTGGTCAAGGACGCGCCCACCGGCGAACAGGCGCTGGTCAACGCCCAGATGCGCATGGCCCTGTCCAAGGTCGCCTTCCTGCCGTTCGGGCTGATGATCGACCGCTGGCGCTGGGGCGTGTTCGACGGCTCGATCACGCCGGAGCACTACAACAGCGCCTGGTGGCAGCTGAAGGCGCAGTACCAGGGCGTGGCCCCGGCAACACCACGCGGCGAGGAATACTTCGACGCCGGCGCCAAGTACCACGTGCCGGGCAACACGCCCTACACGCGCTACTTCATGGCCCACATCCTGCAGTTCCAGTTCTACAAGGCACTGTGCGATGCCTCCGGCCATACCGGTCCACTCAACCAGTGCAGCTTCTATGGCAACAAGCGCGCCGGCCAGAAGTTCTGGGCGATGCTGCAGAAAGGGTCCAGCCAACCCTGGCCGGACACGCTCAAGGGCCTCACCGGCAGCGACAGGATGGACGCCGCGCCGATGCTCGAATACTTCCAGCCGCTTGAGGCGTGGCTCAAGCAGCAGAACGAAGGCAAGCGCTGCGGCTGGACGACGCCGGCTGCCAGCGAGCGTCCGCCGCACCGCTGACATCGGCTTGGCCGGCGCCGGTAAGCCGGCCCCCGGCGTCGACCGCCGGGTCAGTGCGATTCGGTGCGGCCGGCCAGCGAGTCCACCAGTTGCGCGCGGAACGCATCGAAGCTCACGCCCTGGGCGGCGGCTTCGGCGTGGGCCGCGTGTTTGAGATCATCCGAGTAGACCAGGCGCACGTTGGTGCCGGCGCGGTCGTGCAGTTCGGCTGCGCGCAGGAACAATGCCAGCACGCGCGCGGCGCTGGCCGATTCGCCGGCAATGCGGCCGTCCAGCCCAAGCACCCATTGGCCATCGCGGCGCACGATGCCGGCCAGCAGCTGCTTGTGCGCATCGCGCAGTTCGGCATGGGGCTCGATGGGCGATGCCGCGGTCGCGTTGGCTTCAGCCTGGTTGCGGGCGCGCGCTTGGCGACGTTTGCGCGCGTCATGGCGCTGCTTGGAGCTGATCGACATGGCGACTTTGGAAAAATCGGCTGCGTGAGTGGGTAAGTATCCTCCGACAAAGCCGGGAGCTTTAGATGTGTGAGCCGCTCAAAGCGGCTGGCGGGGGCGCTGCGCGCTACCCTTGAGTGGGCCGCCTGAAGGCGGCCCCGGGCACCTCAACAGTTGCAATTGATCCAATCGGCGGTCCTCTGCCTCCTGGTTCCGGATGTAGGCCCGGATCACCGCTTCGCCCCGACCCACCGTGGAGACGAAATAGCCTCTGGCCCAGAAACCCTGACCTACGAAGCTCAGGGGGGGAAGAGGTCCGGCAGGGGGGCACGTCATGCCCGACCTGGAACTCGAACGAACCGCTCGAACGAACCGCTGCACCCATAGTCCAACGTCCAGGCGTCGCAGGTCTCGAGGGCAAGAATGCCGCAGCAGCAACGAACGCGGCAAGGGCGGTGACCGCATCGACGAGAATCGTTCCGATCCGGATGGCGGGCGACCGCCGGTGCGGTAGCTGGAAAGGCAGCAGTAACGAGCGCTGGCAGGCGGCGGTCAGCCGCTGCCCAGCGCCATCCGGCGCGTCTGCTCTTGCTGCCGGGATTGCGTGGCCAGCTGTGCATCCTGCTCGCGCAGCTGCGCGGCGCTGTCCCGCGCGGGAACCTGCCCGATCTCGGCCGACTCGACCAGGCTGCGCCGGTGGCCCGGATCGCGCAGTTCGCCCTGCACCGCGAACAGGTTGCGGCCGTCCGCGGACGGGAGCAGGTGGTCGATGCGCTGCAGGCCGTCGCGGACGGCACGGGCAGCGATGCCGGCGGCGGTGTTGAGGAAGCGCTCGTCGTCGGCCAATCCCAACTGCTGGCGCTGCGGAGCCAGGCCGCGGACGGCGTCGTCGAGCAGGCGGTTGCCGGGGCTGCGGGCATCGCTAAAGGAGGTCGCGGCCGCGCCGCGCCCGCGCACGTCCAGATCGGCCAGGTCCTGGGCCTGCATGACCGCGTCGATGTAGTGCAGGTCGACGCGATGCGCGAGCATCTTGCCCGGGACCAAACGCTGGAAGAACGACAACGGGTCCGGATCCGGCAGCTGGATGCGGTGCCCGGGCGCGTCCGGCATCGCGTACTTGAGGGGCAAGCTGTCTTCCTGCAGGTGGGTCAGGATCTCGTTCTTGACCGTGTAGCTGCGGATCAGGCCCTGCTCGGCCTGTTGCTTGAGGACGTCGGCGTCGAAGCCGTAGCGTTCGACGGTGCCGTCGTGCAACCCCGCTGCGTTGAAGGTGACCGCCGGGACCTCGTTGACCATGCTCGACGCCGCTGCCAGCCCGCCGCCGAGCGAGTGCCCGGTGAGCACCAGCTGGTCGCCGAAGGCCTGCTTCGCCTTATCTCCGAGCTTGATGGCCCGGGCGTATTGTGGATCGTCGAGGCCCAGCCCCTGACCGAAGTTGTGTTTCCAGTCCTGGCCTTCATCGGTGCCGGTGAAAGCCAGCACGACTGCGCCTTGCGCATTTCGATAAAACGAGGCATCGAAGCCGCTCTTGCCATGGTGCAGCAGGCTGGGATCGATCCCTGCCGCCCGCACATCATCATTGCTCATGCGCGCCCAGGTGCCAGGCAGTCCGTGACCGGTGTCCGGCAGCCCGCGGCGCATGTCGGTGACGATGTAGTTGTCCTCCAGCAGCGACGAAAGCTCGCGATCGACTGCATGCGGGCGGCGGCCGGCGACCTCGCCTGCGAAGCCGGTGCCGTCGAAGGGGATGGAGGGAGACGTTCCGGCGGGGTCACTCATGCCTGCTCCTTGCGTCTACAGCCCATCGGCCTGAGGCGGCGCCGGTGGCGCCGTGGATACCGTTTGATTATTCCGTTGCGATGCCGTGCGCCGTGAGCCAATCGCGTACCTTTTGCCGCGCTGCCTTGCCCTGCGCATTCAGCCGCGCGTCGGAGCCAGCGAACAAGGACGCCTGGAAAGTATCGCCACGGGCGTTCCTCGCCAGCGGATCCACGCCTGCCTCAAGCAGCTGAAGAACGCGGTCAGCATCCTTCACGCTGGCCGCCTCGTGCAGCAGGGTGTTACCCATCGTGTCGGCGCGATGCAGGTCGGCGCCGGCATTCTTCAGCATGTCGAACTGTGCGTCCCGCCTGCTTTCGACGGCGAGGAAGATCGGCGTCCGACCGCCGTTCGGACTGACGATATCGACCGGCGCCTTGTGTGCGATCAACACCCGCAGATATTCGGGCGGCTCGACCATGGCCGCCATGTGCGCCACGGTTTCCTGGTCCATGCCGGGCTGGGAGGCGTCCGCGCCGGCGTCGAGCAAGGCGGCCAGCGACTCGGGCTGCTGGGTCCAGATCGCCCATTCGAGCAGGGTGACGCCTTCATCGCCCTGGGCGGACAGGTCGGTAGTGGCAGCCAGGGCGCGGATGCGGGCCACGTCGCCGGCGGCGATCGCCTCGGCCAGCGGCACGACGGCGGGGTCGTGGAAGGGGATCGATTCGTCCTTGAGCGTGGCGGACATGCTGGTCTGCTCCTTCGCACCGCTGGATCCGGCGGCGCATGAAACCATCAGGATGGAAGTGGCGAATGCCGCCAGAACAAGGACGCTTCTGCGCATCTCGGATTCCTTTTTCCGGCTGCGTTGCCGTCTCGGCCGCCCGACTTCCAGACGACGCCAACTTCATCCTAGCAACACCACAGCCAGAATTCACCATCGCGGCCGCGATGCTGGTCACGGTTCCGGACGTCTACGGCACTGGCGTGACCTGCTCCCGATCTTGCAGGCCCGAGCTCGCTCCTACGTGTCAACCCTGCTTGGCTACCACACGGAATGGCACAGACCAGGTTAGATGTCTGAGCCGCTCAAAGCAGTTGGCGGGGGCGCTGCGCGCTCCCCTTGAATGGCCGCCTGAAGGCGGCCCCGGTCATCTCAACAGTTGCAATTTGATCCAACCGGCGGTCCTGCCTCCTGGTTCCGGATGTAGGCCCGGATCACCGGTTCGGCCCGACCCACCGTGGAGACGAAATAGCCCCCGGGCGCAGAAGCTCTGACCCACGAAGCTCCGCTTCCGCTCTCCGTACACCCGCGCCACATGGATCGCGCTCTTGCCCTGGATGTAGCCCACCACCTGCGACACCACGTACTTCGGTGGAATCTACTGCGTCCCGGCAGAGCCGGCGGGCCGCTTCACCGCAGGCATTCCCGTTCCCATTCCCGTTCCCATTCCCGTTCCCATCCCGGGTCAGGCCGCAGCGGCCTGGGCCATGGCCTCGGCAGCGATGCGGTAGGACTTCACCCGCGCGGCGTGGTCGTAGATGTTGGCCGCGATCATGATCTCGTTGGGGCGATGACGTTCGATGAAGGCCGCCAGGCCGGCGCGCACGGTCTGCGGGGAACCGACCACGCTGCAGGCCAGCGCGTTCTGCACGCCCGGTTTTTCGTGCGGCTGCCAGAAGTTCTCGATGTCCTCGATCGGCGGCGGAAGCAGCCCCGGGCGCCCCCGGCGCAGGTTGACGAAGCTCTGCTGGACGCTGGTGAACAGGCGCTGGGCCTGCGCATCGGTGTCGGCGGCGATCACGTTCAGCGCCAGGATCGCGTACGGCTGCTGCAGACGGCGCGAGGGCCGGAAATCGCGGTGGTACACCATCAGCGCCTGATCCATCGCGTCGGGCGCGAAGTGCGAAGCAAAGGAAAACGGCAGACCCAGCTGCGCGGCCAGGGTGGCGCTGAACAGGCTGGAGCCCAGCAGCCAGACCGGCACCTCCAGGCCCGCCCCGGGCACGGCCTGGACCAGCTGGCCGGGCTGGACCGGGTCGAAATAGTGCAGAAGTTCGGCCACATCGGCCGGAAACCGGTCGGCGCCGTCGAAATAGCGGCGCAGCGCGCGTGCGGTGGCCTGGTCTGTGCCCGGCGCCCGGCCCAATCCCAGGTCGATGCGGCCCGGATACAGGGTGGCCAGCGTGCCGAACTGCTCGGCCACCTGCAGCGGTGCATGGTTGGGCAGCATCACCCCGCCCGAACCGACCCGGATGGTCGAGGTGCCACCGGCCACATACCCGATCAGGACCGCGGTGGCGGCGCTGGCGATGCCGGGCATGTTGTGGTGTTCGGCCAGCCAGTAGCGCGTGTAGCCCAGGTGTTCGGCGTTGCGCGCCAGGTCCAGGGTGTTGGCGAAGGCCTGGGCCGGCGTGCTGCCTTCGCAGACAGGCGCCAGGTCCAGCACGGAATAGGGGATCTGTGGGATCGATGTGTTCATGGCCTGGACATGGGGGCTGGCGAGGCGGCTTCCAGCCCCACCAGCGCGATGCTGTTTTCAGCCCAGCAGCACACCCCCGGCGCCGTCGCTGCCCATGGGCCGGACGGGCGCACCCGATGAACCGGCACGCAGCCGACGGTGGCCAGCGGCGGGTTCACCGCCCGTCACCTGCCTTTTGGCTATGGTGGGCGCGTCGAATCAGGGGCGACAGGGAATGGGGTGGTTGAACGGCCGGGTCGATGACCTGGCACTGGAACAGCGCAAGGAGCTCATCGCCCAGCAGCGCGCGCAATCGCGGCGCTACCTGGTGATCCTGTTCCTGGCCATGCCGTTGCTGTTGCTGATCGGCGCGATCGGCGAGCTGCTGCGCGACGCGCCATACGCCTGGCGGCTGTTGCCCTGGCGCATCGCGCTGGCATTGGCCAGCGCCGGGCTGGCGGTCGCGATCCGCCGCGGTCGGGTCAGCGATGGTGTCTCGGCCGGACTGGCGGTGCTTGGCATCGGCCTGATCAGTGTCGGCCTGGTCCTGGACACCCGGGCCGGACCTGCGCACCTGGGCCTGGTCCAGGTGGTGGTGATGCTGCTGGCGATGATGGTCCTGCCACTGACCATCCGTGTACGCAGCACGATCGGCATGGTCGCAGTGCTGGTCCTGCCGCTGCTGTGCCTGCTGGCCTGGCGGCAGCAGACGCCGGCGGCATGGTGGAGCGCGCTGGCCATGGTCGCGCTGGGCGTGGCGGCCGGGCTGCTCCTGCGCCGCGAGCGCCTGCAGATCGCGCTGGAGCTGTTCCAACTGCGCCGCCAGCTGGAGCTGCGCGCAGACCTGGACATGCTGACCGGACTGTTCAACCGGGAGGGCTGGTTCCGCAGCGCGCGCGAGGTCTTCACCCTGACCCGCAATGCGCGCAGGCCGTTGTCGCTGGCCTACCTGGACCTGGACCACTTCAAGCAGATCAACGACGACTTCGGCCATGCCGCCGGCGATGTGGCCCTGGCCGCGGTCGCCGACATGATGCGCCGGCACAGCCGCCGCCAGGACGTGGTCGGGCGCCTGGGCGGCGAGGAATTCGTGCTGCTGATGCCCGGGGTCAACGAACAGGCGGCCGTGCAGCTGGTCCAGGCCCTGTGCGAAGCGGTGCGCAGGGTGCCGGCGCCGCGTGCGATCACCTTCAGCGCCGGCGTCTGCCAGGTGCGGATCACCGAAACCCTGGAGGCGGCGATGCGCCGGGCCGATCACGCCCTGCTGCAGGCCAAGCGCGAGGGCCGCGACCGGGTGCTGCGCGCCAGCTGAAGGGTTCAGTCCTGCGGCGCGACCGGCGACAGGTCGGGCCTGAGCGCCACGCGCTGGTCGAACACGAAGCACGCGCCATCGTAATGACGCCCGCCGACCTGCTCGAAGTAGCCCAGGATCCCGCCTTCCAGCTGCAGCACGTTGGCCATGCCGGTGTCGCCCATCCACAGCGCGGCTTTCTCGCAGCGCACCCCGCCGGTGCAGAAGCTGACAACGGTCGCGCCGGCCAGCGCGGGGCGATGTGGCGCCAGGGCGTCCGGAAGCTGGGTGAAATCGGTGATCGGCAGGGTCAGCGCACCGACGAAGCTGCCGTGGCCGACTTCCTCCTCGTTGCGGGTGTCCAGCAGCGCGACCGGCTTGCCTGCGTCGTCGCAGCCCTGGTCCAGCCAGCGCGCCAGGTCGTGCGGCGACACCGCCGGGGCGCGCC
>LNAP01005360.1_pt1 | contig 11416 bp, 12 predicted proteins | sample 602601 | NCBI WGS metagenome assembly LNAP01 (sample SAMN02440304, study PRJNA202911) | soil metagenome | biome: Subtropical and temperate rainforests or woodlands; isolation source: soil samples (1 kg each in a 20% v/v slurry with milli Q water) were... ... | reverse complement strand
AAAGTGTTGCATGAATATGGCGCAAAGTGGACTCACCGTGCCTGTGCCAACGCCGCTGCAGGAGGTCACTTACACTGTGTTCAGTACCTGCATGAGAATGGGTGTCCCTGGGATGAGGATACCGCTGAAGTCGCTGCTAAAATAGGCAATTATGAGATACTACACTATGCTATCTCTCACAACTGTCCGCACTTTCCCCGCATTCTCAACTACGCTACATATAGTGTAACGCAAAACAGTGTGAAATGCATCCAATAATTGATGGACATAGTACATTGTACAGTACCTGTTTGAACGTGACCCTGTATACCAGATTCATCACTTAGTTTGGCCTATACAGTGTCAATGGGGGGTACAGAAGTTTCTTCTGGATAATCGTATTGATCAACTGATGAAGCTAGATACCAATGTACTAAAGTGTATAAAGTGCGCGGTAGATAATAAATGGGACATTGGAATGTTTGGGGTCGAACTGATTAAGTTTGTAACTGGTGATGGTGCTCGTTTACCACTGTGTTTCGAGTATGTAGCGCCGTTGTTGGAGCAGGGAATAGGGGGCCACAGATAAAAGGAAGTGTCTTTGTACATCTGTAGAACTATTTGAGTGAATAGTTTTATTTGCATAATATTTTTTGAGGTTACAATAACTATTGCTGTGTAATAAAAGTACTTTTTTACATTTTTCCGCTGTGGAAAAGAATACGAACCGCCAGTTTTAACCCTCTCTCCCAATCGTTCTAGAACGTTGTCACTTGGAACCAGCAGTCAACCATTATATTGCTCCTAATCATGATATCCATTCAGTATTCCAGCATTTCGAGCTTTCTACACGATAGTTCTTTCTATAAGTCTCTGAATGACGAAGATCCAGACGGGAATATTCAAATTCCGGGTCGCTGCTATTCTGCCAATGACGAAGTCAAGAGTGGGGAAGACTTTGCTCAACTACTGCGCGTAACAGTTTTCTGGGGTTTGAAAAAGATTCCGTTGGGTGTGATTCGATTTTGCGAGAGTGGTTTCGAAGGTTGGGCGGATCAAATTAAAGACGAACATCACGAACAACAGTTTGCGCAAGATTTGATTTACATCTTCACGGAGCCATCCAACCCTGCCGTGCCATCGGAAAGCTCGCTTGTTCGCGCCATTCGAAGAGAGAGAACCGAGATCGTGGATTATCTCGCTTTGTCTCCTTCGGAAGGGTCACAGGCTATGTCTTCTGCCGCTGAGATAGGTCGGTTTGATTTCATACAGATGCTTCATCAGCATGGACATGCTTGGGATTTCAATGCTTGCACTGTGGCTACAAAAGGTGGCCACTTGGATTGTTTGCGCTATTTGCAAGAGAACGGCTGCCCTTGGTACCGTTTTACGCTTCAGATCGCAGTCGCAAAGAGCGGTGACCTTCCATGCCTCAAATATCTGTTCGAAGAAGGCGTTCCCTGGGATCATTCGTCCAACCACATCGCGGCGAACGGAAATCTAGATATGTTGAAATTTGCTGCAGAGAATGGCTGTGTCTTTGATCATACTGCTACTAGCTTTGCGGCCCAGAACGGACACGTCGAGAGTCTGCGCTATCTACTGTACGACAATCAGTGTGCCTTGTGTCCGTACGCGCTTATTGACGCGTGTTTCTACGGCCACGTAGCTTGCGTGAAGCTGTTGCGCGAACATGGGGTGGAATTGAATATCAAGTGCTGTATTGCGGCTGCCAATGGGGGTCATGTGCCAGTGCTTCAATACTTACACGAACAAGGATGTGTCTGGGATTACGAAGTGAGTTTCATTGCAGCCAAAAGAGGTCACTATGATGTGCTTCACTACTTTCGGAACCATGGACATTCCTATTCCTCACATATCCTTGATGTCGCGAGTAGTGACGTCAGCGAAAAAGGTCTCAAGTGCTTTAAATTCCTAATTGAGGACATACGTGTACCTATCCCTGCTACCAACACTCATTTCAACGAAGCCTTTGCGAGGGGCAACTATTATGTCGTGCGCTACCTCTTTGAGCGTGATGCTGTGTATAAAAAACACACTATCATCTGGCCATACCCGGCCCGGTGGCATGTAAAGAATCTAAACATAAAAACTGATGCAATCTACTTGGCGAAGTTGGATAGTTATGTACTGAAGTGCATTCAGTGCGCAGTAGAGTATGATTGGGACATTAGCGCATGTGGTAGAGACTTGGTGGAGTACCTGACCAAAGAACAGTCTCGTTTACCGCAGAGCTTTGAGTGCGTGCTAAATTGGTACGAGAAAGAAGCTGGTGACAGGAAGAGAAAGGAGATGGCTTAGTTTTGAAATTTAGTTGATGTATTCTTGTTATGTTCATTGTTTTAAAAATGAATTTGGTATAGTAGGTAACGGGATTTGTACCACTTTCTTTTTCTGTAGACACAAAAATGTTGTTTTCACGCACGAAACTGCCGTTACGGCTGTCCTGGCTGTTGCTGCTACAGATTCAAGGGATTGGCCCAAGCAATAAATTTATCAAGCAACCACGTCGTTTGGATAAAAGAAAATGATGAATTTGCCTCCTTCGGGACCTTTGGGTCACAAGGAAGTCTCGCCAAGGAAGAAAAAAGGACAGATTTCGTTCGCAACAAACAGTTTTCTCAGTTCGTTGGAACTGGGATCGCTGGACGAACCCAACACCAAAAAAGTAGCCGAAGATGTTCAGTTTCTTTACTCTCAACTACAACGGGTACAACTTTTGAAATAAGCGTTGGTTAGGTTCAAATTACTCATTTTGTTTTCTCCCATCCAATTTCCAGGCGAAGAAAGATCGGGAGACAATGCTGGAGCGCTGTGATTCACTGGATGCGCAGCTCCAAACAGTGCACAGACAATTTAAAGAGGTTTGTTTGCTGCTACTTTTCTATCACATTAGATGGGATTGACTTATCTTTTCATATCTCTGTTCTTTTTAATGTATCAGGCATCGACGCGAAGACAGTTAGAAGAAGATGCCTTCCGAAGTCAGTTGAGCACGGCGAAGGTTCAATTCGACCGAAAGATGGTGAAGCTCACCATCAAAGCCAAAGATAGGTATACTGTTCAAAGCTTTCTACATTCATTTGCTTCCGTTGTCTTTTGCTTTGTCAACTCTTTTGTAATCATATTGTATTTTTTTAGAGAGGATCTTCTTCTGGACTGGGTCAACACCGTTCGTGACTTGCAATTGGACGAGGAACACGACAGCCTGGCTGAGCTGGTGACCCGCTCGTTACAATTGTTGCCTCCTTCGTTGAGGGATATACTCAGTCGAGCCAAGGGCGATACCCGGCCAGGTGGGATGCGCACAACCAGCAGGTAACTTTTATGCACACCACCAGTAATAGTTCGAAAAGCTTGTATGATTTTATATCCTGTGTAGTCTCAAATATGGACACTATGTTTGACTGTGTGACTTTTCTCTGGGATTAAGGTTTATATTATTCTTCTGTTTTTTTTTTACCTTCCACCTTCCCTACTATTTCATACCCTCATCCATATAGAGCCAAAAAGAGAGTCAAGTCTCCTCGCAGCGGTGCCCGCAACACTCAACCTTCCTCTTCCAACCCCACTGCAATCTCCTCCAAATCCAAATCCTCCCACATGCACACGCACGCGCATCATTCGGCTGCTTCCACAGACCCCGATGCATTGCTGGCGATTATTTCCGAAAACATGAATGTGTTGGACAACTTCAACTTGAAAGAGACCGACGATGAGGTGTCCGATTCCGAACACTTAAAGGGTCATTACGAAGAGTATTTGAGCAGTGAGAACGACTACACGGGGGACGAGGGCCGAAAAGGCAACAGAAACAAGCTGGTGTACATGACGAAAAACTCCCCTTCTCGGCACTACTCAGGTCTCGCCGCGCACCCCAAAGTAAACCCACAGCTACCACAGAATGCTCCCGAACCAGTGGAAGGTATGTATTTATGCGGTGTTGTTTTTTGTTTGCTGTTATATGATTTATATGATCTTGCTTCCTTTCATTCATACGATGGTTTGTCCACCGATGTATTTATTGCGTTTTGTGCTATATTTTCACTTTTTCTTTTTTTCATTGGTGTTGTGCCTCTTCAGAAACGAAGCGTTCGGTGCGCAGTCCTAACAACAAGAGAAGAACTGGCTCCCCTGGGAAAAAGAAGCGCAACAGCCAGGACGATGGAGACAGGTGAGTCTTGCTTAAAAATTGTCTTTTCAATTAGTATCTGAGTATTGTTGCCCTTTTTTAAGAATGTCGAGAAATAAAAACGGGCATCACTGCCATGCTACCCAGTTGTTTGGTCTCAATTAATTTACCGCATTTTTTCTATGGTTAGTGACGCGGGCACGGTAACAGGCTCTATTATGGACTTTAACGAAGCCACTAGCGATGAAGAGAATACCGCCCATAATAGAGGCCTACTGGGCTACGCGGAACGCAATAATAATAATACCATGGGGTTGAGTCATCATGACAGCGATCCTCACAACTTGCGCAGTGCTGGTAAGTTGACTATTGCTGCTTTTGTGTGGTTTTGTGCGCTACCACCTAATCATATTTCACGTAGTTGTCGTTTGAAGTATTCCATTATCTACTCATATATTTCGCATCTTCTCTATTCAATATATGCTTCAGTAACACATCCATCCAATCACATTTCCTTCAACTTTGCTATTTTCCATGCAGACACACACTACCCCACGTCTACTACACACACCCATATCAGCCATCCCTCGCACCCGCTGCAATTACAGGATTCTTATGGTACGGCCGTGCGCAGCGCCACCAAACTATTAGCCGATGGGACTACTATTGCTACTACTACTGGTGAAGGGCAGGAAGAGGGGTGAGTAGAGTTAATTTATTGTGCGTATTCGCATTTGAATTTGTGTTTGTTTTAGACGCAGAGAATGAGTGATTCATATACCAGCTCTCCTTTCCGTTCCGTCTGTTCGCAGATGATCCTTAACCTATTCATTCCTTTTTCTAAATTTATACTTTACTCAGCACCACGGGAGCCCTGTCCACCGAAGATGAGGAAGGAAACGACGAACAATTTTTGGAGACCATGCGCAACTTGCAGGATTTGGCGTTAAATAGTAAACTACCTAGTAGTAGCAGCGAGAAACGCAGAATGAGCGAGAGCGCCGTGAACTACACTAATGTAAGCGCTCCTTTTCTTAGTTTACTTTGCAAGAAATTGAATAATTTGTATGGCCGTGCTTTGGAGAACCGTACAAATATTTATTTTTACCAAATGACTGTTTTCCATTTTTACCTATATTTGTCCAGATGGTTCGCAACATCTTAGACTCAATGTCGGAGCTTTCTAAATCGATTGGTCAAGATGGCGACTCTAGTCTGGTCAACGGCAGTGGCATCGGAGCTGAAATCGATGGCATGTGTATCAGTACCAAGAATACCACAACCACCACCAACAACAACAACAACTCTGCAAGTGGTAATGATGGGATTTATGGCAAGAGTGCTTTGGATAACACCACGCTGAGTAATACCTTACGTAATGCTGGGGTGAGCGTGGAAAGGGTTGATAGTGTCACGGGCATCGTGGGTGCCGTACGCATCGGTTCGGACGAAGGTAAACCTGATTTTATGTCATGTTTTTTTGCTATTTTTGCAATTACTGTAGTTACTGTGTCTCCGCGCCCACACCAATTCGTTCAGTACAATTCATTATCTCCTTTCCACTTTATTCTATTTTATTCTGCAGATAATTACGCCAACGCCTCGACTTTCGACCAGCTATTGGCAGAAGCTGGAGTAACCTTAGATGCGATGAGTCTTTTGTCCTCGGAGGATCCGCTCAAACAGGGCAGTCCTTCTCATTCTCATTCTCAGTACACACAGGGTACTATTGGTGTGTATGAGCCGTCGCTGTCGATGTCGCAGGTGCTGCAGGAAGTGACCGGACCTGGTGAGTAAAACGTATGTGGAAGTAGTTGAATAGCACTTGGTGTATTGTTTGTCAATATCACGTGACGTCCAGACCAATTCTAAGAGACGTCGCTTTCCATTGTTCTATCATGACTTGTATTTGTTCACATTCTTTTAATTCGTTTTTGTATCTCCAGCCAACAAGAGTGAGTATTCGGAGGATTTCTACCACTCTAAGGACCTAAAAAGCCAGTTTAACGATGCGGCTGCCAGCGACCACGGCAGCGCCACTTCCGATCTGGAGCCGAAGATCTTTGACGATGCGGACATTGTGCGCTTAATTCACACTTCTACCACCGGAGGCAGTAGTCCAAAAGGAGAGAAGAAACACAAGAAAAAGAGCAAGGCCAAGTCGCCCAAGGGGTCGAAAGTGCTGGTTTCTGGCTCGATTAGTGATGTCGAAATTCCTGTGTTATCCTCCTCGCAAATGGATTTTCTCGATCCGGTGACGGCAGAGGGAGCGACGGAACCTCCGAAGAAAACCAAGAAAAAGAAAAGTGAGCGCAGTGACAGTGAACAAGACCGACAGGTGGCTGAACTCGTGAGTAATATCAGCATTAGTAACACCAGTTATGTCAGTGGGAACGGCAGCGTCGAAAGTGCAGAAAACAGTGGTTCCTCTTCCCGCGCAAAAGGTACGTCTGTGCAAGTACTTGCTTGTGTATTTTTTGTTTGTTGGTTGTAGACGATAAAGCTTTCAACCTCCGTAAATGACGATATGCGTATAAATTGTATTTTTTTTAACTCTTACCTTATTGCATTTTTATTCCCCGCTCACAACAATGTAACACAGTGAGTAAAAGCAAGATGGCCGCGGCGGGGGCTCGTGCAGTAAGTACTACTAATAATAATACCAGCAACAAGTCCACAAGCAAGCACAACGCGTCGGAATATTCGTTTACCTTTGAGAGTGATCACGGAGCTAGTATTGATATTGGCCAGAGTGTCAACAGTGTCGCCAGCCAGCAACAAGCAGACAAAGGCTCTAGTACCAAGCCGAGGTGAGTCAATTTTCTTAGTTTTTTTTCGCTTTTACTTTTTCTTGAATGAGAAATCCCTCTCGCCGCACAGAAAATATTTCTTATTTCTTCGGCCTCTTTGTTGGTTGGTTAGTTTGTTTTTTGTTTGTTTGTTTGCTTATAAATTTGGATGATGCTTTTATTTTTTTAAGACACCGTGTTGGAGCTGGGGACGAGGACTCACAGTATTTGAAACTAGGTGGAGAGTGGGACAGTCAGAGTGAAAACACAGAATACTCACACAGCAAGCAGCAGACCAAGAAGCGCTACAAATAAAAAAAATGGAGTGAATGTATTTGTCGCCGCCTGTATTCTGTTTGTTTGTGGTAATATGCATAAAAAATGATAAATTAGAGTACGTGGATTCCTCCCTTAGCCTTACATTACGTACAAATAAGATAATAACTACTTTAAAAATACATCACTTTCAACTACTTTACAAGTATACTTTACGCTCTATTAACAATAGTAAAGGACAGCAAAAGCCATTCGTCCCTACGACTCCATTTTGAAGAAACGTTTCCAACTAAACTTTTTCGTGTTGGGAACATTTTCCAGCGCTGCAGCACACAAATCCGTATTCTGAGAACATTCCAATCGTCTCACATAATCCTTACATTCAGTACTGCTAGAGGTGTTCGCGTAATACCGCAACGTCTGTATGCCATAGTTAGGACATCCATGCTCGACTAAATACTTCAAGCACTCGGTTTTACCCCCGCCTGCGGCGTAATTTGTGGTACTAATTTCCCACGGACAGCCCACCTCATGTGCATATTTTAGACACTCCAGGTGGCCATTTTTGGCAGCGTTGTTGCATATCTTAGTGGGCCATAACGACTTCGATAGAAACCCCGCGGCCCCGTGAGGTTGGTGGTAAACCTCATGCACGTATTTTAAGCACTCGAAATAACCATTTTCCGCAGCGGTTGCCATGCTTTCCAACAAAACATGGGAGCTCGGCGCGGTGGCAGGCAACACAGGACTGCGGTATGCCACCGCAAATTTTAAGCATTCTATATGGCCGTGTCGAGATGCTTCCTCAATGGCACGGTTCCGGGTACTATTCTCCATCACGATATCGTGTCCGACGAGAAAATTCATCATATCAACATTCCCATACCGCGCAGCCCAGATGTATATCTTTTCACTCAATGGGCAGCCATGCTCAAATAGATAGTACATCATCGCAAATGCACCTTTTTCAGCGGTGAGTTCCATCGTGAGTGTGCCCAAAGGACAGTTGTTTGCACACAGGTACTCCAAGCATTGAATGTTTCCTCTGATGGCGGCATTTGCGGCGGCTGACTCGCCCCAGGGACAACCGTTTTCGTGCAGATAAATCAAGCAGTCTAGATGGTTATGATAGGCAGCGTTGTTGGTAGCTTGGATACTCCAGGCACAGCCCTGTTCGTGCAGATATTTGAGGATGTGTAAATGGCCAGCAGCAGCGGCGCCGGCGGCACATTCAGTGTCCCAAGGTGCACCGTTCTCACGTGCGTACTTTAAACATTCAAAATGATTATTCTCCGCGGCTACGCGACAAGTGTCGGTGCCCCACATGTAATTGGTCCCGGGAGGGTGATTTGCATACAAGCATTGCAGCACTGGGAGATTCCCCAATGAAGCGGCGAGGTAGTTCAGCCCTAACACGGCTGCTCGGTTGTCGAGTGCGTACTGCAGGCAATCTAAACTGTTCTGTTTGATGGCTGCTTTGCATACGGACACATCCATTATCCCTCCTTTCTCGTGAATGTACCGCAAGCATTGCAGTTTACCCGACATAGCAGCGTGTTTGCAAGCTGTCTTTGCATCCCAGCTCTCACCCTGTTCAATCCAGAGTTGCACGACTTCCAGGTATCCTCTCTCTAGAGCAAGGTTAATTCTATTTGTTCCGGGTAATAGCAAAGTGCATAAGAAGTTTACAGTTTCAAAGCTGTCTCCAAATTGGTCTCGTAGACTGGGAATATCTACAGATGAGTTCAAAGAAAATTGAGACAGAAGGCTGGTAGGGATCTCACTGGAGCCCCAAAACCGCAAGGTGTGCAACAAATGAACTGCATCGGCAAATCCTGTTACATGAGTATCCTGCTTGAAGTGCCGAAGGGGCAAAGTAATTTCCTCTTCATCGTCCCGATTGAGCGAGTTGTAAAAGTCACTGGAATGCAGGTATGCGGGCACAGTTGCAACAGTAAAACTCACCAGCACTTCCTCAGTCTGTTTCCCTTTTGTCAATATCGATTTCCAGTTAAACATGAAAAAGAATGCACGAGGGGTGGCGGTCTTTGCAAAGCTCCCAGGTTGCATAGGAACGGAATGCGTCGTATGTAACAATGTTATTTGTAACGGTTTTTACTTGAATGAACTACGTAAATCTTTATGCTTTACACTCAATATGTTATGATAGGCAGCTCATATTCAGATAAAACAATTAAATATCTAACCTAAAGATACAGATAAATACTAGTAGCGAATATACATGAAGTGAATCCACATTTCCACACTACAACACAAGAAATGGGGTGCTTTAAGAACATCTATTCCTCCTCCTCCACTTTGATCGTAACCTCGCGCCGCAGGGCCAGCTGGGCGTGCACCAGGTCTTTAAACGCACTGGCCGGTAAAGTATTCTGGTTCAACTCAACGCACACCACCTCCGGGGACAGTGCTGGTGGAACAGCACCACGATACACGACCACTGCGGTAGACATACTAAGCAATTTCCGCTGTACATCCTCTGTTAGCGCGTACTCCAAAAAGTCGCTCAGGCGCTCGTAGTCTGCCGAGGTCGACGCATACATCGTGATACCAGTGGTAGCGTGCCGCACAGAAGATGGTAGTAGTGCAGAGAGTGGTTGTTGTAGTGGAGGCTGTGTTAGTGTGTCGATAGTGCCTGTGCTGTGTGAGGACTGAGACGCTGTGTCACATATCTCCGTAACACTCTTTGTCGCCCTGGGACTAGTGGTATCCACACAAGCAGCAAGTGTAGATTTGGTTAGTGGTGCCGTTGGAGTAGTGGTGGTGGTAGTGGTAGCTGACTGAGAAGTAGGAGTAACTTGTTTTAGTAGTGCAGCTGTACGGCGTTTAAGTGTCAGAAACGCCTCTGTTTCTGGTCCAATGAGGTGTGGTGTAGTAGGTGTAGTGTGAGTTGCAGAAGTGGTACCGGCAATAAGCGAATTGGTAGATGACGCTGCTATGCAACTTATCGGAGTATCAGTAGCGGGTGCAGCGGTCGTTCCAGACACTACAGGATCTCCCTGATGTGACTCCCTAGTGACTTTCACCCACTTTTCCTTCCGTATAGTCGATCTCTGGTTCTGTGTTGGTTGGCCACCCTGTGGTAAAGGCTCTGACGTTTCCGTTTCCTTCGCACTGTTCTGCATAAGACCAGCGGGACTGTGATCCGTCCCACATCTGCGCTTGTGTGGGTGAAGCACTGTATCACTGTCGGAATCTGTAGAAATCGACCAATCTTTTCGCTTCAAAGGTGATTTATGTGGAGCGGAGAGTAAAAAAGGTGGCGGCTGGGAGGCTTCGGTTGTGGGAGTGAAAAGGGGAATAGGTGTGCGACGCGACTGCTGTAGCTCTTGCATCCAGGCAGGTAGCGATACAGTGGGCTTAGTGTTGCTATTTGCAGTAGACAATGGTGGCGCTGTTGAATGTACAGTAGAGTGAGAGCTAGACGGAACTGGTGCTAGGAGTGGGGTGGACTGTGTAGGTGCCAGTGTGTGAGAGGGCACAGCAGCGCCGTTGGTCAAGGCTCTGCGCGCTGGAGCTGGTGCACTGATGGTTTTCAACTGCGCTGTAGAAGGACCACAAGAGACGGGAACTGACGCGGGTCTACTCCCATGCCCATCTGCTTTTGGTTCACTTCTTGTGCTGTTGTTCAAACCTTGCAGTGTTGGTGACACATTATTGGGCGTTGCGAGGGATGGTGTATGACGTGTTTCTGTGTCAGTGTCTCCCGCACCGTGCATACTTCTGTTGGGTACCTCTGCTGGAGTTGCAAACTGTGTGAGTGCTTGCACTGCCGCCAGATCTGGAATGGTGGATGCAAGTATAGACAGATCACTGTGACAAGAGGAATGGGAGCTGTGGTGGTCGGACAAAGGGTGGTCTGGAATGGAATCGATGATGTTGTTGCCGTCTGAATCATCAACATCAGCATCTGAAGCATCCGCATCGTTATCAGCGTCTCTGCCAGTGTTTCTGTCACCACCATTCCTTGGATAATCGTATTTCAGCAACCGCACCACCTCCACAATCGTCATGGCTCCCATCAGGAAAAAGACGATCTGAGCGGTGGAGGCCAGCGACTCGTTGAGCTGATGTTCTATCAAGGCATGATCACCGCTCATTACAGCATAAACCGTCCAAAGCAATCCGGCTCCTACTAAAGCCGAAGCGGACTTGTTGATCTTGATTGGATGTTCCAGCGTGATGGCGGCGTAGGCGA
>LNAP01006249.1_pt1 | contig 11420 bp, 6 predicted proteins | sample 602601 | NCBI WGS metagenome assembly LNAP01 (sample SAMN02440304, study PRJNA202911) | soil metagenome | biome: Subtropical and temperate rainforests or woodlands; isolation source: soil samples (1 kg each in a 20% v/v slurry with milli Q water) were... ... | reverse complement strand
AAGTCTCAAAACCCAATTGGTGTACCTGGACAAAGACATCCATCGCCTGTCCACGCTACTCAATGCCGACAAGCAAATTGTGGCCAGCAACAAGCGGGATCTGGAACTCACGTCAGAGGTTGGTCGCCTCCGGGAGGGTGCAGAGCGCGTGCAGAGTGCCATGAAGGACATGGAAGCCAAGCACGAAGACGCCGGGAAGAACGCTGACAGGGCGCTGCAACTCGCGGTGCAAGCGCGTGCTCGAGCAACGGCCACGGGTGACTTTCTCGCCAGCACCGCCGCAGAGAAGGCCACGCAGAAAGCGACGACAGAGCGTCAGCGTGCCCACCAAGCCAAGGAGCATGACGAGCCCCTGCTGACCGCGTTGCGGGCCGAAGCCGAAGCGATTGACGCACAGATAGCAAGCGCGCTGAAGGAACAAGATATCGCCCGGGAAAAAGTCCGGACATCGCAGATTGCCAAGCTGGAGGACGCCTGGGACCAACAGGTGCAGGCACTGGTTACCATTGGCAGCCACCTGGTGAGCCTTGGCAGTAACGAAGCCTTTCGCTCGATGAAAATTCCCCATATGGCCGACCGTAGCCGCTCAATTAGCTATCGCGATCTGCTCGACGACCCGTCGGTACTGCTCGGATGAAGCCGGCAGTAGAGAAGGTGAGCCCCTACCGCACATGGGTCGCCAATACCGTCGAACGACCGGTGTGCCGTGACTTTGAAACCGTGGGCAAGAAGGTCGTGTTTTGGTCGGCGGTTTGCTGGGAGGCAGTAAAGTCAGCGGGTGAGCGGAGCATTGTTCGTCCGTTTTCCACCGAGCAAAAGGCGCAATGGGCAGCGCAGGTACTGACCGCACATTACCCGGGCCGGGTGTATGCACTGCTACGCCAGATCAGCGAGAAGGACGTCGAGACGGCTCAGATGGAGGTCTTCGAGCGTTCGGTGATGGATGACGTGGTGGCCTTGGAACTGGCCGCCAAGTACGCGATAGCGCCGGATTAATCCCCGGCTGTGAGGTGACAACAGGCCGCTGGGTTCAACCCTGGCGGCCTTTTCATTTGTGCACACCACCAACACCGATCCATTAAGCAGTCTCAACGAGGTGGCCAGACGGCGCGTTTTTCATTGATGCCGTTAGATAGGGGTTCAATTCGGTCATGGCGCAGGTGGACAGGCGTTAGATTGCAAGATTCGCAAAGCAGCCTGCAAGCCACGAACGGCGGGGCCTGCGAGGCGACTCAACAATTTGTTAAAGCCGAGGTTTGAAAATGGTGACGGGGACTGTTTCAGCGACATGTAAACCACAGCATTGCACGCACAGCCCGTTCTTCTATGGACTTCGGGTAAAGGCCTGAAGTCCAGTTGGTCGAATTTTGTGCTTTGCTGAAGGCGATCTTCGCAACTGACTGCTTCAACTGTGCTGGCGCCCGGGATGCAATAATCATCGGCGGGAGAGCCTTCAAGGAAATCGGCCTTGATTCTGAAGAACACCAAATGGGGAGCGCGCTGCACTTTCTCCCCCACATTCACTGCGTACTTCACCGAGTCTGAGTTGCGCATTGAGCGAAAAGGCAAGGTCAGTGTGTGGCCGCTAGTGACGCTGACTAGCGCCGAAGCGCGCGATGGCCTGATCTGGCTGAGTGTAAGCATCAACCTCATCGAAGGCCCTCCAGTGCTCCTGAATGGTATGGACAAGGCCGAGGGGCACCGCTGGGTTGCCGCTCTTCAAGCGGGACTCCTGCGGGCTTTGGCGGAGGCCGGTGTCGAAGCTTTCGTTAATTACGAGGTCTGGTCCAAAACAGCCTTGAGCAGCCTTCCGCGAGACCGCTGGCACCCGTCTTGGCTTGCGCAAGATCTCCTCATCAGCAACCCGTTACCCAAGCTTGCTTCAGGAATTGACTACAACACCCTCGCTGCCCACCCAGCCATTCAGGAAGCGCAGCAGGCTCACTCGGTTCTCCTACGGGGCGTTCCAACTCGCCCCGATCAGTTGGTGTCACGCGAACTCAAAAAGCAAAACGAGCGATTCTTCGATGTGCAGAGGCGTCTGCAGCTGTTCGACACCCTTGAATCTTCTCCCCTCACCGAGGAACAGCGCCGGGCCGTGATCTGCTTCGACTCCAAGCTGATGGTGGTCGCCGCTGCCGGCTCAGGAAAGACAGCCACGATAGTGGCAAAGGCCGCCTACGCGATTACCATGGGCATTGTCCGCCCCGAGGAAATCCTAATGCTGGCCTTCAATGCGGACGCGGCGGAGGAGCTCAAGGAGCGCCTCGATCAGCGCCTGCGGGGTCTTTCGAACGGCGACAAGGTGGTCACCCGCACCTTTCACCGCTTTGGCTTGGACGTCATCGGCGCTGCCACCAACGCCAAGCCCCGGCCGGCACCGTGGCTTGAGAACGGCCAGGACCTGACCAAGGTCGCCGAGCTGATGGCCGAGCTTGCTCGTTCAGATAAGGCGTTCAACCTCAACCTGATGATGGTTCGCACGGTGTTCTCCACCCCGCTCGGCGGAGCCGGCGGCGATGTCTTGGCACCAGCACCAGGTGACGAAGCATTGCTCACCTTGCGCGGTGAGACTGTGAAAAGCCGCGAGGAACAGCTGATCGCCGATTGGTTGTTCTTCAACGGAGTGCAGTACCAGTACGAGCCACGCTACAAGTACGATACGGCCGATGCACAGTACAGCCAGTACTACCCGGACTTCTACTACCCCGCCATCGACCTCTACCACGAGCACTTCGCTCTGGACCAGGACGGTAACCCGCCTGAGCACTTCAAGGGGTACGCCGACACTGTGTCGTGGAAGCGGGCACTACACGCTCAACACCAGACCCAGTTGGTGGAGACCACCAGCCATTCCTTGCGCTGCGGCGATGGCTTGGGAGAGCTGGAGCAGGCACTGGTCAGTCGCGGCATCGTGCTGAAACCTGATCCAGACCGCTCGCCGCCCGGCCGGCAGCCACTGGAAAACAAGGTGCTGGCCAAGATTATCCGCAACCTGATCAAACATGCCAAAGGCAACAACCTCGACGTCGTCGAGCTCGCCGCGCGATCAGCCAAGCTCGACCCGCTGCGGGGACCGCTGATCGTCAGTCTCTACGCCAAGGTCTTCGCCGCCTGGCAGAGAGAGTTGTCCGCCTCGAACATGGTCGATTTCGAGGACATGATCAGCATAGCCATCAGCCATGCCGAAGGCGAGGGGTACCGCTCACCCTACAAATTGGTGATCGCCGACGAGTTTCAGGACTCCTCCTTCGACCGCGCCCGCCTTCTCCGGGCCATTACCACCCGGCCGGACACTTTCCTGACCTGCGTAGGGGACGACTGGCAGTCGATCAACCGCTTTGCCGGGGCCGACTTCGGCGTCATGCGCAACTTCGAACGCTACTTTGGCGGTGGCACTACTCTAATGCTAAGCCACACGTTCCGGTGCCCAAAGCAAATCTGCCAGGTCTCCAGCCACTTCGTGCAACAGAACCCCCTGCAACTGCGCAAGGAAGTACAGACCACCTCGACGGTCACAGGCAACGCCATCCAGTGCTTCGCCGCGGCGTCCCATGACGAGCAGCAGGAGCTGATCGAGCACATGGTGTCCCGTATTGCCACCAAACTACGCTCAGTCTGGGAAAGTAAGCGCAAGCCCGCGATCATGGTGCTAGGTCGGTACCGAAATGACCGCCCATTAAATTGGAGCTACCTGCAGAAACTGTGCGGCCAGGACATCGACCTCACTTACTCCACCGTGCACAGCAGCAAGGGCACCGAGGCTGACTACATTCTGTTGGTGAACGTGGTGCGCGGTCGGCGGGGCTTCCCCAGCGAGATTGAGGATGACCCCATTCTGCAGATCGCGATGCCAGAGCCAGAGGAGTACCCCTTCGCCGAAGAGCGCCGCCTTTTCTATGTAGCCCTCACGCGCGCGCGCCGCGGAACGTTCATCTTTACCCTCGAGGACCGGGTCTCGTCGTTCCTAATGGAGCTTCAGGCCCAAGGCATGTTGACGATCGTTAACCGGGATGGGGCGCCAACAACCACCGAGCCCTGCCCGGCATGCAAGGTGGGTATCAAACGGTTGAAGACCGGTCCCCACTCGCAGTTCTACGGGTGTTCAACCTTCCCGGCCTGCAGGTGGACGGAGAAGGTCGACGAGCCGTTAGATACGGGGCCAATTGGGTCACGTCTCAGGTAGACGGGTGTTAGATCCGGAGATTCTGGTAATCCTCTGGAACCCTTGCAAAACAAGGGCTGCAAAGTCTTTCAGAAAACAACCACAGGTGAGGATTTATAAGTGCCTATCCCTGACGGCAAGTCAATATCTGCGAAAAGCGCGATAACTCAGGCGCGGCCCACGTCTGTCGAATAAGCTCGGCGTTTTTTTAATCCAACGAGTGCCGGGACATGAACCAACCAGCCATAGACCTCCCTTACAAACGCTGCGTGCGGGCGTTCTTCCTTGCGTTTTGCTTGTTTCAGTCGCTCGGTTATGCGAGTGCCTCGCAAGATCTGAAAGAGGTTCTGAAAATGGCCGAACAGGGTAATGCTGTTGCCGAGTATGACCTCGGCAACAGCTATTACTTTGGCGAAGGTGTTGCACAGGACTACCAACAGGCAGTGGTTTGGTACCGAAAGGCCGCAGTACAGGGTTTAGCCAAGGCTCAGTTCAACCTTGGAAACAGCTACTACAAAGGACAGGGCGCCACTCGGGATTATCAGCAGGCAGCTGTGTGGTTCCGCAAGGCTGCTGAACAGGGCAATGCCAACGCCCAGTTCAACCTGGGCGTCAGTTATGCGGAGGGTCAAGGCGTCACGAAAGATGATAAGCAAGCAGCGACCTGGTACCGGAAGGCTGCGGAACAGGGCTATGTCGCTGCCCAGTTCAACCTTGGAAACAGCTACTACTATGGACAGGGCGTCGCGCAGGACTATCAGCAGGCAGTTGCTTGGTACCTCAAGGCCGCTGAGCAGGGCAATGCCGATGCCCAGTTTAATCTAGGAGCCAATTACAAAAAGGGCCTAGGCGTCGCACAGGACTATCAGCAGGCCGTGTCCTGGTTCCACAAGGCCTCCGCACAGGGGCTTGCCGATGCCCAGAACAGCCTCGGCATCAGCTACGCGAATGGCCTGGGTGTCGCGCAGGATGACCAGCAAGCGCTGACCTGGTACCGCAAAGCCGCTGCACAGGGTAATGCCAACGCCCAGTCCAATCTAGGAAGCCTCTATTATAATGGCCAAGGGGTCGCACAGGATTACCAACAGGCGTTGGCCTGGTACCGCAAAGCCGCTGCACAGGGTAATGCCGATGCCCAGTTCAACCTCGGCCAAAGCTACACCTTCGGCAAAGGCGTCGTGCAGGATGACCAGCAAGCGGTGACTTGGTACCGTAAGGCCGCTGTACAGGGCCTTGCTAATGCCCAATACAACCTTGGCCTTAACTATGGCGAGGGCCGCGGCGTCGCACAGGACTATCAGCAGGCGGTGGCTTGGTTCCGCAAAGCCGCTGCACAGGGTGATGCTAAAGCCCATCACAACCTTGCCGTTAGCTACGCTCAAGGCTGGGGGGTCGCGCAGGACTCTCAACAGGCACTGCTCTGGGATCGCAAAGCAGCTGCGTTGGGCTACACCGAGGGCCAGTGATACACCAAGCGACAGCTTTAATCTCCAGAATCATGCCGGGGACCCTGGCAATTTTGACGATGGACGGGTGCGAAGACTCGCGTGATCGTGTTAGCGGCAGTGTCTGAAAGTTAGTTGACAGGTTGACAAAAAAATCCTGCACTTTGAGCTATCAGTTACGTGCAGCGCGCAGCCGATTTTCCGTACAGCCCCCGCCAATACTAAGCACGGCGTGCGTCCAGGCGTTGTCAGTTAACCCCCCGAGCAGACACTCAAAATGCTTGTCAACCTTGTCAAGTAAGTTGACAAGGTTGACAGCTGCCGAGGGCGAAACTGGAGGAATACTCGTTACCAGCGGGCAAACCGAATAAGCAGGCTTGGCAGATCATCGGAGCGAGTACGGTTTTGCTCCCCCTATGTAGTCCCTGTATGGCAACGAGCATTTGGTTAGCACTGTTCCCCATAATTTTGAGCGGGGTACAAGTTCCCCCGCCAAAGGCCCCGGAAACGTTGGTTGTTCCCACTGTTCCCCCGTTCCCCCGTTTTTTGAAATCAGTAGCACATTGGATGGTGGGCAATCGCGATAGGTGGGTGGTTGATTGGCACCTGTAGCGAAGAGCTGCAATCAACCCATTGCTGCGTTTCACAGTCGGCGGATATCGGTCAAGAGCGGCCATGACCACATCAATTGGAGTCCATGATCGATGGTCCTATCGTCGTACTTACTTCAAGGTACTGTGTAGTATGTGGTGAACCATAGAGGGAATGCCAATGACGAGATGGAACCAAGAGTTTGATCAGCACCCGTTCAAAGCCATCTGGGCTATGTTGCTAGGGGCCATTGAGCCGCTAGAGGTCGATGACAAAACAGTGACTACAACGGTGGAAGAGCTGGCGAGACTGAAAAAGGTGATCGCCTTCATCGACAGCATCATTGCTAGCGCAGATATGGAGCTTACCCCCAAAAACGTATGGGCAAATTGCCAAAGCCAGGCTGATGCATGCTTGGCACAAATCCGATTGTATGACGGAACCCGGAACGTAGTGCATCTGGTTCAGGCAAACGAGCACGCGGATAACCTCTTGACGTACGTGCGCCCTTATATGGTTTTTCCACAACAGTCTTTAAAAGCACTTGGAAATGCTGAGGGGGCATTCTCAAGACAGATTATGCAGTATGTCGAGTCTTTCCAAGCGCGAACCTCAACCGTCCAAGCGAACCTTGAGTCCGCTGTAAATGGCGCTGTCATACAGTTGGAGAGAATCGAAGCTATCGAACTTCGAGCAAAGCAATTCGACGAATATCTTTTTGTAGGTACAGAAGAGAGCAAACCTGCCGAGGCATACGTCAAGGAAATGGTGTCTGGTATTGAGGTCAATCTAAAAGAAGTTGAAGATCTGCATAAAACCCTTTTTGAAGGGCCCGACTCAACATCTGAAAGAGTTATGACCTATGCGAATAGCATTGACAAGATGCATCACGACCTAGAGCAAATACTGAACGCAGCCACAGCAAGAGATAACGATATAGATAAGTTCTATGGACAAATCTTTGGCAGTCAAGCTGGTGATGACAAAGAAGTAGGGTTAAAACGAGAGCTTGAGTTGCGACTTGAGCACCTTGGTGAACACGAAACAGCACAAAAGTCACGGCAAGAAGCGTTATTTAAAAGTATAGAGTCTTTGCTACCTGGAGCCACAAGCGCGGGCTTAGCCTCAGCTTATAAGGCACTCAAGGACAAGTTTGATTCGCCTATCATTGGCTATACGATAGCTTTTTATGCCTCAATGCTGGTTTTGTTTTTCGGCGGTTTTGTACTAGTTATTGATAGTTTTACCTTGTCACCACTGCAGCAGCTGCACATTGAGTTCGTAAAAACGAATGGTTGGGAGGAGATGATTCGCACACTTCTTACTCGAGCCCCAATTGTCCTGCCTGTGATTTGGGTGGCGATATTTTCAGCGACTCGCCGCAGCCAGTATGAGCGTCTTCAGCAAGAGTACGCTCATAAGGAAGCGTTTGCTTCTTCATACGAAAGTTACAAAAAGCAACTTGAAGCGCTCCAGGATAATTCGGATATCTTGAAAAAAGAGCTCATTGCAAAAGCGATTGAAGCTATTGCCTTTAATGCCTCGCAAACTTTGGATGGCAAGCACACTGAAAAACTTCCAATTCATCAGCTACTCGAAAAACTCAATCTGGATGAGCTTAAGAAATTACTAGACTTGAAAAAAGATTAGCTGGCTTGTTGAAAACCAGCAAGTTTATGCCTTTCAAAAAATAAAAAAGAAGGGCCGGATTTATTTTTCGCCAGCTTTTTGGAGAATAAATCCATCCCTTTTTTCTTTTTCCATCGTGAATGCATGTAAGGCAGCGCCGTAGAGTGCTTAAAGCTTCTTGACGGCCATCATGATTTTATAGTTCTGCTTCCACTGTCCATCAATAGAGAGGCTTTCAAACCCGGTACGACAGGTGATCTCATAAGGGGCACTGTCAAGACAGGCAGGCCAGTCTACATAGGTTGATTTCTTTTCTTTGCCTTCTGTCCATATGTCGACGAGAACAACTGCATACCTGTGCTCTATCTTGAGATCTCTGAGCCCGCGCTCCAGCGTTTCGTGGTGAAGCTGATGCGACATTCGTTGGATATCGTGCTTCGTTTCGACAATTTTCTTGCTGAGATTTGAAAATCTTTTGGACTCAATGAGAAAGCAGCTTTTTCTGTTTTTATCGAACACTATCGCGTCAAGATGTAATTTTTTTTCAGAGCTTAAGGGCGCTTCGTACCATGCAAACGCTTGGTGACCTAGCACTTTCTCCAACGCGCAGGCAAAATTATTGGTCAGGTTTCGCTCCGTAAAACCTGTGCTCTTATGCGCAGGGTAATAGTTGTTCAAGATAAATTTGTATTTGATGACGGTATTATCAAATGCTGCCTGCAAAGCCCATTGAATATCGGTCACTAAAAAACTCCAAAATATCGAGTGCAGGGTGAATTATCAACGCCGCGCTGAGATACCAACTGTCTGAAGGCGCGCAGCGAGCGTGCATGTTTTGGTGGACGGTAGAGCTAAAAAAAACGGTTTGGGGTGATTAGGTAGCTTGTATGCTTCACCTCAGACGTTCGCCAGCAGCGACTAAGCCTTATCTACTTTCCACTGCTTTCCCACCAACTCGGATTCGATTTTATTGTCACCATTGCGATGGAGCAGCGTGAAGTTTTTCAGGCCAATCGAGCCCAGCGGCCAGATTCACGACGCTAAAAAAACTGCACAGACTACTCGCTCAATGAAGACGCGGAAACCAACGATGGAATGCTACGTTGGCCTTACTCGGTGAATTTCGCCACTACCTCATCGAGTGACAGCTCTTGGCCGATTCTGTTGAAAAAGTCGGACGTGGTTTCCACGGTAGAAAAGTAAGCGTCTGAGATTGAAATTCTTACCTTCGGCAGAGGCTACCGGGCTTGGTTTTCACGTAGCAGCGTGCAGAAAAGGCGTTTTCACCGATCAATATGCGGGCAGTCTGGAAGGACCGACTTTTTCAACAGAATCGGCCGTTAGCTGCCTTTCTCGAAAGGTAGCTTTGGGTTGGTAAATTCCTTTGGGCGAAACGCGCGGTGCTTCACTAAATAACGGTGCATGCTTCCCCACAACGCGGCGGGGACCCTGGCAATTTGGCTGAGAGACGGGTGCGAAGACTCGCGCAAATTTGTTAGCGGCACCCCACTAAAGTTAGTTAACTGGTTAACTCGGTTGGTTAACTTTGCTGAAAGCCTTATGGGCCGTGGCTTGTAGCCCGGTTAACTAAGCATTTGAGCAGGTTAACTCGGCTAACCGCCGATTCGCCTGAGAGCCAAGCGTGCCGTGGCTTTCAGGGCAGTTAACTATGGAGTTAACCGACTAAAATACTCGGTTAACTGGTTAACCGCTTGAATTGACCGGTCAAATCGGCTGAGAGCCAAGCGGGCTTAGACTTTCAGGCAGTTAACCAAGAGTTAACCGACTAAAATACTCGGTTAACTCTTGGTTAACTGGTTTACTCGCCTGGTTAACCCAAGTGGTTGCCCCGTCGATCTGGCTGTCTCTGTTCCCCCAAAAAAACGCTGGGGTACAAGTTCCCCCGCCAAAGGCCCCAGAAACATTGGTTGTTCCCACTGTTCCCCCGTTCCCCCGTTTTTTGAAATCAGTCACACATTGGATGGTGGACAATCGCGACAGGTAGGGTGGTTGATTGCAACTGTAGCGCGGGACTGCAATCGACCAAAGCTTGGTGAAAACGTTTTAGTGCAAGTTTGACAGTCAGAGTTGGAACCAAAGTCGCGTTCCTACGCAATTTTCAGATCTGCTGAGTAACCAAACGCTGGCGGATTTTACGTAGCAACGCAGACTTCAAAACGGTATATGCGTTTTCACACAGCCTGGATCCAAAGCGTTCGACTAGGAGCGGCCGTTTAGGAAAATAAAAACGCCCCCATTTCCTTCTTTTAGCGTTTCCCCGGAGCCATTCTAAGACGCTCAGACACCTCAAACTCAGAAAGAATTTTCTTTATTTCTTGCTCTCGTTTTCTAGGGTCAAGAACTTCTTGAATATGGCTGACAAATTTTCGCTGACACATAAATAACTCTGATTTTGCATCGTATTCAGATCCCGACTCCTTCAAGGCATCATACGCGGCAACCACACAATCTAAAACGGGCTGGCGCACCCCACGGTAAGCTGGCTCTTTATGTGTACCGTAGTCATCAGCCCATTGATTGGGAAAATACCAGCGACCAGTGTCAATAAGTGAGCTTAACTTAACAAGTATTGGCCTCTTGTGCTCACCATCTAGCTCAGGGTGATCTACGATATGCGTGGCTTCAGAAATGGCATCGCAAACTTCCTCAGCCCATATTCGGGTAGAATTAAAATATTGATCCGTCCATTCGCGAAGTTTCAGATCGTGCTCTTTTTCCAGGATGTCAGCATTGTTCCTAGCCTGGCGCGTGGCTTCTTCTTGTTGTTTTTCTGCCGCCCTTGACGATTTTGCAGCTGCAAACGCTGATGCAATAGCAACTGCGGTTGCCATCCATGTGGCGACATCTCCTAACTCTATGCTTTGCATTCTAATCTCTTGTGCTAACTGCAAGTAGACGACATAAGTGGCCTAATGTTTCCACCTTTTGTGTCGCATAACGTTCTTTGTCCATGCGTAACCCCTGAGTGGTTTGAGTGTCGCAACAAAAATACGACTTGAGCCGAGGAGATAAAGCGCATGATCTTTACGCAGGTTACGAAGTCGTTAGCCGCATGTCCATGGCCTGTTTCTGGCCGAGGCGGTGTAAAAACGTTTTAGAGCAGGATTGACGGTCAGAACCAGGATGAAAATCGCGTTCCTACGCAAATTTCAGGTCTGCTGACTAGCCAAACGCTGGCAGATTTAACATAGCAACGTAGGCTTCCAAACGGTGTCTGCGCTTTTACACACTCTGAGCCGGTTGCTGCCTTCCACTTCGTCAGTGCGCATTGGTTAATTCAGATGCAAATGGTGGTTCAGAAGCAACGTATGTGAGCGCTTGCTTGTATAGGGTGTCGTTTAAAGAAACGCCCCCCCGACGGGTCGCCTGTCTACGTCAGGCATTGGCATATCTCATTTTGGGGGCAGATTTGGGGGCAAGCAAATCGCCCAAACCACAAGAAGTCTTTATTCACGCGACCTACAGGCAACGGTTCTATTCCGTCTCTGGCACCAAAATACCGAAAAACCCCAAGCGAAGATGATTCCTTGGGGTTTTTTATTGCCTGCGATTTAATGGCCGCCGGACCA
>LNAP01011777.1_pt1 | contig 11422 bp, 12 predicted proteins | sample 602601 | NCBI WGS metagenome assembly LNAP01 (sample SAMN02440304, study PRJNA202911) | soil metagenome | biome: Subtropical and temperate rainforests or woodlands; isolation source: soil samples (1 kg each in a 20% v/v slurry with milli Q water) were... ... | reverse complement strand
GGCGAGGAACAGCACAACGATGGGCGCGATGTGGATGAACACCTCCGGGAATCCCGCAAGCTCCCTAATCTGGTCGAGGATCGGCGCCCCGGCGTCGATGCCGACCTTGGCCAACCGCCCCGGTTGCAGGAAGTTGCCCATGCTCAAGGTCGAGCCGCTGGCCGTCAGGCCCAGGCCGGCGAGGGAGCGAAACAGGATGCCCGCCAGAGTGTTGAAATTGCCGATGATGTAGGCGAAGGCTCCGACGTAGAGCACTTTACGGATCAGCTTTGCGATCACGTCCTCGCCCTGCCCGGTGGCATGGCCCATCGCCCAGAACAGTCCGGCAATTGTCATGTCGATGACGATCAGCGTGGCGGTCAGAAACGCCACTTCGCTTTGCAGCAGCCCAAAGCCCGAGTCGATGTAGCGCGAGAAGACGTCGAGAAAGCGGTCGATGACGGAAACGTCGTTCATGGCGAGTCGTCCTGTTCAGAGAAGGCTACCGCCTCGGAGCAGTCGGCGGGCTCATCGAAGCTCGGTGGAATCAGCGGTAGATCGGCCGGCGTCTGGTTCTCGCTGGGCCCGGACTGCCCGGAGAGAAGGCGCCGCAGGTCGGCTTGGATCACTTGCGCGCAGAACGGGGCGTCATGCTGACCTGCGCGGCACTGCGTACGCAGTGCGTACAACCGTGACGGATCTGTGGCCAGCGAACGTACGGAGAGCGCCGGTCGATCGCAACCGGCCAGCAGGGGAGCGAAAGCGAACAGGACAGGCACGCGTTGCATGGTAGCCCCTGTCAGCGGTTGTAGAAATTGACGGACTGCGGCATGTACGGCGTGCCCTCACCAAGAAAGCGCCGTGTCACCTCGCGGCCCCGTTCGACAGCGGCGGCCTGCCGTGCCAGCTCCAGCGAGGCCGCCCGATCCTGGGTGATCTGCAGCCGCTGCATCTGGATGGACTGCTTGGCCTGCAAGGCCAGAAGCTGGTTCATGGCCTGCATCGCTTGCAGCGCGCCCTGGGCCGATTGGCTCTTGCCCACGAGGTCAGCCAGCACGCCTTCGTCGTCGCTCAAGTTCTGCGATGCCTGCGCCTGCATCTGCATGGTGGTCTGTAGGCCGTTGAGCGCGTTCTTCCAGCGTTCCTGTGTATTGCGGTACATCTGGTCGCCGCTCACCGTGGCGGTGTACTGCTCGGGGTACAGGCGCGCGAATTCCCGATCCAGGTTCGTCACGTCATAGGCCAAGCCCCGGGCCTGGGCGATCAACCGATCGGTCGTCGCTAGGTTGGCGCGCAACTGGCCGACCACGCTGGACGGTAGACGGGCCAGGTTGCGCGCCTGGTTCGTCAGCATCTGCGCTTCGTTCTGGAGCTGCTGGATCTGGTTGTTGATCTGCTCCAGCGTACGGATGGCCGTGAGTGTGTTCTGCACGAGGTTCGTAGGATCAATCACGACCCTTTGTGCATAGGCAGTCGTCGCCGCGCAAAGCATGGCCGAGACGGCGGCGGCGAGAAGACGCTTTTTCATGATCGGTTCTCCTGTGGGTGGGGGGACGGAAACGAAGGCAACAAGTCAGCGGCCCAATGCAGGCCGCGATGGCGCAGCCAGGCGGCTGCGAATGCGGAGGACGTCGAAGAGGTCGCAGCGAGCACCGCGTCCATGTCGCGCTGGTCCTGCGGCTTCGATGCACCCGCGAAGGCCAGCGTGGCCGCCCCCAGGTCGAGGTCGAACAGCCGATTGCCTAGGCGGGATTGGTAGTAATAGTCGCGCTTCGGCACTGCCGTCGCCACGATCTCGATCTGGCGCGAGTTCAGCCCGAAGCCTTCGTAGATGGCGCGAATCTGCGGCTCGGTCGCCTGCGGGTTGGGCAGAAAGATGCGGCTGGCGCAGCTTTCGATGATCGCGGGCGCGATGGTCGAATCCTTGATGTCGGCCAGCGACTGCGTGGCGAAGATGACGCTGACGTTCTTTTTGCGCAGCGTCTTGAGCCATTGACGGATGCGCGCGGCAAACACCGGGTCATCGAGGAACAGCCACGCTTCGTCGAGGATCAGCAGCGTTGGCGCACCGTCGAAGCGTTCATCAAAGCGGGCAAAGAGGTAATGCAGAACGGCCATGACAGCGGCCTTGCTGTGCATCAGTTCCTCCATCTCGAAGCACTGCACAGTACCGGAGCCCAGGCGATCCGAATCCGCGTCTAGCAGCTTCCCGTGCGCTCCGCTCAGCACGTAGGGTGCGAGCGCCTGGCGCAGCGCGTTCGATTGCAGTAATACCGAAAGACCAGTCATCGTGCGCTGCTCCAGCGGCGCGCCGGCGAGACTCCCCAGTGCCGACCAGATCGCGGCTTTCTCGTCCGGGCCGATGGCCACGCCTTCATGTCGCAAGCGGCCTTCGACCCATTCGGCTGCCCAGGTGCGGTAGCCTTCGCGGTCGATGCGGGCGAGCGGCTGGAAGGCGATTTCTCCATCGGCCCCCAGGTCGTAGTGCTCGCCGCCCAGGCCCAGGATGGTGGCGCGCATCGAGCGCCCCATGTCGAAGGCAAAGATCCGCGAGCCGGAATAGCGTCGGAACTGCATCGCCAGCGTGGCGAGTAGCACCGATTTGCCCATGCCAGTCGGGCCAGCCACCAGCGTGTGTCCCACGTCGCCGATGTGCGTGACCAGCCGGAACGGTGTCGCGCCCTCGGTGCGGGTCACGATCAGCGGCGGGCCATCGAGATGCGCATTCTTCTCCAGCCCGGCCCATACGGCGGACACCGGCATCATGTGCGCCAAGTTCAGCGTCGAGACGATGGGCTGGCGGACATTGGCGTAGGCATTACCAGGGATTGAAGACAGCCAGGCATCGACCGCGTTCAATGTCTCGGGGATCGTCACGAACCCGCGTCCTTGAATGACGCGTTCCACCATGCGCAGCTTCTCGTCGGCCACAGCGGGGGCAGCATCCAGCACCGTCAACGTGGCGGTGACGTAGCCAAAGGCCACTTGGTCGTCGCCCAGCTCCTGCAAGGCGGCATCCGCGTCGGCCGCCTTGTTACTGGCGTCGGTATCGACCAGCGGCGATTCCTGCTGGAAGATGGTTTCACGCAACAGCGCCACCACGTTTTTGCGCTTGGCGAACCACTGGCGGCGCAGACGGGCGAGTTCTTTTTCGGCGTCGGCTTTGTCGAGGCACAAGAACCGGGTTGACCAGCGATAGGCAAAGCCGAGTCGGTTGAGATCGTCCAGAATCCCCGGCCAGGTCGAGGTCGGAAAGCCGCGCACCGTCGCCACGCGCAGGTGCTGGTCGCCCAGCATCGGTGTCAATCCACCGATCAGGGCGGAATCGGCCAGCAGCGCGTCAAGGTGGAACGGCACTTCTGGCACGCCGATGCGGTAACGACGTGTCGAAACCGTGGCGTGCAGATAGGTCAGCGTCTGCCCGTCATCGAGCCAGGCAATCTCCGGCATCACGCCATCGAGCAGATCGAAGATGCGATCCGTTTCCGAGATGAAGGCTCGCAGCCGCTCGCGCCAGTCCACGCCTTCGGTGGGACGGTTCTCATACAGCAGGCCCGCCGCTCGGGCACGGGATTCCTCAGGCGGTAGATACACCAGTGTCAGGTGATAGGCACTCTCGAAGTGGTTTCCCGAATCCTCGAAGGCTGCGCGGCGCTCCTCATCCACCAGCCAGGACAGCGGTTCCGGGAAATCCGAGTGCGGGTAATCCGCCGCCGATCGACGCTCAGCCTCGATGAACAGCGCCCAGCCGGACCCTAGTCGGCGCAGCGCGTTGTTCAGCCGCGCCGACGTGGCGATCAGCTCGCCCTGTGTGGCGCTGTCGAGGTCGGGGCCACGAAAGTGCGCCGTGCGCTGGAATGCACCGTCCTTGTTCAGCAGTACGCCGGACGCGACAAGGCCCGCCCATGGAAGCCAATCGGCAAGCAACGCGGGCCGCTGGCGGTATTCGGCAAGGTTCAGCATGGCATTCCCCTCACACGTCCAGCAGCGGCTTGTGTTTGATGTGCCACACAAAGACCTGCATAAACTGCGGGTCGACGCGCGCACCCCAGACCGCCAGAGCATGGCCGGCAATCCAGAGCATCAGCCCAGGAATCCACAGCTGCAGGCCCAACCCGACGGCAGCGGCTAGCGTGCCGTTGGCAATCGCCACGGTGCGCGGCGCACCGCCCAGCAGGATCGGCTCGGTCAGCGAACGATGCAGCGGCACTTCAAAGCCAGTGGCGAATTCCTCGGGCGCGCTCATACGACGGCTCCGCCCGAGAAGCTGAAGAACGACAGGAAGAAGCTCGAAGCCGCGAAGGCGATGGACAGACCGAAGACGATCTGGATCAGCTTGCGGAAACCACCGCTGGTATCGCCAAAGGCCAGCGCCAGGCCTGTGGCGATGATGATGATGACCGCCACAATCCGAGCTACCGGCCCCTGGATGGATTCGAGAATGGATTGCAGCGGGCCTTCCCACGGCATCGAGGAACCGGCGGCTTGGGCCGTGCCGGCGATCAGCAGCATCAGCGCGGCCAGCAGCAGCCCTTGTCCCGCAGGACGGGCAAGACCGCGCAGTCGTACGAGGCGGGATAGGCAGGAAAGTGGATTTACGGGAATGCGGAAAGCATGGGTGTACGTCATGGAAGTTCTCCAGAGGGGTTGAGGGATGAGGAAAGCTCAGAGGGAACCGGCGGTGGCTCGGGAAACGGCGCTTCCAGCGCGTCCACCAGGCGATAGCCCACGCCGTCAAAGCCGATGACGCGGGCGATGCTTTCAATGCGGCGCTTGCGTCCGCGCCCAGCGATGTAGATCACCACGTTGACCGCCTCGGCGATTAACGCGCGGGGCGGTTTCACCGCCACTTCGAGGATCAGTTGCTCCAGGCGCAGCAGCGCGCCCAAGGCAGAGCCGGCATGGATGGTGGCGATGCCGCCCGGATGGCCCGTGCCCCACACCTTGATGAGATCCAGCGCCTCGGCGCCGCGCACCTCGCCGACGACCACGCGATCCGGGCGCAGGCGCATGGACGAGCGCACCAGCTCGGTCATGGACACCACCCCCTGGCGGGTACGCAACGGAACGTGGTCACGGGCTGCGCACTGCAGCTCCACCGTGTCTTCCAGCACCAGCACGCGGTCGCCAGTGGCGGCGATCTCTGCGAGCAAGGCATTCGCCAAGGTCGTCTTGCCCGTGCTGGTGCCGCCGGCAATCAGGATGTTCTGGCGTTCGCGCACAGCCCGCACCAGAAAGCCAGCCTGGGCGCTGGTCATCATTCCGTCTTCGACGTAGCGCGCTAGCGGGATGACGCCCACGGCGCGCTTGCGCAGCGCGAAGGCTGGCCCTGGCGCGGCCGGCGGCAGGATGCCCTCGAAGCGTTCGCCCGTCTCGGGCAGTTCGGCCGTCAGCAGCGGCTGACCGCGATGCACTTCCGCGCCGACGTGAGCCGCGACGAGGCGGATGATGCGTTCACCATCGGCTTCGGACAACTCCGCTCCCATCGGTGCGCGGCCGGTAGAAAGCCGGTCGAGCCAGAGCGTCCGGTCAGGATTGAGCATGATCTCCACCACGTCCGGGTCTTCGAGCACGGTAGAAATCAGCGGACCCATTGCGGTGCGCAGCATCTGGATGCGGCGATCCAGAGACGTGGCAGCGGACGAACGAGGTTCTGCCGGGAGTTGGGGTACGGCGCTCATGAGGCACGCTCCTGCGCTTCGGCCAACGTCGCTGCTTCATCCATGTGCATGCCGAACTCGTGACCCTGGGGATGCAGTTCTTCCACCACGTCGCGCACCAGGCTGCGCCCGCGCAGCAGGTGGCGGCTCAACTGTTCGACGAATTGCTCGAAGCGGGCCTTGCCCTGGGCGCGTGCCGCGTCCTGATGCGCTTCGGGAACCGGCGTGCTGACGGTCAGGAAGTAGCGGATGAACAGCGCCAGCGCTTCGATCTGGATGTTCTGATCACGCTCCAGCCGTTCGGCCTGGCGTGACAGACGATCCAGCCGCTTGGCAATGGCTGCCTCGCGCTGGTCTGCCGCGTCCGGTGACAGCCAGGACGTCAATGCGGCGGCCACGATGCTGGACTTGGAAACGCCTTTCTTGGCGGCTAGCTCATCGAGCCGCTTGGCGTGTTCGGTTTGTATGAAAAGATTCAGGCGGTAGGTGGAATGGTTAGGGCTCATAGCTCGATTCCGTCGTTGGGTCGAGGGATGCCAGCCGGGCCGTGCGCTGCATGGCCGGATCGAGCTGGCGCGGAAGGGGAAGCGGTACATCGTCGTCATCGAGCAGCGACAGGTCGCTGGCCGGGTGTTCCGGTTCGGGGCTGTAGGTGACGGCTTCGGACAGTTCGGGTTGCTGGCGTGGGCCGCCGTCATCGGCCGTTCCCCGGTTCTCCAAGCCATCAGCGGTTGAGGAAGCGGGCTCCGTGGGGACAAGAGGAATCGCCAGCCTGCTCCAGTCGTCAGGACGCGCGCGCGGAACGTCGGCGTAGCGGTCCGCCAAGAGCGCGGGCGGCTTGAAGTTGGCGTCCGCGTAGTAGCGCAGCTTCTTGGCCTTGATCGGCGCATGGCCGGACACCATCACCACCGATTCATCGGTGGGCAGTTGCATGACTTCGCCCGGCGTCAGCAACGGGCGAGCCGTTTCCTGGCGCGACACCATAATGTGGCCCAGCCACGGGGCGAGCCGGTGACCCGCGTAGTTGCGCTGCGCGCGCAGCTCGGTGGCGGTGCCCAGTGTTTCGGAAATCCTCTTGGCGGTACGTTCGTCGTTGGTGGCGAACGTCACCCGCACATGGCAGTTGTCCAGAATCGAATGGTTCTGGCCGTAGGCTTTGTCGATTTGGTTCAGCGACTGCGCGATGAGAAAGCTGCGGATGCCGTAGCCCGCCATAAAGGCCAGCGCCGTCTCGAAGAAATCCAAGCGGCCCAGCGCCGGAAACTCATCGAGCATCAGCAGCAGCTTGTGGCGACGGGGGATGCCGTCCGACCCATCCAACGATTCCGTCAAGCGTCGCCCGATCTGGTTAAGGATCAAGCGGATCAGTGGCTTGGTGCGGCTGATGTCGGACGGCGGCACCACCAGATACAGCGATACCGGATGCTCGGCGGCGATCAGGTCGGCTATGCGCCAGTCGCAGCGCGACGTGACTTCGGCCACCGTGGGGTCACGGTACAGGCCAAGGAACGACATGGCCGTGGAGAGAACTCCAGACCGTTCGTTGTCGCTCTTGTTCAGGACTTCACGGGCGGCGGAGGCGACAACCGGGTGCGGCACTCCTCCTTCATCATTGCCCAGATGGCGCGTAGTCATCATCAGGTGCAGCGTCAACTCGAACGGGCACGCGGGATCGGAAAGAAAATTGGCGACGCCGCGCAGCGTCTTGTCCTCGACCGCATAGAGCACATGCAGGATGGCGCCGACGAGCAGCGCGTGACTGGTCTTCTCCCAATGGTTGCGCTTCTCCAGCGCGCCTTCGGGATCGACCAGGATGTCCGCAATGTTCTGCACGTCGCGCACTTCATGCGCGCCGTGTCGCACCTCCAGCAGCGGGTTGTAGGCTGCCGACTTCGCATCGGTGGGGTTGAACAGCAGGCAGTGCGAAAAGCGCGAGCGCCAACCGGCGGTAATGGCCCAGTTCTCGCCCTTGATGTCGTGGATCACGGCGGATGCGGGCCACGACAGCAGCGTGGGCACTACCAAACCGACACCTTTACCGGAGCGCGTTGGCGCGAAGGTCAGGATGTGTTCCGGCCCCTCGTGGCGCAGGTACTGACCGTCATGCAGGCCGAGGAAAACGCCGGATAGCTGGGTCAGGCCGGCCTTGCGGATTTCCGCGGTATCGGCCCAGCGGGCCGAGCCATAGGTGGTGACCAAGCGCGATTGGCGCGAGCGCCAGATGGACATGCCAATGGCGACCAGCACGGCCACTAGGCCACTGCCGGCGGCAATGGCGCCGCCGGTGTCAAAGACGTGCGACGCATAGGCGTCGAAGAAGAACCACCACTCGAACAGCTTCCACGGGTGGTAGATCGGCGCGCCCAGCAGATCGAACCAGGGCGAGCCAAGGCGTAGCTGATAGCCCAGGGCCGCTGCCGTCCACTGTGTGGCGCTCCACACTCCGGCGATCACGATGCCGAATACCACGGCAATCTGACCGAACAGCACATTCGTCCCTTGCATTTCCCGGTCTCCGATTTTTCCTGCGCGCATTCCGCTCAAAAGCGGCACAACAACGTGCGGCTGACGTCAGGATCGGTGCCTGGTCAGTGCCGGTCAAAGACCGTTATCAGAACGAAGATGATGCAAAAAGCATCGATTCAGGCAAGAGCGAAGACAGTAAAAACGCCGCAAGCAAAGGCGCGTTGCGGCGTGGCGAGCAAAAAAGCGACCGATGCGTGGCCTACCGGCCTCGGTTAGAACTTCGGCGGTTCCTTGGGCGGTGTATGCGGCACCTTACCATTGCCGAAGAAGCGGCGGTTCGTTGCTTCGGCCACGCGGTTGCACAGTTCGTCGCCCAACTTGGCACGGTCCAGCTTGCACTGCTGGCGCAATTCTTTCAGCCGCTCGGGATCGGCTGCCAAGGATTCCACCGTCTCGCCTGGAGCAGAAGATTGACCGCAGGAGGCTAGTAGCGTGGCTAACGACAATGAGGCTAAGATGTTGAACGGGCTCATGACCTGATTCCTCGAAGGTGTGGCACTTGAGAAGCGGGTTTGGGCGTTAGGTGTCATCGGACCACTGGGATGCCAGTCGCTCAATAAAGCGAGCCAGTGCCTGCGACGGTTCGGTATCCCGGCGCAGCAGATAGGTGGTCAGCATGGGGGAACGCCCTGCGAGCGGGCGGCCCACGACCCCCGGTTCGCGGCTGGCAGTAATATGCGCAGCGCCCGCAAGACCTAACGCCAGACCGGCCGACACAAGCGCCATCATCACATCAAATGTAGCGACGTGCTGAACCACCAAGGGCTCCTTTTCCTGCTTGCGCAGGATTCGGTCGATTTGGCGGGCATGGCCTTCCCAGACGGCTGGATCGCCCAGCACAAGAGGGTAACGTAGCACTTCCTCCAGCGGGATTCGCTTATAGGCTAGAGCCGGATGGCGTGCGGGCACGGCCACCATCAATTCGTCTTCCCAGGCCCGCTCGACGATGGTGTCGTCGCCCACTTCGTCTGCCATCGAGAAACCCGCGTCATACAGGTCATCATTCAAGCCCTTGAGTTGTTGGGCCAACGGAACCTCGAAGAGTCGTATTTCTATTTCCGGGTCTTCCTCGCGGCAGCGCGCCAGCAGAGCAGGCAAGCGCGACGGCGTGATGCCATCGGATAAGGCAATACGCAATTGCCCATGGAAGCCATTGGCGGCCGATTTCACGCTTTCGCGGGCTTGCTCTAACGCGGTAAAGACACGAGGGACATGCGTCAGGAATAGCCTACCTGCAAGGGTCAGCCGCGTGCTGCGACTGGTGCGGATGAACAACTGCGCCCCCAACTCTTCCTCCAGTTCCTTGACGGTACGCGAAAGAGGCGACTGTTCTATATGAAGTTTCTCGGCCGCGCGTGCAAAATGAAGTTCTTCCGCGACCGCCAAAAAGCAGCGGAGATGACGCAATTCCATGGGGCGATGCCTCTGTGAAAGTGGGTTGCATGAATTGCGTATTCATTATTCCGTTCATTCGTGACGAAGTGATGAGTAGTCGGTTACATTTTGTTGGAAACCCTTCGTAAGGAAGTCTCTACAGAAAAACTGATCCCGATCAGTAAGTAGATAAGGTGCTGTTACGCTGGTGGAAGCTCTGTTGGCGTTAGTTGTTCCTATTACGCCAACTTGCTAGGAAATTCCAGACTGAACTTTGTTCTCCCCGCACCGGATTCAACCGTCACACGTCCTCCGTGCGCTTGTGCGATGGCACGGGTAATTGATAGTCCCAGACCAGCACCATCGGATTGGGGGTGCGACCGAGAAGGGTCGGCACGGTAGAAGCGGTCAAAAAGGCGAGGAATGATTTGAGGATCAATGTCCTCCCCTGTGTTTTCGACCGTTACGACAACGGCTTGCGCTGTCTCGCTGATGTCAATCGTTACATCGCTATGGTCTTTGGTATGACGCAATGCGTTCGACAGCAGATTGCTCAATGCTCGGCGAAACATCAGTCGGTCGCCCATGATGTCTCCATCACCGAACTGGCGCAGTGTGACGCTCTTTTCTTCAGCAACGGCTTCGTAGAACTCCAGTAACGCCTGGACTTCTTTCGCCGCGGAAAACTGCTCCTTGTTCGGCAAGTCAACCCCACGATCTGTCTTGGCCAGGAACAACATATCCGACACCATGCGCGCCCCGCGTTCGACGCCAGAATGTCGCGGTAAGTGTCTGCGTCTCTCTTGCTGGCGAGTGCGACCTGGGTTTGCGTCAGCAGGTTGCTGATGGGCGTGCGAAGTTCATGCGCCAAGTCCGAGGAGAACTCGGACAGTCGTTGAAAGTCATTTTGCAGCCTGTCCAACATTTTGTTGAGTTCCTGCGCCAAGTCAGCCATTTCCACAGGAACTGCTTCGATGGGCATTCGCTCATCGAGACGATGGGAGCTGACCGTTGTGGCTTGGGTCTTCATGGCGCGCAACGGTGCCATCCCTTTGTAGGCTGCGAACCATCCCAGCATTCCGCTGACAAAGATGGCACAAATGGCATAGAGCACAAGCGTACGCTGTAATTGCGCCATGAATTGCATGTGATCTTCCATGTCAATAGCAATCATGGCATCCAGGGGTGGCGCCGCACTATTGGCAGGGTTGAATCGCAAATTCAACGCGCGAAATTCACGGCCTTGGATTTCCCAACTCTGAATCTCAGAAGTGCGATTTTTTGGTGTTGGCGCGTCCAAAGTGGCTGGAGGTTGAAACCCTTCAGTCTTGAAAAGAACATCCCCACTAGCGTTTTTGACAATGACAAACAAGCCGTGATGATTGTTCAATGACTCGCGTAAGCGCGATGGGATTTCATCGGTGGAGTTGGCATTGACTACTATGCTTTCGATTAGGTGCTGCTTATCTTTCAGAGTGATTCGATCCAGTTCCAGGAAGTGGCGTTCGGTCGCAACCAGAAACAACATTCCAAGCCCCAACACGACGCCTGCAGCCACCATCGTGAAAAAGATGGCCAAACGATGGGTGAGCGATAGGAACCGGAACATCTAAACGCTCTCCGGCGCTTCCAGCACGTAGCCCATACCCCGCACGGTCTGGATCAACTTGACGTCCTGGCCTTCGTCGATCTTTAGGCGCAAGCGGCGCATCGCCACTTCGATCACGTTGGTGTCGCTGTCGAAGTTCATGTCCCAAACCTGGGAGGCAATCAGCGAGCGAGGCAGCACTTCTCCATGCCTGCGCAACAGCAACTCCAGCAAACCAAATTCTTTGGCTGTCAGGTCAATGCGGCGGCCACCCCGCGAGACCCGTCGGCGCAGC
>LNAP01005358.1_pt1 | contig 11423 bp, 13 predicted proteins | sample 602601 | NCBI WGS metagenome assembly LNAP01 (sample SAMN02440304, study PRJNA202911) | soil metagenome | biome: Subtropical and temperate rainforests or woodlands; isolation source: soil samples (1 kg each in a 20% v/v slurry with milli Q water) were... ... | reverse complement strand
GCGCTGAAACCGCCCACGCTGACGCTGCTGAGGAGCAACGGCAAGAGCAGGTGGTGGAGATCCAGAGCAAACTGGGAGTGCTGAGGGAGCAGCTGGAACAAGCAGGAGACAACACCACTCAGCTAATCGAAGACCTGCGCCAATGTGCTACGAACCCAGGATCACAGTACTACTTTCTTGTTTTTATTGTGCTGTATGGAGGGATGTATTACTTGCAAATGTAACCCCAGTAATAGTGAATGGATGAAAAATTGTGTTCGTTTCAGATAAAATATCGTTGGTAGTTATCAACATATCACTAGAAATAAAATGTATATCACATAACCTCCACAGCTGCTGTTGTTTCCCGTCAAGTACGTCATGTTGGTTACGGTCCGGGACATTATTATTTGTAACCGTCAGGATTTTACCAGTCGGAAATAAACAGTTTTCGGCACGACTGGAGTTTATGCACGAAGCTGGGATGCAAAAGCAGGACCACATCAGCTAAGACGTAGTAACTGTGATCCCATGGAAAAGGCAGCTCTTATTCAGCATGTTCTTGACGAACTTTATCCATCACCACCCGTTCCGCTTAACAATATAAACGACTTTACCTTTCTCGTCGCCGTGGTGCTCAGCGCTCAGACTACTGATGGGAAAGTAAACGATGTAACTAAGGAGCTATTTCAGCTCGCAAAGACTCCAATTGAAATGTCCATGCTGGAAGAGTCATTGATATTAAAGATTATTCAACCTGTGGGCTTAGCGCCGCAAAAGGCCAGCTACGTATCAAAGATGGCGAAAATGCTCGTGGAGAAGTTTGACAGTAAAGTGCCCTCCACCTATGCTGAGCTCGAAAGTTTGCCAGGTGTTGGACACAAAACAGCGTCAGTCATTATGTCTCAAATATTTGGCATACCATCCATAGCTGTTGACACTCATGTTCATCGTCTGTCTTTGCGCTGGGGCTTATCCAAAGACCAGAAAAATGTCAACAACGTGCAAAAGGATTTGTGCAAAGTGTTTCCAGAAGATTGTTGGAACAAGGTAAGAACCACTTGCTAGTCTTATATGGAGTGTACTTGTATTATGTTGACTGAGATTGTGTGCGTTAATGTTGTGAACATCCATCCCACCAGCTTCACTTGCAGATGATCTATTTTGGTCGGGAGTTCTGCACAGCAAAAGGACACGAGGTACCTCTTGCTGTGTATATCACAACTATTTGATATTCCTATAATACGTGTATATATCTGCAGAACGCACAATGTCCCATATGTTCCTGGATCCATCGAAAAGACGGTAAACCACCAGCGGATCTCCGTCAGTTTCATCCCCAGCGACCGACCAAGAACATTGTGTACTACGCCGACAGAGTGAGGGAGCTGGAAGGAACGCCGGCGCTGGCATATCACTCACCTCACAAAGGGCGAGGAGGTCATCGAGGAGGTGATGACATGGCAGTGGCGACTGATTTAAACGCTCAAGGGCGAGACGTCGGTGCAGACATTCTAATGCAAGTAAAAGAAGAAGACACAGTTGAGGCGACTGCCAGTGCGGGAACAACAACTGCAAAGAAAGGATCGTTGCGCGCGAAGTATGGGGGAAATCAAGACGTCGCGCGTACCTCTTCGTCGACAGTGGAGGTGGCACAGGAAGTAACGACTGCTTCTATTGAAACGAAAACAGTTAGAAAAAGGAAGCTCAACAAGTAATGCATCAAAATCTGGCGTGAACTGTCGTTGCTGGTGGGTCAATATTGAATTTAGAACACATTTTTATTCAATTTACACCTATAATAAAAACACATAAAAAAAAGCAAACCATAATATTATGCTTCCGCTCTCTCCATTCTGTCACGTTATTTCTTGCTTGCCGTATAAAGCTTGTTAAAGTAAGTACAATCGCCCCTATAAACAAAAAGAGGCGGAGTAAAAGATATTACTTTGAATTCGTTATATTCAAAAAGGTATACCTGTCTCCCGGCGTGTCGACGGTGCCGTTGCTTGAGCCAAATCCTGGGAAGCATGAGCATCTTCCGGTGGCAGCGTTGCACATGCCTTGACCCGAGCACTCTGCGTCCTCCTTTGTACCTGCACCATCAATCAACAGGGGGGAATACGAATATGTCAAATACGTGAGTAGGTTAATGGGATGGGGTGGAATGGAATGAAAGAATTATTATATGTAAAAACCATTTGTATTGTATCAATCGTAAGAATTGTACTGTTCTACTAAAGTATTTATTTGCATAGCATCACACATTCATGTGTGCATACCTTTTTGATACTCAGTGATGTTCATAATATAGCCATTCTGCAGGGTGGCGAGGTACGGGTCGATGTTGCGGATGGCACTCAGATCAGAGCGCAGCAGCGGCAGATCTCCAAACTCCGTCAGGAACTCGATGTTCACGGCTATAACAAGTACCAATAAAGGTTGGTACATTTGGTTACAGGTAAAATTCCTCAAGCACACAGCTGCAAAAAAGAAAAGATGATATGTATGGTTTGCTGACTTACTTGTGTTCCCTTCAATGTTGCAGATATTTCCGTCGTAGCGATTGCGGTCAAGAATGCCCCACACAGACACCTCCACCTTGCCGATCCTGAAATGTGCATTAGTGTGATGCAAAAGAGAAAGACATAAGAGATAATATGAAAAGCAGACTCCCGCAGACAATTCATAAAACGAAGATAACAATAATTATAATAATAGCAATGGCTTACGTGAACAGCTGCTCGAGTCGTTGTTGGAATTCCGCAACGGTGCTGTTCCAGTCGATGGGCAATGTCACGTTCTCACGGAAGGAAAGCATGAACGAGCCGTTGTCCGCTCGACAATTCAGCTGCTGGATCTCATTAACTAATTGATGCACACAAAATGTACACAAGGCAGTGCAATGGGGAATATTGTAAAGGCGGATGAGGTTGAGGGAGAACAAAACATTTATATTATATTGATTTTCGTACGTACCTCCTGAGGTCTTCGGATTGTCCCCTTTGGGACACCACGCCTGCGCGCAATCATAGCCTTTAAAGTCCGTCGCAGCAAAAGCGTATGGACCTCTGCGATGAGAATAATCAATGGAGCAAATCAGATCAGCAACCAAAAACAATAGTAAAAAAAGACAGTATTCCAAGTCCAAAATATGCTTTGTCCACGGACCTGTAGAACTTCTGCACATCTTCGTCGGAGTACATCTGGGTGCGGTTGGTGGTCTGGTTGAAGAAGAAGTCCCCGATGATGCGGCTGTAGCTGATGTCGTACTGACCGTCCACCGAGATGGCGCGGGAACAGGCACAGCCCCGCATCACACTGAGAGAAAGAAAGAAAAAGAAGGAGATCGCATTATCAAAAAGTTAGCTGCTCATCAACAGTACAGAGGGACATCAATATCTCAATTCGATGGTGTGATGTTTCTTACTGTGCGTCCCAGTTCTGCGTGTAATAAACGGGGTCGAGCTCCTTTTCTTCGTTGTAGCGCAACAGGCCGGCCTCGTACAAAGACAGACACGCGCCGTTGTTGCTGGGAAAAAATAATCATCAAGGGTTCATGAAATCAAACAGAGTGCAGAGTGCGCATAATCAACTTACTTGCAATCTTTGCCGTTGGCGCCCTGGGGACAGCTGAAGAACTGGCACCGGTCGCCGTAAAACACGCCCCAGTGACCCCCGCAGTTACTGTCATACGAACACAATGGAAACGAAATAGTAAAATTGGCGAAGTTAAACAATTGCTCACATGCTAATAGATGCATCAGCAGAAGCAGCAGACAAATCTTACACGCAGGTGCCGGTGTCGGTGTCACAGGTGCCGACACCCCCGCACTCGGCAAGGCCCGAGGAATCAGCTGACCGGTGTTCAGAATCAATATTGCCAAACCAAGCAAACGACGACAAACACGTGAGCTGCGAGCAGTCGGCAGAGCCTGTATATTTATCACAAAAAGATGTTATGATAGTACATACACACCCTTGGCAAACAGACCACTATAGCAACAAAACAAGGAAGAGGGCCGCACATACCGTAGCCAGTGTTGCAGGTGCAGGTGCCCCGTGCTTCGTTGCACACACCATTGCCGGAGCATATTTGGTTGTCGCTGTCGACCGGGCAGCGGGTGGCAATCGTCACTCCGTCAGAGGTGTACTCCATAATGTCCAAGTAGCGGTAGCCACAGTCGGGCACTGTGCCGTTGCCTCCAAAGCCATCGCTGGATCGAAATCCACGGAAGCACTCACACTTACCAGTGCTGTAGTCACACACACCGCGGTTAGAGCACTCGAGCAGGTTGCGGTTGCCCTCGTACGAGAAGAGCGAGTGCTTGATCAGCGAGAACTGGCCCTTGGAGCGTACCGAAATGTCATGCGGCTTCATGGTACTCCGCAGCCCGCCGCCACGCACAATTGAAATAGACGGCTGAGGGCCCTGTGGCAAAATGAACCGAATCTGCGTGCAAAAGAGCATTTTCGGTCTTAAATAAAAAAGAACCAGATAACATTTTGATGCAAAGTAATAAATACCTGAGTGACAGATCCCGTATTGCTGCACATTTGGGTTCCTTCCACGATGTCAACGATCACTTTCTTGATTGAGGTAAATTGCTGAAATTTAAAAACAAAGGAAGATATAAACATAAGTGAGGTCCGAACCAATGCGCAGAACGAAACTCACACTCATGCGAAACTGTATCAATTCCGCCGATGCGTCGTAGGGGATGAGGGGAGTCTGCTGGCCCTTGAACGAGATGTACAAGCCCCCCTTGCAGGAGGTGCACAGACAGTCGATCATCTGCACTTCCTCCACGCTGGCCGAGAGACCCACAGTCATGGGGTCGTCGCCCTTGGGACACAGACGCTTCTCGCAGGCGATGCCGCCGTAGCCCTCCTCGCACACGCATCCGTGAATTTTGTCAGCGTCAAAGCCCGTGTATTGTGTGTAATCCAAGAATGTATTGAACGTCTGGAAGTTGGTAACATCACGCAGTGGCGTGCAAAGCCCGTTCCCACTACATATAGCGGTGATGTTTGTTCCTTCTGGAATAGATGACGTCAAGGGGCCCACCGGACACATCACTGTAAAATACGCACAGCATTAAAATCAAGTCATTTCATGAAAGCGGAACTGCACTTACTGATATCACAAGCTGCCCCTTCAAACCCACCACGGCATTTACATAGACCGGTGGATCGGTCACATTCCCCCTAAAAAAATAGACACAACATAAGAAATAAAATAAAGGATATAGGTATGGACAAAACGGTCCACATACCATATTAGAACATTCGGCAAACTCTGCATGTGCTGTTAAGCTGTCTGTGGGCATATCTACCCACGCTCTGGAAGAAGGACACACCCTCTGTGAACAATCTGTCCCAGTAAAGCTGGGAAAGCATTCGCATCCTCCAGTAGCAGAATCAGCACACACGCCATGCGAAGAACAACCATTTGGGCAAATTGAACTTACAGCGCCTGACGAAAAATCAAGCCAACAGAGGAGCAGGTATACATAAACTACCACATGACGATGAGCCATGGCATGAACTTCTCTGTGAGCGAAGTGCGCGCATGGGCGAAATCGATCCGACAGAAAGGGTTGTCGGTGCAACGGTTTTCCTGAGCTGCTCGAAACAAAAGTTGTTTTCAACAACAAATATAATGAGAAGTACTGCCAACGCTCGCTCAAAAGCGCAGCCCAGCTACAGCACTAGCCATGCAAGTAAAGCGAAAGCCAAAGAGCCGACAGAATCAGCTGGGAAAATGACTAAATTTCGAAATTTGGACGATATTCCAGACACATTCCCTGATAGCATGGATTTTGGAAGCTATAGCCCCCCTGATCGCGAGAGTGGAATTGGAGAATATGATGGTTATAAAGTTAGGAGTACAAAGCAAGAAAGTGGGGAAGATTCTGATCTCTATGGTGTACGACAGGCGGTAGCGTCCATGAAAATCGCTCAAACTGCAAATGTTACAGGAAAAGCTCCACCACTTCCATATGACCATATGAAGAGTGCCAAAGATGCAAAACACGTGGAATCAAAGCATGTAAATATGGAGTATCACGTCCCCGTGCCGCCCAACAGCAAGTACTTTGATTATGACAATAGTGCTGACAACTTCGACGACGACGAAACGACGGCTTCTCCGCAAGGTCGGAGTGCTGAGTTTATACCCCCCTTGCCTTGTGAATCAAAGTCAAGCAAAGCAAATGCTGGACAGGAAGACTCAATTTATTTCAGCAAGAAGCCTCGCCCTGTCAACTTCAAGTGAGAACAACCTCTTCAATCTTTCTTTCCCTTTGCATGACACGTTGACTCAATGCTGTGCATGTTGTGGTCTACTTTCACAGGCCTTATACCCTGAAACAATACAAAATGACCCAGCCCAAAGAGTACGTGGAGATCAGCAATATCAAACCAGGTAATTATGCAGGTTTCTCTGGTGCTTCATTTTTTGGTTGTCCTTCACCTACTAATATGAATAATGATTCTATTTCCCAGATCTAAACAGTGAGGAATTGGTGGCAAAGCGGGCTAACTTAGAGCGAATCAAGGAGTTCAGCAAGAATCTGCAAAGCTTCAACCGACAGACTCTCAGTCAACAGCCAAAGCTGCCGCCCGCCGCAGAGAAAAGGGACATCGCCATTTCGGAACAGAAGTTCAATAGGTGAGCTATTATGCTCAAAACAGATCGTGCTGAATTTCAATGCGTAATTAATATCATTTCATCGTGTCGTGTCTTGCCGGCCACTTACTCCCAATATGTGCATTTTTTCATGATACAAACCATTCAGTCGACGTCAGAAAGCGATTGAGTTCGCGAAGAATGTGCCCAAGCCACGCGTCCCTGCCCAGCAAACCTCTCAGCCCCAGCAAGGTAGAGGGGGAAGAGCAGCGGCCGGCGGTGGCGGTGACGGTGACTATGATGAAACCGACTACTATGCAACCAGTAATAACAATGCACAAGGGGGCGGGATGGACATGGGCGCAGAGTATGCTCATGAAAGCAGGATTATGGAGCTGGAGGCACAACACAACAACAGAAAGATTCAAATAGAAGCCATGAAGAAAAATCTTGGACTTAAATGATGCGGTTCAGACGTGTTATTGGTTTGTTTTCTTTGTGTGTATTTTACTGGAAAATAAGAAGTTTAGAAACGGTTGGTCTTTGTGAATATTACACGCAATCGTTAAAACTTCTGTGAATTGTAGAAACAACAACCTTTATATCCAAAGCAGAAAGTTTGTGTGCTGTAAAGTGCGAGCGACAGCAGACTCAAAAAGTCTAAAACCGAAATTAAAAAGTCGCAGTCATACCAGATTTCGACCCCGACCACTTTCCAGCAGACTTCTCAATCTCGCCAAGTGCAGTAGTCGTAGTTGCTGTCCCCCCTACTTGGCCAATCATGCTCAAACGTTATACTGCAGTTCTATTTGTTGCAATCTTACTAGTGGGTCGTTCGTATGTATGCAACATCGGTAGAGCTGGGACCTTTGTACGACCAAGTACTCGTACACCTTTCCGACATAGACAGCTTTCCTCTCCAAAGCCGTCTGCTATTCAAGCTACCAGCTCCTTGCAACTCGGTCCCATTCATAAGATTGCATCGCAAACAATTAACCATTTACAGTTAATAGCATATGATACTGCCTATGCTGACAAGCAAGAGACGTTGTTTGGCAGGTTTATGGATCACAAAGTAATGAAGTTCCTCACCTACCCGGTCGATGAATTGTATTTAAGTTTTGGGCTACTCATTGTGTGGGTCGTATTCCTGCGCAGCATTCGCATTGGTGATACAATATTGTCTTTATTCCGGATAAAGAAAAGTGCTGGGGCCAATCTTGAAAAGGACATTCAAAACGCTGCCTATGTGTTCTCAGGGATGCGCAAGACTGAAGAAGAGAAGCAGAAGCAGCTTTTAGCAAACACCGAGAAGGATGTTGTGTCTGCGAGAGATACATCCGAAGTGTTAGAATGTGAGAAGTGCCGTATGCAAATGATGCCTGCAAAGGGTCGAGCCGCAGCCATCCTCGACAAACCGTCCTTCCGCTGTGCACGGTGTGGCTCGAAGGCTGCTGCGTATTTCGATATTCACAATTTAGATGATCCAAGGGCAGTGGCGCGACTTAAGAGACTTGAAAACGAAGAATTGGGGCTTGATGCTGATGGAAATGAGTTATAAGATTATTTGTTTTTCTGTGTATCTTCGTCTGTGTACCAACTTTGGTAATTAACGAAAGGAAAGGCTGCTTTGATTACGAATATTTGTGCTATTTAAAGTATGTATCTACTATTTACGTGAAGCCCACATCATAGAAATTCTGTATTAACGAAAAGGAATCCTCAACATTGTCATTGAGGTGATTATCCCACCCCGGCCCCGGTTCTGGTTCTGATTCTGCTTGTGGAGTGAATCGTGATCCCGATTGTGTGTGATATTGGGCTGCTTGCTGGTGATGTCGGGACCTGTGATAGCTGTGCTCCGCCTCATCCTCATCCCCATCCACCCTTTCTCCCTCTAAGGTACCATCACTGCTGAGGTCAAGGCTGTGCGTCGCTGGACGATGTTGCCGATACTGCTGCTGTTGCCTATTGTGCTGAGGTTGGTGCAAAAACTCTTGATTTTGGTCAACCTCTTGCTCCTCCCCCGCGCCATTCGAAGCACCGCTACCGGAGCTGCTACTGCTCCTTTCACTGCCACTGCTATGCTCTTCGTAACTACCTTCTTTAGCATCATCAAATTCGTGTGACCTGTCCCCATGTTCTTCATTGTAGTACGCTTCTGCTTCTTCTTCGTATTCTACATCATTTCGATCTTCACCTCCATCACCATCCTCGCGCAAATAAAAGTCCGGGCTGCCGGCACCCTCCTCTTCTTCCTCTTCTTCCTCTTCTTCCAGAGAAGGTTCGTCATATTCGTATAATTGTGCCTGCTGAAGGCCATCTGAAGCGTGCCAAGGTGACTCGCTGTTTTGAGCAGGTAACTCTTCGATAGATGTGTCCATCTCCTCCTCTGTAACGATCTCGCGATAACGTGAATTGGGTGGTATTTTGGGTGGCAATCCATTGTTTGCTTCTTGTATGCGGTGAGATACATGTGCGCTTCCCGTTGTTATGTCAGCATGATTGGTTGCGATGACGTCCTTCCATAGACCGGCACCCTGCGTATTTTCAAAATCGCGCTGCTTCCATTCATTCTTCATCGACAGATTACTCGTTCGCTCAAGTACTTCTTGTGGGCTCCTTTTCGCAAGTAAAATCTGTGAGGAAATAGTGGTGGTTGTTATTTGTTACATTTTCAGGTTTCGAATTTAAATCCTAGCTACTAACCTGTTGAGCCTGCATTAAACATTTGCTTTGAACGAGCTTTCCATGAAGGACGTCATTCTTCTCGCTCAAATCATTGACAACAGCCTTTAGATTTGCGATGGTTCCTTCGTGTGATCTGCACGCGATACAGCTCACTTCGACAGTACTAGTGTCTACGTCTCTGGTAGGAGGTTTAGTTGGAACGGCCTGAAGCTTCTTTCGCTGTCTTTTGACAAGAGCATCCATGTCTACAAGGCAAGAGCATAATTCGCGCTCTCTTTTCTTATGTTCGTTGACGAGATCGTTAGTTTCCATGGATATTTTTGTCGTATGATCGATCAGGTCGACGATCGTTTTAGTCAACAACCTTGCATTTTCAGGACTGTACGAAACCAAAGATAGTTGCAATAGATGAGTCAACCTGTCGATACTGATCTTGATACTCTCAGTTACTGCGCTCATGCTACGTTGCAGTTGTATTTCAAATATGTCTCGTCGGTTTTTGATTTTCTAACAACCTACTGAACGCAAATGTTAACAACAAATAAAACGTAACTGTACTTTTTTAAAAGGCATAATGGAAACGTTCTTGTGTACTATTTGACCGCATATATAATGCACTATACAATCTCGCGGATTGTGCTGGTGGTGCAGTTCAACTGGTCACCCACGCAAAACTCTTTGAGAGGTTTTGTGGAAGACTGAACCTCATCTAATTCGATTGTTTGTTCATAGATAGGTTCTAGACAAGTTGTTTGCCGTAACTGTTCAAGTTTGCTGCGCATTTGTCGACTCTTTTAATTTGTCATGAGACAAGGTCGAAGTCAATCACGCAGCTCCACGCGGGTAGGTGTTGTCTTCGTGGGCATTTTGCATTTGATTTGATGAAGTACTTTCCTGACTTTCCATTCTTTTTTCTTCTTCTTGCCATGTTAGACAAAAGCAACATCGCCAAGTCCAAACTTAACTAATATGTTGATCAAGAAATCGATGAAACTGCCGCAGATAGGTGGAGCGCAAGGTGATTCGAAATCCACGAACGGGCGTACAATTTCTTTTTCTTATGATTTTCTCTTTGTCTCAATGCAAAACAGATGACTCGCCACCCTACGGTGGAGGGCAACAGGCGAATTCGGGCTTAATATCTGGTGTCTGCTCGCAGCAAGGGAAGCGACCTTATCAAGAAGACGAATATGCGGTACGTGGTTTGTGTAAAAAAAAAATATGTGATATTTTGTTTAATTTAACTCGATCCCCATTCTTGCAGATACGCCCGTACTTAAACCAAGCGTCGCCGCCGAATGAGCAGGACACAAATATTGAAACCCACTTTTTCGGTCTGTTTGACGGGCATGCCGGTGGCCGCTGCTCCAACTATGTGGCGGGTTCCCTGCCCAATGTGCTTGCAGAAGACCCATCATTCTTCACAAACCTCCCCCAAGCATTGAAGCGGTCGTTTCACACGACGAACGAACAATTTCTGAAAGTGGCCGAGAAAATGAAATACCACGACGGGTCCACCGGAATTACAGCGGTCGTGCGCGACTCGAAGGTGCTCGTTGCGAACGTGGGCGACTGCCGCGCGTTGATTATCAGTGGAGGACGGCCGATTCAGATGTCAATCGACCAGAAGCCGACGAACCCAGAAGAGCAGAAGCGAATCACTGCCCTGGGCGGCACGGTGGTCTACTGCATGGGCGTCGCGCGCGTCAACCGAGTGCTCGCGGTCTCGCGCGCTTTCGGCAACCGCACGTTGCGTTCGGTGATCCGCCCCGACGCGGAGATGATGCAGCGCGAGCTCACCAAGGACGACGACTACCTCGTGATGGCCTCGGACGGTCTGTGGGACGTGCTCAAGAACAAGGACGTCTGCGATGTGTGTTATTCGCCTTTCACACAGTGCAACCCCCAGTCCATCGCAGAGGAGCTCGTACACGCAGCTCTGCAGCGAGGATCCATGGACAATGTCACCTGCATCGTGGTGCGTCTGACGGACTACGTGCAGCGCATTCTCGGGGCCCGGGCAGCAGCGGGGGGACCCGCGGGGGCGAGTGCTGCTGGAGGAGTCGCAGGATCGGCCGCCCTGCAAGCCAGCATGCCCGGTGGTGGCGGCGGTGGACAGAAT
>LNAP01007995.1_pt1 | contig 11424 bp, 9 predicted proteins | sample 602601 | NCBI WGS metagenome assembly LNAP01 (sample SAMN02440304, study PRJNA202911) | soil metagenome | biome: Subtropical and temperate rainforests or woodlands; isolation source: soil samples (1 kg each in a 20% v/v slurry with milli Q water) were... ... | reverse complement strand
ATGATCACACTGGCTGTTGACTGCATGGGGGGCGACCACGGCCCCCGCGTCACGCTCGCGGCGTGCCGTCAGTTCCTCGACAATCATCCCGATGCCCATTTGCTGCTGGTCGGACTGAAGGACAGTCTGCAATCCTTCTCGCACGAGCGCGCCACCGTGGTGCTGGCCACCGAAGTGGTCGCCATGGACGACCCTGTGGAGATTGCCCTGCGCCGCAAGAAGGACTCGTCCATGCGCGTGGCCATCCAGCAGGTCAAGGATGGCACGGCTGCCGCGGCGGTTTCCGCCGGCAATACGGGTGCCCTGATGGCCATTGCCCGCTATATCCTCAAGACGCTCGATGGCATTGACCGTCCGGCCATTGCCACCCAGATGCCCAACGCGCAGGGTGGCGCCACCACCGTGCTCGATCTGGGGGCCAATGTGGACTGCTCCGCCGAGCATCTGTTGCAGTTTGCTGTCATGGGCTCTGCGCTGGTCTCGGTGTTGAAGGGCGTCGAGGAGCCGACCGTAGGCTTGCTCAATATTGGTGAAGAAATCATCAAAGGCAGTGAAGTCATCAAAAAAGCGGGTGAACTTCTGCGATCTGCCGCTAATTCGGGTGATCTGAATTTTTATGGCAATGTCGAGGGTAATGACATCTTCAAGGGAACCGTGGACATCGTGGTGTGTGACGGTTTTGTGGGCAATGTCGCATTGAAGGCCAGCGAGGGCGTGGCGTCCATGGTGGTTGGCGGGCTCAAGCAGGAGTTTTCGCGCAACATCCTGACCAAAGCTGCTGCCATCGTCGCTTATCCGGTTCTCAAGGCGCTCATGAATCGCATGGATTACCGGCGTTACAACGGCGCGGCGCTGTTGGGTCTGCGCGAGCCACGGTTCGGCCGACACCATGGCTTTCGAGCAGGCATTGAACCGGGCGTATGATGCAGCCCGCAACAACCTGCTCGATCGTGTCCGGACCCGGATTGCGCATGCGGCGCCCCTGCTGGCGCCTGGCAATGCCCAGCCAACGCCCGGCGCTGTGGCGACAACACATTGATGAGACGCTATTATGAGACGCTATTCCCGCATTACCGGCACCGGCAGTTATCTGCCTCCCCGCCGGGTGACCAACGCCGATCTGGTGGCCGAGCTGGCGCAGAGCGGAATCCAGACCTCTGACGAATGGATCGTGGAGCGCACCGGTATACGGGCGCGCCACTTCGCGGCACCGGACGTGACCTGCAGCGATCTGGGTCTGGAGGCCGCCAAGAAGGCGCTGGAGGCCGCTGGCTGCCAGCCGCAGGACATCGATCTGATCATCGTGGCCACCTCCACGCCCGACATGGTGTTCCCTTCGGCGGCCTGCATCTTGCAAAACAAGCTGGGAGCCAATGGGTGTCCCGCCTTTGATGTGCAGGCCGTGTGCAGCGGCTTCGTGTATGCCCTCACGGTGGCGGATGCCATGATCCAGACCGGCGCCGCCAGTCGCGCGCTGGTGGTGGGGGCCGAGGTGTTCAGCCGCATCCTGGATTTCAAGGACCGCACGACCTGCGTGCTGTTTGGTGACGGAGCAGGCGCGGTGGTGCTGGAGGCGTCTGACACGCCCGGTATCCTGGCCAGCGACCTGCATGCCGATGGCCGGTATGTCGATATTCTGTGTGTGCCGGGCAGTGTCTCGGGCGGCGCGGTGCTGGGTGATCCCTTGCTCAAGATGGATGGCCAGGCCGTGTTCAAGCTGGCGGTGGGCGTGCTCGACAAAGCCGCCCGTGCCACGCTCGCCAAGGCCAACCTGACCGATGCCGACATCGACTGGCTGATTCCGCACCAGGCCAATATCCGCATCATGCAGAGCACCGCCAAGAAGCTGAAGCTGTCCATGGACAAGGTGGTGGTCACAGTGGACCAGCATGGCAACACGTCGGCAGCCTCGATTCCGCTGGCGCTGGACCATGCGGTGCGCACGGGCCAGGTCAAGAAGGGTGAAACCTTGCTGCTCGAAGGTGTGGGGGGTGGGTTCACCTGGGGTGCGGTGCTCCTGAAGTTATAGCTGTTGGCGCTTTCTTGATAAGCGCTGCAGCCATATTTCTTATCAATATCTGGTTGTATGAAATCCTTTGCATTTGTCTTTCCGGGGCAGGGCTCGCAATCCGTGGGCATGCTGGACGCCTGGGGCGATCACCCGGTCGTGGCCCAGACTCTTCAGGAGGCATCCGACGCCCTGGGTGAGAATCTTGCCCGGTTGATCCAGGACGGCCCCAAGGAGGCGCTGGCCCTGACCACCAACACCCAGCCGGTCATGCTGGTGGCCGGGGTTGCCGCGTGGCGCGTCTGGCGCGCCGAAGGGGGCGCCGTGCCGCTGGCGGTGGCCGGGCATTCGCTGGGCGAGTATTCGGCGCTGGTGGCCGCGGGCGTGTTGACGCTGGCACAGGCGGCACCGCTGGTGCGTCTGCGCGCCGCCGCGATGCAGGAGGCCGTGCCGGTGGGTACCGGGGCCATGGCGGCCATTCTGGGCATGGAGGCATCCCGGGTCATTGCTGGCTGTGCCGAGGCGGCGGCTTCCTTTGGCGCGGGCTCGGCCGAGGTGGTCGAGGCCGTGAATTTCAACGATCCGGTCCAGACCGTGATCGCCGGCACCAAGGCGGGTGTCGACAAGGCCTGCGAGCTGCTCAAGGCGGCGGGTGCCAAGCGTGCGTTGCCACTGCCCGTGTCGGCGCCGTTCCATTCCAGCCTGATGAAGCCTGCCGCAGAGAAGCTGCGCATGGCGCTGGCCGATGTGGTGCTGGGCGCACCGCAGATTCCGGTGCTCAACAATGTGGACGTGGCCGTGCAAAAAGACGCGGATGCCATTCGGGACGCGCTGTACCGCCAGGCCTTCGGCCCGGTGCGCTGGGTGGAGTGCGTGCAGGCGCTCAAGGCGCGCGGCATCACCCACCTCATTGAATGCGGCCCCGGCAAGGTGCTGGCGGGCCTGACCAAGCGCATCGACCCCGAACTGGTCGGCGCGGCACTGTTTGATCCGGCTACATTGGCCGAAACCCGGGAGTTGTTGGCATGACGCAATCTGCATCTGAAGCGCAAGTGGCGCTGGTGACCGGCGCATCGCGCGGCATTGGCGCGGCGATTGCGCTGGAGCTTGCCGCGCGCGGCTACCAGGTGGTGGGTACCGCCACCACCGATGAAGGCGCCGGGCGCATCAGCCAGGCCCTTTCGGCCTACCCGGGCTGCCGGGGTGCCAATCTGAACGTCAACGATGGCGCGGCCATCGAGGCGCTGATGGACTCCATCGTCAAGCAGCAAGGCGGGCTGCATGTGCTGGTGAACAATGCCGGCATCACGCGCGACACCCTGGCCATGCGCATGAAGGATGACGACTGGGATGCCGTGCTGGACACCAATCTCAAGGCGGTCTTCCGCGTGAGCCGTGCCGCCATTCGTCCCATGATGAAGCAGCGCTTCGGGCGCATCATCAGCATCACGAGCGTGGTGGGTGCATCGGGCAACCCGGGGCAGGCCAACTATGCGGCCGCCAAGGCCGGTGTGGCCGGCATGACGCGCGCGCTGGCCCGTGAACTGGGCAGCCGCAGCATCACGGTCAACTGCGTGGCACCGGGTTTCATCGAAACCGACATGACGGCCAGCCTGCCCGAAGAGCAGCAGAAAGCCCTCAACGCACAGATCCCATTGGGCTGCATGGGCAAGCCTGCCGACATCGCCCATGCGGTCGCCTACCTGGCATCGCGCGAGGCAGGCTATGTGACGGGCCAGGAATTGCACGTCAATGGCGGCATGTACATGTAATTATTGAGAGTTAACGTCGGTTCATCCGTGCGACGGGTCGACTTGGGGGTTTTCCTCAAGCGGCTAGAATCGCGGATCTATTCACAACCCCCAGAGGGAAACCATGAGCGATATCGAAGCACGCGTCAAAAAAATCATTGCTGAACAACTCGGCGTTGAAGAGTCCCAGGTCACCAACGAAAAAGCCTTTGTGGCCGACCTCGGCGCTGACTCCCTGGATACCGTCGAACTCGTGATGGCACTCGAAGACGAATTCGGCATCGAGATCCCTGACGAAGATGCAGAGAAGATCACGACGGTGCAGAACGCCATCGACTACGCCAACACCCACCAGAAGGCCTGAGCGGGCTTTCAGTGCCTGACTTGAGCGATCAGCAGAGGTTTTACGCATGAGCCGTCGTCGCGTTGTCGTGACCGGCCTGGGGTGTGTCAGTCCCGTGGGTAACACGGTGGCGGATTCCTGGGCCAACGTCCTGGCCGGCAAGTCCGGCATTGATCTCATCACCAAGTTCGATACGTCGAACTTCTCCTGCAAGATTGCAGGCGAGGTCAAGGGATTTGATCTGGAGTCGTACATCAGCGCCAAGGATGCGCGCGCGATGGACGCTTTCATCCATTTCGGCATCGCTGCGGCGGCCCAGGCGGTGCAGGACGCAGGCTTGCCCACAGGGGAGGCGCTGCACGACGACCTGGCCACACGCATCGCCTGCGTGATCGGCTCGGGTATCGGCGGCCTGCCGCTGATCGAGAACACCCATGCTGAGCTGGCCAGCCGGGGACCTCGGCGCATCACCCCATTTTTTGTGCCCGCTTCCATCATCAACATGGTGGCAGGGCATGTTTCCATGCGGTTTGGTTTCAAGGGGCCCAACCTGTCGGTGGTGACCGCCTGTACGACGGGCCTGCACTGCATAGGCCAGGCGGGGCGCATGATCGAATACGGCGATGCCGATGTGGCCGTGGCGGGTGGCACCGAATCCACCGTATCTCCCCTGGGCGTAGGGGGCTTTGCCGCCATGCGCGCACTGTCCACGCGCAATGACGATCCCCAGACGGCTTCGCGTCCCTGGGACAAAGACCGTGACGGTTTTGTGCTGGGCGAGGGCGCCGGTGTCATGGTGCTCGAAGAGTACGAGCATGCCAAGGCGCGCGGAGCCAAAATCTATGCCGAACTGAGCGGCTTTGGCATGAGTGCCGATGCCGGCCACATGACCGCTCCCAACATGGACGGTCCACGCCGCGCCATGCTGAGCGCCATGCACAATGCGGGCATCAACCCCGATCAGGTCGACTATCTCAACGCGCATGGCACGTCCACACCGCTGGGCGATCTCAACGAGACCAACGCCATCAAGGCAGCCTTGGGTGCACATGCCTACAAGACCGTGGTCAGCTCCACCAAGTCCATGACGGGTCACCTGCTCGGTGGCGCGGGTGGGATTGAAAGTGTGTTCACCGTGCTGGCGCTGCACCACCAGAAGGTGCCGCCGACGATCAACCTCTTCAACCAGGATCCTGAATGCGACCTGGACTTTTGCGCGAACACGGCGCGTGACATGCGGATGGACGTGGCCATCAAGAACAACTTTGGCTTTGGTGGGACCAACGGCACGCTGGTCTTCAAGCGCATTTGATGCCGCTTGCTGTCGCCAGGCCTTGTTGGTGACAGCCGTGAAAGTGGCGGTCGCGGCCCATCCGCGGGGTCGGTTTGCTTGCCAGTATCCTGTCGAGTGGCGCTGACCATGCGCCGCGCTTCGTCCCATTTTTCTGCACCACCGGTTCAATATCCCGTCGGACGGGGGCTGGTGTTGCTTTGGGGATTGCTGGCCCTGCTGGGTGTGGGCGGTGCTGCTTTGTTGAACTGGCTCCTGCAGGGGGCTGGTCACTCGGTGGCGCGGCTGTCCGTGGCCCTTTTTTTCTGGTTGTGCGCTGCGGGTGCGGTATGGCATTTCTGGCAGCACCGCGTTCGCGGGCAGCTGCAGTGGGATGGTTTGCAATGGCGCCTGGAGATCGACCAGCGGGACAGGTCGGCACATCCACTCGAGGGATCTCTCTGGGTGCGGCTGGATCTCCAGAGTCAGCTCTGGGTTTGCCTGGATGGCCCCGATGGACGCAGCACCTGGCTGTGGCTTGAACGCCAGAGCGCTCCCGACCGATGGGGCGATCTGCGGCGTGCGGTATATTCGCGCCCCAGGCCGGATGCCCCAGGGGCTGGTGAACCTGCCGCAGCGCGCCGTACGGACGCGTAAATTCAAAGTGACAATGACCGTAACACTCCCCACCGACCCCGCAGACAGCGACCTCCAACTGGTGGAACGTACGGTTGCGGGTGACCAGCGTGCCTACGAATTGCTGGTCATCAAATACCAGAGGCGCATTGAGCGTCTGATTGGCCGCATGGTGCGCGATACCGACCTCGTCCCTGATATCGCCCAGGAAACCTTCATCCGCGCCTACCGGGCATTGCACCAGTTTCGGGGCGACGCGCAGTTTTATACCTGGCTGTACCGGATTGCCGTGAACACCGCCAAAAAGGCGCTGATGGACATGAAGCGCAATCCTGTCATCTCGGAAAACGCCTTGCGGGGCAGTGATGAAGAAGATGAAACTTCCCGCCTGGGACATGAACTAACTTCCGAAGAAACGCCCGAAACCATTCTTGCGGCCCAGGAAATTGCGGCGGCTGTGAACGCTGCCATGGAGGCTTTGCCGGAGGATCTGCGGCAAGCCGTGACCTTGCGTGAGATAGAAGGCTTGACATACGAAGAGATCGCCGCAGCGATGGAATGCCCCATCGGAACAGTGCGGTCACGGATTTTTCGGGCGCGCGAGGCGATTTCCGCGCGCGTGCGCCCGTTGCTGGAGAACCAGTCGGGCAAGCGCTGGTGATGCAGTTTCTTTGGGATTCGCGTGCAAGCGCGGGTGCTTGGGTTAAGGACGAGATGGGCAGGTGATGCTATGACCACAGATTGGATGAATCGCGAACAGTTGTCGGCGTTGGCCGACGGGCAATTACAGGGCGACGAGTTGGCGCAGGCCTTGGAGTTCGCTGCGCAGGCCGAGGGCCAAGCCACCTGGCAGCTCTACCATCTGGTGGGGGATGTCCTGCGTTCGCCGGAGCTGGCGCTGCACCAGCAAGGCCATCATTCGATGGTCATGCGCGTTCGAGAGCAGTTGGCGCAAGAGCCCATGCACGGGCGTCTGCCCGAAGCCGCACCTGCGGTGGAGCAGGTCGTGCGCGCAGAAACGGCGGTTGCCGCCAATGCATCGGTGTTCCGTTGGAAGATGGCGGCTGGATTCGCCTCGTTGGCCGCTGTGGCGGCCATTGGCTGGAGTTCCCTGGCAGGGTTGCAAGGGACGCCATCTTCTGGCGCACAGTTGGCCGCAGCCCCAGCCCCAGCCCAGCCGGTGGCACCCGTGGTTTCCGTCGCGGGAAACGATGGGCAACAGGTCATGATTCGCGATCCGCGGCTGGATGAACTGCTGGCCGCACACCGACAATTTGGAAACACCTCTGCATTGCAAATGCCTGCAGGGTTTCTTCGCAATGCCACTTTTGAGGCGCCTGCCCGCTGATACCCTGGCGGTGTGATTCTGTTCGCCCGGGGGAGGCGTCGCAATGCGGTGGAGCGCACCTTCCTGCCCCTGTCAAAAATTGCCCACCAGGACATGTGTGGTGCGTCCTGCCCGTTCCCGCCATTGCCCGAAACCAGGGGCATCGCGCTGACAGTGCCGGAGCAGCACCTGCTGGAAAGGGCGGAGCGTGCGGTGCGGGGAACCAAGTCACACGGGTTTCCTTCACAGGCATACAACCTCTGTTCGTAACGATTGCCACAATGGAAGAAAGGCCGATGATGCTCAGGATCGATTGGAAAAGACTGCACTCCTATGCACTGGCAGGTGTGCTGATGGGTGCGGCAAGTCTGGTGGCTGTGCCCCATGGTGCAGCCCATGCGCAAACTGCTGTGTCGCGCGGCTTGCCGGATTTCACCGAACTGGTGGAGCAGGTGGGGCCTTCGGTGGTGAACATCCGGACTTCCGAGAAGGTGTCGGCCCGCGCCAACACGAACGGCATGGACGAGGACATGCTGGAGTTCTTCAAGCGGTTTGGTGTGCCCATTCCCAACATGCCACGGCAGCAGCGTCCCCAGCGCCCTCAGCCCGAAGAGGAGCAACCTCGGGGCGTGGGGTCGGGGTTCATCCTCACTGCCGACGGTTATGTGATGACCAATGCGCATGTGGTGGACGGGGCTGATGAGGTCATCGTGACCCTGACCGACAAGCGGGAGTTCAAGGCCAAGATCGTGGGGGCGGACAAGCGCACCGATGTGGCCGTGGTCAAGATCGAAGCCACCGGGCTTCCCGCCGTGAAGGTGGGGGATGTCAGCCGCCTGAAGGTGGGCGAATGGGTGATGGCGATCGGTTCACCGTTTGGCCTGGAGAGCACGGTCACTGCCGGCATCGTGAGCGCCAAGCAGCGGGACACGGGGGACTACCTGCCATTCATCCAGACCGACGTGGCCATCAACCCCGGCAACTCGGGCGGTCCGCTGATCAACATGCGCGGCGAGGTGGTGGGGATCAACAGCCAGATCTATTCGCGGTCGGGTGGTTTCATGGGCATCTCGTTTGCCATTCCCATGGACGAGGCCATCCGCGTGAGCGATCAGTTGCGTGCAACGGGCCGGGTCACGCGCGGGCGCATTGGCGTCCAGGTGGGGCAGGTCACCAAGGATGTCGCCGAATCGATTGGCCTGGGCAAGGCATCGGGTGCCCTGGTGACGGGCGTGGAGGCGGGCTCTCCGGCCGACAAGGCGGGCATCGAGGCCGGGGACATCATTACCCGGTTTGACGGCAAACCCATCGACAAGCTCGCGGATCTTCCACGCATGGTGGGCAATACCAAGCCTGGAACGAAAAGCTCGGTCACGGTGTTCCGCCGTGGCAGCGCCAAGGACCTGGGTATCACCATCGCGGAGATCGAGGGCGACAAGCCGGCCAGCAAAACCGCCGAGCGGGAAGAAAAGCCCAAGGCCTCGGCGGCTGCGCAGCTGGTGGGATTGTCCGTGAGCCCGCTGACCGACGCACAGAAGAAAGAACTGAAGATCCGCGGTGGCGTGGTGGTGAATGCGGCCACCGATGCCGCTGCCCGTGCCGGCCTGCGCGAAGGCGACATCATCCTTTCCATCGCGAACACCGAAATCAGCGGAGTCAAGGATTTCGAGGCGGCCCTCGCCAAGGTGGACAAGAGCAAGCCCATCAATGTGCTGTACCGGCGCGGAGAATGGGCCCAATACGCCCTGATCCGCCCAGCCAAATGAACCCGCGTTGAGGTTGCGCTGACTGCACACCGGCAGAGAAGTCCCGGACATTTGTTCGGGATTTCCTGTGTCTGGAATGGCCGGTGAGGGTGCTCAGGCTTCCTTTTTTTTGCCAAATTGATGTTAGTTCACGCTAACTTTGTCGTTCTCTCCATCGATCATATTGGATAGAATGCAGGCTTCTGTTCAACACATATCGACATATCAGCCGACGCTGCGGTCATATGGTGGAATGAAGATGACGCATGCACAGCTGATCCACAGCTAACCCACAAGTTGTCCCATGTTGTTCGGATACCTGCTGTGAATAAGCTGTGTGTAAAATGCTTGTTGCACTGCGGCAACGTGCCTCGGATGTGGGGAGGTGAGGTCATTGGTGCGGGCTTTTTGCCTACAATGAAGCTCCAACCTTCGCAGTTGCCAATGATTGTTGGTTCAGGGCGCGTCGCCATTCGACGCGCCCTTTTTTCTTGTCCGCGCTTGACGTTTCCCGTTGATGAAACACATCAGAAATTTTTCCATCATTGCCCACATCGACCATGGCAAATCGACGTTGGCCGATCGCCTGATCCAGCGGTGCGGCGGGCTTGCCGATCGCGACATGGAGGCGCAGGTACTTGACTCGATGGACATCGAGAAAGAGCGCGGGATCACCATCAAGGCGCAGACCGCTGCGTTGCACTACAAGGCGCAAGACGGGCAGGTCTACAACCTCAATCTGATCGACACGCCGGGGCATGTGGACTTCTCCTATGAAGTGAGCCGTTCACTGTCCGCGTGCGAAGGCGCCTTGCTGGTGGTCGACGCCTCGCAAGGCGTGGAGGCACAGACCGTGGCCAATTGCTACACGGCGCTCGACCTCGGTGTGGAGGTGGTGCCGGTGCTCAACAAGATGGATCTGCCCAATGCCGATCCCGACAATGCCAAGGCCGAGATCGAGGATGTGATCGGTATCGACGCCACCGATGCCATCCCGTGTTCTGCCAAGACCGGCATGGGCATTGACGAGATCCTCGAGGCCATCGTTGCCAAGGTGCCCGCGCCCAAGGGCAACGCCACGGGCCCCCTGCGCGCGATGATCATCGACAGCTGGTTCGACAGCTATGTGGGCGTGGTGATGCTGGTGCGCGTGGTCGATGGCAGCCTGCTCAAGGGCGAGCGCATCAAGATGATGGCCAGTGGCGCGGTGTACAACGCCGACAACCTGGGAGTGTTCACGCCCGCCAACGAGCCGCGCAACTCGCTCGATGCCGGCCAGGTGGGCTACATCATCGCCGGCATCAAGGAACTGCAGGCGGCCAAGGTGGGCGACACCATCACGCTCGAAAAGAAGCTGCCCAACAATGCAGGCCCTGCGGCCGAGGCGTTGCCCGGCTTCAAGGAAATCCAGCCCCAGGTGTTTGCCGGGCTGTACCCCACCGAAGCCAGCGAGTACGACTCGCTGCGCGATGCACTCGAAAAGCTCAAGCTCAATGACGCATCGCTGCATTACGAGCCCGAAGTCAGCCAGGCGCTGGGCTTTGGTTTCCGCTGCGGCTTCCTGGGCCTCCTGCACATGGAGATCGTGCAGGAGCGCCTCGAGCGCGAGTTCGACCAGGACCTCATCACCACCGCGCCCAGCGTGGTCTACCAGGTGGTGCGGGCCGATGGTGAAGTCATCATGGTCGAGAACCCGTCCAAGATGCCCGACCAGGGGCGCCTGGAAGAAATCCGCGAGCCCATCGTCACCGTGCACCTGTACATGCCCCAGGACTACGTGGGCCCGGTGATGACGCTGGCCAACCAGAAGCGCGGTGTGCAGATGAACATGGCGTACCACGGGCGCCAGGTCATGCTGACCTACGAGATGCCGCTCGGTGAGATCGTGCTCGACTTCTTCGACAAGCTCAAATCGGTGTCGCGCGGCTATGCCTCGATGGACTACGAGTTCAAGGAGTACCGCGCCTCGGATGTGGTGAAGGTCGATATCCTGCTCAACGGCGACAAGGTGGACGCGCTGTCCATCATCGTGCACCGCTCGCAGTCGCAGTACCGTGGCCGCGCCGTGGTGGCCAAGATGCGCGAAATCATCAGCCGCCAGATGTACGACGTGGCCATCCAGGCGGCCATTGGCGCCAACATCATTGCGCGCGAAACCATCAAGGCCCTGCGCAAGAACGTGCTGGCAAAATGCTACGGCGGCGACGTCAGCCGCAAACGCAAGCTGCTTGAAAAGCAGAAGGCGGGCAAGAAGCGCATGAAACAGATTGGCTCGGTCGAGGTGCCCCAGGAGGCATTCCTCGCCATTTTGCAGGTGGAAGATTGATGCAGTTCATGCAAATTC
>LNAP01005356.1_pt1 | contig 11426 bp, 13 predicted proteins | sample 602601 | NCBI WGS metagenome assembly LNAP01 (sample SAMN02440304, study PRJNA202911) | soil metagenome | biome: Subtropical and temperate rainforests or woodlands; isolation source: soil samples (1 kg each in a 20% v/v slurry with milli Q water) were... ... | reverse complement strand
TGGATGCGGCGCTGGCGGGCGGTGTGGGCGGCGAGCGCCTCGGGACCGGCGGCCTCGGCCCGCAAGGTGGCCCGCATGGTTCGGGTCACGATGGCCTGCATGGTCCGGTTGACGAATCTGCGCCACGCCGATTGGAGGCCGGCCGGCGCGTCCATCTGGCGGAACTCGACGCGCCCTCCGGCGACGAATTGGTCAGCAATTTCAGCTAGGCTCATGGAATTCGATTCATCTGCCCGACTCGACCATGAGCGACGACGACGCATTCGACCAGCGCTTGATCAAGTCCGCCCAAGCCTATGCCCGGCTCTATCCGAGTATCGGACCAAGGTTGAAGGCGGCTTACGATTCCGGCCATCCCGCCGCGCGGCAGGCGGCGAGCGCCATAGCCGCGGCCCAGAGGCGCGCCGAAGGAGCGCGGGAAACGGTCCTTCGCGACCGCTACGGCCTGAGCGCCAAGGAGGCGCAGGTGGTGCTGCATCTCACCGAGGGCGGCGCCGTGAGTTCCTGCGCCGAGGCCCTGGGCGTCGCAGAGAGCACCATTCGCAGCCACCTGAAGGCGATCTTCCGGAAGACCGGCGCCAACCGGCAGGCCGAGCTGTTCGCGCTGGTCGGCTGAGAAGCGACTTCTCCCTCCCCTTCGTGCGCCTAGACGCCGCTGCGCAGCGGGTTGGGGCCATAGCGGTTGGATCCCATCTCGCCGCCCATGACGCCGAGTTCAACCACCGCCCAGACCAGGGCGAGGCCGAAGAGGAAGTCGAAGAAGCCGATCGGCCGAGGCCAGACCGCGACCAGGGCGAAGAGGATCAGGGCCGCCCACCAGCCGGACTTGCCGCGGTCGTGCAAACGCTTCGAGAGCACGCAGGCCCCGGCATAGATCAGGGCCGGATAGACGAACCAACCGGTCAGCCAGTGCAGGGTCACCCCGACCACGGCCTCGTAGACCGAGGCGACGCCCAGCAGGGCCGCGGCCACGATCAGAAACGGCGCGCGGGCGATGCGGCCGTCGGCCGACAGCAGCAGGGCTCCAAAATCGGTCTGGCCGTTCATCGCCGTCAGTCCCCGGATTCGCCAAGCAGCATCCGATCGAATCCAATCGAATGCTGCTCAGATTCTTTTCGGCAGCGGGGACAATAGCTCAGGCGAACTCCAGCAGCACCTCATCGGCTGCGACGCTGTCGCCGGCCTTCGGACCGACGGACTTCACGACCCCATCGCGCTCGGCGCGGATGATGTTCTGCATCTTCATCGCCTCGACCACCGCCACGGCCTGGCCGGCCTGGACCGACTGTCCGGGCTCGACGTCGATGCTGACCACGAGGCCCGGCATCGGCGAGATGATCAACTTGGAGGTGTCTGCGGCCTTCTTGGGCGGCAGCTTCTCGTGCAGCTCGGCGGACCGGGGCGTCAGGACCAGCACGTGCAGGGTCGTGGCGCGATGGCGGATGACGAAGCCCTCGGCCGCCGGCTTCACCGAGGCGGTGAAGGGCTTGCCGTCGAGGGCGCCGCGGAAGAGCGGCAGGCCGGGCCGCCAGTCGACGTCGGTGAGGGTGACGGCGCGGTCGCCTTCGAAGGTGACCTGGAAGGCGTCGCCGCCGTTCGAAAGGCGCACGCGGCGGCGGTCATGGCCGGCGACCACCACCCACTCGTCACGCAGGAGCTCGGGCGCGGCGCGGGCGGTCAGGCGGCGGTGCATGGCGCAGGCCACCGCCGCCAGCAGATCGCGCTGGGAGTCGGTGGGCGGGACGCCGATGAAGCCCTCAGGGAACTCGTCCTTGATGTAGTTGGTGGAGAGCGCGCCGCTGCGGAAGCGTTCCTGGTCCATCACCGCGGCGAGGAACGGGATGTTGTGGCCCAGTCCCTCGATGTGGAAATCCTCCAGCGCCCGGCCCATGGCGTCGATGGCGGCCGTGCGATCAGGCCCCCAGGTGGAGAGCTTGGAGATCATCGGGTCGTAGAACATCGATATTTCGTCGCCCTCGCGGACGCCGGCGTCGTTGCGGACCTTGGTCTTGCCGAACTCGCCCTCCTCCGGCGGCGCGTAGCGGACCAGTCGGCCGATGGAGGGCAGGAAGCCGCGGTAGGGGTCTTCTGCGTAGATGCGGCTCTCGATGGCCCAGCCGTTGATCGAGAGGCCATCCTGACCGAAGGCGAGCTTTTCGCCATAGGCCGAGCGGATCATCTGCTCGACCAGGTCGACGCCGGTGATCATCTCGGTGACCGGATGCTCCACCTGCAGGCGGGTGTTCATCTCCAGGAAGAAGAAGCTGCGATCCTGGCCGGCGACGAACTCGACGGTGCCGGCGCTGTCGTAGCCGACGGCCTGGGCGAGAGCCACGGCCTGGGCGCCCATGGCCGCGCGGGTCGCCTCGTCGAGCAGCGGGGACGGCGCCTCCTCGATGACCTTCTGGTTACGGCGCTGGATGGAGCATTCGCGCTCGAAGAGGTGCACGACATTGCCGTGCTTGTCGCCGAGCACCTGGATCTCGACGTGGCGCGGGCTCTCGATGAACTTCTCGATGAAGATGCGGTCGTCGCCGAAGCTGGCCTTGGCCTCGGCTCGGACGGCGGGGAAGCCTTCCTCGACGTCCTGGGGCTTCCAGGCGACGCGGATGCCCTTGCCGCCGCCGCCGGCGGAGGCCTTGATCATCACCGGATAGCCGATGTCGGCGGCGATCTTCAGGGCGTGGGCGGCGTCGTCGATCTCGCCCACGTGGCCGGGCACGGTCGAGACCCCGGCCTTGGCGGCGAACTTCTTGCTCTCGATCTTGTCGCCCATGGCCTCGATGGCCTTGGGGTTCGGGCCGATGAAGACGATCCCCTCGTCGGCCAGCCGCTTGGCGAAGCCCGCGTTCTCCGAGAGGAAGCCGAAGCCCGGGTGGACCGCCTCGGCGCCGGTCTGCTTGCAGGCGGCGACGATCTTGTCGGCGACAAGATAGCTCTCCGAGGCCGGCGCGCCGCCGATGAAGACGCTCTCGTCGGCCATCTCCACGGCCATGGAGTCGGCGTCGGCCTCCGAATAGACCACCACCGTCGCGATGCCGAGACGGCGGCAGGTCTTGATGATCCGGACGGCGATTTCGCCCCGGTTGGCGATGAGAATCTTCGAAAACATTGAACCCTAGCGCAGCTTGACGGCGGTTCCGGCGGCGGTGACCATCAGCATCCCGTTGTCGGCCCCGAGGCTTTCGTAGTCGAGATCGACCCCGACCACGGCGTCGGCGCCGAGCTTTGCAGCCTCGTCGCACATTTCGCGCAGAGCGATGTCGCGGGCCTCGCGCAGGGCCTTTTCGTAGCCCCCGGCGCGGCCGCCGATGATGTTGGTGATGCCGGCGAAGAGGTCGCGGAAGATATGAGCGCCGATGATCGCCTCGCCGCTGACCACGCCCACCGTCTGCGAGATTTCGCGTTCGGCGATGTATGGCGTCGTGCTGGTGATCATGCTCTCATCCTCCAGGGGCGCACTTTCGAAAAGACCATGAGGACCTTAGATTGGAGCCCATGAGCACGCCAGCCGCCTCCCCTTCCGGATTCGACCTGACACCGCCGGACGCGGCGGAACGCAAGCGCCTGGAAGCAGGCCTTTCGCAAGAAGAGGCGGACGTCCTGCTGCGCCACGGAACCGAGGCCCCGTTCTGCGGCGGCCTGCTCGATAACAAGGAGGATGGGGTCTACTGCTGCCGCCTCTGCGGGCTGCCGCTGTTCCGCGCCAAGACCAAGTTCGAAAGCGGCACCGGCTGGCCCAGCTTCTTCGCGCCTTTCGACGAGGCGCATGTGGTCGGCGTGCGCGACGTCAGCCACGGCATGGTCCGCATCGAAACCCGCTGCGCTCGCTGCGACAGCCATCAAGGCCACGTGTTCCCTGACGGCCCGCCGCCGACGCGGCTGCGCTACTGCATCAACTCGGTGTCGCTGGAGTTCGTGCAGAACGGCCAGCCGCTACGCGATCCCCTAGGCCGCGGCGATCAGGCGGCCTTGGCGACCGCCTAGGTTTTCAAGGCCGCGGCGGCGAGTTCGACGATGGAGAGGTCGAACCTCGCCGGGTCGTCTTCGAGGAACCAGGCGGCGGAAAGCCCGCTGTAGGCCAGGATCCACATGAGCAGGCGCCGCGGCTCGATGCCGGCGCGCTGCGAGACCAACGTCAGATAACGGTCGAGGCGTCCTGGCTGCAAGGCGTTCGCCAGGTCGGGATTGCAGAAGGGGTTGGCGTAGTCGTAGCCGCGCTCGCCGATCACCGACTTCGGGTCGATGGCGAGCCATCCCCGCGGACCGAAATCGAGGACATTGGCGTGATGCATGTCCCCGTGCAGGGGAACGACGTCGCGCGGTTCGGCCAGCAGCGCCTGCGCGGCCCTGTTCGCCTCCAGCAGCACGCCGCCGCGTGCTGAAGCGGCCGGTTCCAGGGCGCGGAACCAGACGTCCAGCGGGACCAGGCTCGGCGGCGGCGGACGGCTCCTGGGCTGGTGCAGCACCTCGAGCGCCTCGCAGATGATCAGGGTCGCCGCGTCGTCCTGGCCGCGCCTGGACATCTCCGCGAGGGAGCCGGTTCCCGTGGCGCGCTCCAAGAGCAGCGCCTCGCCATCACGGGCGAGCACCTGGGCGGCGCCCTTCCCGCCCCACCATTCCATGAGCGCGCCGCCGGCCAGCTCCTCCGGCGCGGAACTGAGCTTGAGCATGGCGGCGAGCCCGCCCTGCCGAACCGGCAGCAACCGGCTATCGGTGTATTCGGTGGTGAAGGCTTCGCCGTCGGGGACCAGTCCCCAAAGGTCGAGCCAAGGCTGGAAGCGCTCCCCCGTCATGCAAGGCAATCTAGGCGCCGAGCATCACGGGGGAAGCCTCTCTCCTCTAATTCGTCCGGCCGCGCGCCGGTGGAGCGCCCTCGGTGGCGATGCGCTCGGCGTTGGCGCTGTCGCCAAAGCCGACGCCTGAGCCGGTGATCGGATCGGGCCGGCGGACGCGGAGGTTGTTCTGGACATGACTGATGCCGGACATGTCCTCGATCAGGCGTTCGGCCCGATGCTTGGATTCGCGTTCCGGCACGGCGCCGGAGAGCGTCACCTCGCCGTTCGAGACGGCGACGCTGATGGCGCTGGCGTCGAGCCACGGGTCCTCGGTGAGCCGCTCGTGGACGTCCTCGCTGATACGCTCGTCAGTGCGCTTGTAGCCGCTGGGCCCGCGACCGCGATGCTGGCCGCGGTCGTCCTCGCCGAACCAGGAGGCGACACGATCAGAGGCCCGTTCCCAGAAGCCGCGACGTTCGTCCTCGTAGTGGCCGCGGTGGTCGCCATGATGCTCGCCATAGGCCACCCGATAGGCCCGCTCATCGTCGCGCCAGCGGTCGCCGTAACGATCCGGATCATAGCCGCCTGCGTAGCGGCTCATGGGCTGGGCGCCGCCGCGGGTGATCGAGTAGGGCGCGTACTCTTCGCGATAGAGGCGCTCGCGCCCGGTGTCGCCGTAGAACCGGCCGCCGCGCGGGTCGGTGTCGTAGCTGTAGTTACGCCCCCCATAGCGTGAGCCGGTGTAGTCCATGCCGGTCTCGCGCTCTCCGAAGGTCCGGCCGCGGTCATAGTCGCGCGGCTGGAAGCTGCGTTCGTCGCGATCATAGCCGCGCTCGTAGCGATCGTCGGAAGCGTAGCGCCGGTAGCGGTGAGGTCCGCGCTCGCGGCCTTGGCGGTCAAGCTCCTCGCGCTCGTCCATCCACCTGTCGGCCATGGCTGTTCTCCCTGTAATCATCGTTCGTCTTGCGAGCGACAACGAAGGGGTGACGGCGAGGGTTCCGAACTGGCGACAGCCCGCTCAGGCCAAGCTAGAGCGGGATATTGTCGTGCTTTTTCCAGGGATTGCTGAGCTGCTTGCCACGCAGGTTCTTCAGCGCCCGGGCGATCCGCCGCCGGGTCGAATGCGGCATGATCACATCGTCGATATAGCCGCGGGCGGCGGCGACGAACGGATTGGCGAAGCGGTCCTTGTACTCGGCTTCGCGGGCGGCGATGGCGTCGGGATCGCCGATCTCGGAGCGGAAGATGATCTCCACCGCGCCCTTGGAGCCCATGACCGCGATCTCGGCCGACGGCCAGGCATAGTTCACGTCGCCGCGGATGTGCTTGGAGCTCATCACGTCATAGGCGCCGCCATAGGCCTTGCGGGTGATGAGAGTCACCTTCGGCACGGTGGCCTCGGCATAGGCGAACAGCAGCTTGGCGCCGTGGCGGATCAGGGCGCCCTGCTCCTGCTTGGTGCCCGGCATGAAGCCCGGAACGTCGACGAAGGTCACCAGCGGGATTTCGAAGGCGTCGCAGAACCGGACGAAGCGCGCAGCCTTGCGGCTGGAATCGATGTCGAGAACGCCGGCCAGCACCTGCGGCTGGTTGGCGACGACGCCGACCGTGGCGCCTTCGATGCGCCCGAAGCCGCAGATGATGTTCTTGGCGTAGTCCGGTGAAACTTCGAAGAAATCGGCCTCATCCACAACCTTCAGGATCAGCTCCTTCATGTCGTAGGGCTTGTTCGGATTGGTCGGGACCAGGGTGTCCAGCGACGCCTCGGCGCGCTCAGGAGAGTCGTAGCTTTCCCGGATGGGCGGCTTCTCGCGATTGGACAGCGGCAGGAAATCGATGAGGCGGCGGACCTGGGTCAGCGCCTCGAGGTCGTTCTCGAAGGCGCCGTCGGCGACGCCGGACTTCAGGGCGTGAACCCGATAGCCGCCCAGCTCCTCGTGGGTGACTTCCTCATGGGTGACCGTCTTCACCACGTCCGGGCCGGTCACGTACATGTAGCTGGTGTCCTTCACCATGAAGATGAAGTCGGTGATCGCGGGCGAATATACGTCGCCGCCGGCGCAGGGGCCCATGATCACGCTGATCTGGGGGATGACGCCGCTGGCCAGGGTGTTCTGCAGGAAGATGTCGGCATAGCCGGCCAGGCCGTCCACGCCCTCCTGAATGCGGGCGCCGCCGGCGTCGAACAGGCCGATGATCGGCGCGCCGACCTTGAGCGCCTGCTCCTGCACCTTGACGATCTTGCGAGCGTGCGCGTTAGAGAGCGAGCCGCCGAAGACCGTGAAATCCTTAGAGAACACGAACACCAGGCGGCCGTTGATCTTGCCCCAGCCGGTCACCACCCCATCGCCCGGCACCTTGTTGTCGGCCATGCCGAAGTCGGTGGCGCGGTGCTCGACGAACATATCGAACTCCTCGAAGGAGCCTTCATCGAGCAGCAGGTCGAGCCGCTCGCGCGCCGTCAGCTTGCCCTTGCCGTGCTGGTTCTGGATCCGGCGCTGGCCGCCGCCCTGGCGGGCCTCTTCCCGACGCTTCTCAAGCTCTTCAAGGATATGCTTCATGCCCGGCTCCACTCCGAAGCTCGAAGGGGTAGTCGGACGGTTCCCCCCTGGCAACATTCCCGCCGCGTCAGGTCTCGCAGCTAGGCGAGCGCCTTGAACCAGGCTTCGAGCATCTGCGCTTCGGCCAACAGGCGCGCCGTGCGCTCGGCCGCCTCCTCGTCCACGCCCCACTTTTCTTCCTGATAGGCCTCGTCGATACGCGAGAGGGTCCAGGCCTCCTCGCCGTTCACCCAACCGCGCTGGAGCGCGAAGGCGAGAACCGCCGAGCCGAACAGGGCCGTGCCGAAGGCGACGCCCGTCAGGGCGAAGTCGTCGAGCGCCTGCGCCAGGCCCTTCACCTTGGCGAGGGTGTCTTCGGGCTGTTCGGTGTGGATGATGCCGGTGGCGCGCTTGAAGACCAGGGCCAGCTCGTGTTCGGCCCGGCGCAGCACAGGCTCCCAGGCGGCGACCTGGCGCTCGTAGAGGCTGTCGCCTCTTTCGGAGAAATAGCAGAGCAGGTCGGAGGCCGCGTATTGCGCGACCTGGGCGGCGGTCGCGTCCCTGGCCTGGGGAACGGCCTCAGTGGCGGTGAAGGCCAGGCGGGTGACGTGCATGGCCGCGACCTCGATGTGCTCGCCCTGGGCCTTCCATTCGGCGGCGACCAGTTCGGCCAGGGCGCGGGTCGGAACCGAAAGCTTGCCGCCCTTGGGAGAGCGCACGTTGCGTCCATCGAGCTTGACCGCAAAGCCGCCGTCCTCGGCCACCACCGCGACGTCCTTGTAGAACCGCCTGGGCTTTTCGCCGGGTTCGATGAAGCCTTTCTGCACACTCGCCTCCTTGCGCCGCGAAACACTGCGCGAGGGCGTGGAAATGACCGCCCGGGACGCGTTGCGCAAGCACCACTGCACCGGCATCCTTCACCCGATGGCCGAAGACCTGCTTACCCCGCGCGACCTGAACCGCATCCTGCTGGCGAGGCAGATGCTGCTGGAGCGGGCGGAACTGGCGCCCGTGGAGGCGCTGGAGCAGTTGTTCGCGGTCCAGGCGCAGTTGCCGCGCGCGCCGTTCCTCGGGCTGTGGGCGCGGCTGAAGGGCTTCTCCAAGGCCGACCTGCGCAAGGCCATCGAGGAGCGCAAGGTCGTGCGCTCGACCCTGATGCGCGGGACCCTACACCTGGCCGCCAGCGGCGACGTGCTGACCTTCCGCACGACGATCATGCCGCCTCGCGACGTCACCCTGCCGGGAAGCGTGAGGCCGACGCCCGAGCTGCTGGACAAGGTGCTGTCCATCGGGCGCCAGCACTTCGCCGAGACGCCACAGGACTTCGAGAGCATCCGCCAAGTGCTGGAGGCCGAGGGTGTCGAGCCGGTCCGCCCCCTCGCCTACGCCGTGCGGATATTCCTGCCGCTGGTCCAGGCGGCCGCCGAGACCGAGTTTGGCCACGAGCCGGGCGGGCGTTTCGTGATGGCGAAGGCCTGGCTGGGCGAGGACGAACAAGCCGAGCCGCAGGCCGCGGCTCTGGCGCGGCGCTATCTGGCGTCCCACGGCCCGGCGCTGCCCGCCGACTTCGCAGCGTGGTCGGGGTTGAAGGGCGCCGCCGCGACCTTTGAGGCGCTGGGCGACGATCTGGTGAGGTTCAGGGATGGGGGGGCCGAACGCTCTACGACCTAAAGAACGCGCCGAGGCCGAGCGGCGAGACGCCTGCGCCGGTCCGGCTGCTGGCCGACTTCGACGGAGCGGTGCTCGGCCGAGCCGACCGGACCGGGATCATTCGGCCCGAACACACCAAGCTGATGGCCAGCAAGAACGGCCTGATCCCGGCCATGGTGCTGGTGGACGGCGTGGTGGCCGGAACCTGGCGGGTCGAGGTCAAGCGCAAGACCTGCGCTGTCGCTATTCGCCTGTTCGAGAAGGTCAGCGCGAAAGACCGCAAGGCGATCGAGGCCGAAGCGGCTTCGGTGGCGAAGTTCCTGGCGCCTGAAGCGGCCCTAGCGGTGACGTTCGGAGATTAGGCGAGGAAGCCTATCCAATCGTGCCGTCGCGATTTTGGCTGCAAGCCAAAGACCGGGATCCATGAACACCGGATCCTGGCAAAGGCCCCAGCCGGGATGGCTGGAGGGTGGCTCGCCCCTCCCCGTGGATGGCCGGGACCAGGCCGCTAGCGCTTCTTGCGGGACTTGAAGGGTTCGGGGTCGGCTTCGTGCTCGTCGAAACCGAAGCGGTCGAAGCCTTCCTTCAGCTCCTTGCTGATGGGCGCCTCGAGGATCAGCACGCCGCGCAAAGGGTGCGGGATGGTCAAACGACGGGCGTGGAGCTGCAGCTTGAGCTTGCCCGACAGTTCGGCGGAGGCGTCGGTCTTGTACTTTGGGTCGCCCAGGATCGGGTGGCCCATGGCCAGCATGTGGGCGCGAAGCTGGTGGGTGCGGCCGGTGTGCGGGCGCAGCGCCATCCAGGCGACCCGATGGGCGGCGCGGGAGACGGTGACAAACTCGGTCTCGGCCGGATCGGCGTGCGGGTCCTTGGGATCGGCAGGCACGACCATCTCGCGGTCGCCGACGCCCTTTTTGGCCAGGTGCAGCTCCATCACCCCCTCGGACGGCTTGGGATTGCCAAGGACCAGGGCCCAATAGGTCTTCTCCGCCCGGCGGCGAGCGAAGGCGCCCGAGAGCTTGGCGGCGGCGCCGGGCGTCTTGCCCAGCACCAGAACGCCGGAGGTGTCGCGATCGAGCCGGTGGACGAGGCGCGGGCGCTCCAGCCCCTCCCCCCAGGCGCTGAGCAGGCGGTCGATGTGCTTCGTCGTCTTGGTGCCGCCCTGCACCGCGAGGCCCGAGGGCTTGTTGAGCACCAGGACTTCCTCGTCCTCATAGATCACCAGCGACTTGGCGTAGGCGATGTCGCGCGGGTCGAGGCCGGGCTTCTCGCCGGCCTTGGGCGCATCGGGCAGCGGCGGGACGCGGACCATCTCGCCGGCAGAGAGGCGTTGCTCGGGCTTGGCGCGGGCGCCGTCGACGCGGATCTTGCCCGAACGGGCGAGCTTCTGGATCTGGATCTGCGACACGTGCGGCCAGCGTCGGCGGAACCAGCGGTCGAGGCGGACGCCGTCCTCACCCGGATCGACAGCGATGTTGCGGACCTCCCTCACGCGAACACCCTCCGCGCCGCCGACAGGCGGCCGACGCCCGCGGCGACCAACAGAACCTTATCCATGGGCTCCTTATGCGCTGGTCAGCGCCCGGGACGCAAACGGTCGGTTAAGGCCGCTCGCGCATCTTCACCCTCCAGTCAGATTCGGATGCAGGCGTGTCGCGCGATAACCGAGCAGAGCTATCCGCAGGGCCGGCCGAAGGCCTGCCGCCCTGGACCATCGCCACCACCGCGCAGCGCATCCTGGCCGTGGACTTCTCCACCGAGGAGCTGATCAACCTGCGCCAGGGCGCGGCGGCCGCGCTGCGGGTCCGGCCGGTGATCCGGCATGTGAAGACCGGCGCGATCATCCCCACCTGGGCCTATGGACGGCTTTCCGACACCGACATGGAGGCGATCGACCACGCGACGTTGGAGTTCGCGCAGCGCCTGCGCCCCGCGGGCGGCCAGCTTCCGCTGATCCTGCCGCAGTCCTTTCGCACCGCCACCAGCCGCCGCGGCCGGGGGAACCTGAACCTCGCCACAAACGGTGACCCCAAGACCCTGAAATCGCAGATCATCATCGAACTCACCGAGGTCGATCGGGGCACGCCGAGCGGACGGCTCGGCGAGGTCTGCAACCTGCTCGGCTCCGCCTGCAAGGGCGTCTTCGTGCGCCTGCAGCCCGGACGGGACGCCATCACGCCGATCCGCGAGGTGCGCGCGCAGGGCCTGAGCCTGGACGCCGGCGACATTCCGGGCACGGACAGCTACGTCGCCTCGACCCTGCTGGAGATCGGCGAGCTTGCGCAAGGACGCGCGCCGCTGCTGGTGGCCCAGGGCCTGACCTCGGACGGCTTCTTCGCCGTGGCCGAGGTGGCCGGCTTCACTCACGTTTCGCTGAAGTGCGAGGCGAGCGCGCCCTAGGAGCGCGTCAGGCGCGCGGGCCGATGGCGCGCCGGATCTCGGCCGCGTTGTAGACCTC
>LNAP01005355.1_pt1 | contig 11426 bp, 11 predicted proteins | sample 602601 | NCBI WGS metagenome assembly LNAP01 (sample SAMN02440304, study PRJNA202911) | soil metagenome | biome: Subtropical and temperate rainforests or woodlands; isolation source: soil samples (1 kg each in a 20% v/v slurry with milli Q water) were... ... | reverse complement strand
GTAAGAGATGCCGGCGGATGCGTTGAGGCCGGTCACCTCCTTGATCTTGGCGCGGGTCGCGAGCGCGACGTCGCGCGGCGCGCCACCCTCTATCTCTTCCCAGTCTACGAGATGTACCGCACGCGCTGGCAGGCCACTGTCAACGAGGCCAACCCGCTGCGCCAGCGGCTGAACCGCTTCCGCCACATCGCCCAGCTTGCCGACCATCGCGCGCGCAGCGTTACGACACCCAACAACGACACGTTCTATTCGTCGGCGTGGCTCGACCTCTCCCTCGAGCCGATGTTCCTCACCGTGCCGCCGGTGGGCGACCTCTATTACAGCTACGCCTTCATGGACCTGTTCACCAACAACTTCGCCTATGTCAGCCATCGGCTGCATGGCGGAGCGCCGCCGACGCACATGATCGCAGGCCCCGCCTGGACGGGCGATCCGCCGTCGGACGTGAAGCTGGTGAGGGCGCCCACCAATTCGGTGTGGCTGCTCGGCCGCATCCTGGTGGACGGGCCCGACGAGATCGACCGCGTGCGCATCCTGCAGGCGCGCGTGCTGCTCGAGACCCCCGACATGCGCAACGAGCGGCGCATCCTCGAAACGCGCGAGCTGATGCGCCAGCGCAGCGCCGGCCGCTTGTGGATCAGCGACGTCGGTGCCTCGGACCAGAACTCCGAGAACTTCACGGTGGCGCAGCTGCGCACCGGCACGCTCGACATGGCGCGCGTGAGCGTGACGGCGCTGCACGGCTCGGTGCCGGTCACGGTGGTCCCGACCCTGCCGTTCCTGTTCGCATCGGTAGCCCACCGCCGCCGCGTTCTCGACGGTGCGGTTGGCGCGGAGCTGCTGGCGTCGCTGGAGGGCTTCGATCTGGTCGGGCTCTGCTTCTACGATGCCGGTTCGCGCTCGATCTACATGCCGACCAAGGCGGTGCGCACGCCGGCCGACATGAAGGGAATCAGGATCCGCGTGCAGACGTCCCCGGTGATGGCCGAGGTCATGCAGGCGCTCGGCGCCACCCCGGTTCCGGTTCCCTACGGGCAGGTTCGCGCCCGGCTGGCAGGGGGCACGGTCGACGCGGCGGAGAACAACATCATCTCCTATCTCGGGTCGCGTCACCACGAGGTCGCCAAGGTCTACAGCCTCACCGAGCACGTCGCACCGCCCGCCGTCGTGGTGTTCTCCAAGCGGGTGTGGGACCGGCTGCCCGCCGAGGATCGCGAGATCATCCGCCAGGCGGCGCGGGACTCGGTGCCGTATTTCCGCAAGCTCCTCGACGAGCAGGAGGCCGCCGCCCGCAGCACGCTCGCCGCGGAGGGCGTGCAGTTCGTGACCGACGTCGACAAGGCGGCTTTCGTGCGACTCCTGATGCCGCTCTATCCCAAGCTGGTCACCGCGCCTCGCCATCGCGACCTGATCGACCAGGTAAGGGCGGGGGAGTAATTCTCTTGCCGGACCGCGGGCCTCCAGGCCCGCTCATGCTCATGCTCTTCCGGACCGCGCGCGTCCTCGCGCGCTCATGATCATGAGGCGCGCGGGACGCGCGCGGTCCGGAAGAATATGAGCGGGCCTGGAGGCCCGCGGTCCGACAAGAATCAGAACGGCCACTTCAGGCCGAGCTCACCGAAGCGGTTGATCACGTTGAAGGTGAGCCGCGACACGTCGTTGTCGAACTTGTTGTGCGGCAGCGATCCGCAATAGGTGATCGAGCCCACCGAGAACACCGCGCCGCCCTTGGGCTTCTCGATGTAGGTCATGTCGGCGCGGATCAGCCCTTCCAGCGTGTCGCCGGTGATCGTCGTGTTGAAGCCAAGCCGCTCCTCGTGCACGACCACGAACTCCTTGCGGTCGTGGCCCTCCGAGGAGGCCAGCACCACGGCATTGAGCGGGCTGCCCAGGCGATGGTCGAGCCGGTCGAGCTCGAAGCCCGCCGCGCCGCCGCCCGAGAAGCCGTAGCCGCCGAACAGCTCGTCCTTCACGCCCTCGAAGACCCAGGCATGATGGTTGTCGCGCGCCGCCGGCGACTGGCGATAGGAATCGCCCACGAACAGGCCCTGGCTCGAGAAGCCGATGCCGCACAGCACGTTGGGCGCCCGGTCCGAGCGCCGCCACAGCCCGCCATAGGCGCCGTCGAAGGCGTGATAGTACTCGCCGGGCTCGGCCGGCCAGGTGCGGATGCCGCCCTCGGTGCGTCGCACCTCGATGGCGCCCGGCACGGCGTCGGAGAGCGCCACGCGCCAGTAGAAGCCGTTGCCGCCGAGATACATCAGCCGGCCGCCCGTCTCGGTGTAGGCCTGCAGCGCGTCGAGCGTCTCCTTGGTGTGGTACTCGGGGTGCGTGCCGGTCACGACCACCTTGTAGGAGGCGAGGATGTCGACGCCCTTCTCATGCAGGTCGTGGTCGGTGACGACGTCGTAGGCGATGCCCAGTCGGTCGAACCAGCCGGTGAGATGGGTGTCGGCCGGCAGGTGGCGCAGGCCCGAGCCCGCCTGGTCGTGGAAGGTGAGGAAGTCGGGCCGCCAGGTCAGCAGTGGCCGCAGATGCGAGGAGTAGGCCACGCCCGAGCCGTCGCGATGGAAGTTGTAGGTCGAGAGGCCGTAATCCTTGTGCTCGTCGGGATTGTTGTTGGCGGCCTTCCACTCGGCGACGCGCTGGCGGAACGGCTCATTGAACATGCCGCGCGAAAAATTGGTGTAGACCTGATAGGTGAAGGTCGAGGCGATGTAGCAGACCTTGGCCTGCGGCTTGCCGATCTGCGGACGCACGAAGAAGGGGATGATGTCGCGATGCGGGCCGCAGCGCAGCTGCATTCCGTATACGCCGCTCTTCATGTCCTTGGGCACGGTGAAGCTGAAATCGTCGGCCCAGCCGCAGTCGTGCAGGTCGTCGTCGTGGAAGTGGATGGCGGCATACAGGTGCGGCGCGCGCTTCCAGTCGCGCTCGCCGTCGCTCCACGCCGCGCCCTTCATGGCGCGGGTCGGCAGGTTCACCAGCCTGCCGTGCAGGCCGTTGGGCCCGGTGTCCTCGACCTCCATCGTGCCCATGCGGCGGGCGAAGTCCCAGGCGCCCACGCCGGTGATCGCCGGCGCCTCGATCTTGCCGTTGAAGCAGCGCCGCGCCGGACGATCGGCGGCACTCTCCGCGCCGATGAACACCGGCTGCGCCGCGTCGATCGAAAGGCCTTGTGCCCCAAGGGCGATGGTCGTGCTCGCCTCGCCTTCGTCGTCGACCGCGAAAGCGCGCTTCAGGGGCTGCTGGCCCACGCGCATCATGCCAGTGGTGGGATCGGCCGAGGCCCAGACACGATACCAGGCGCGATTGCGCAGCTTCTTGCCCACCACGACGCGCGCGTCGCCGCATTCCAGCGCCATGCCGTCGGGCGTCAGCACCAGCGCAAAGCCTGCGCCTGAAGCGGCATCGCGCCGCGAGACCACGGTCTGAGGTCCATCCTCGGGCAGGGTCGGCCAGATCAGCGCCTCGACCGAAAGGGCTGCCGGCAGCTTCGCGTCGGCGGCGCGCTCGATCAGCGCATAGGAGCCGGGCCAGGCATGCTGCTGGCGCGAGGCGAAGCGGCCGTCGAACAGCTCGGACTGATCTTCCAGCTTCTGCGCCGGCCCGCCGGGATTGGGATCGCCGCGCACGATGCGCACCAGCATGGCGTTGTAGGGTCCCGGTCCCACGCTCGAGACCTTGAAGCTGATCTTTTCGCCGGCGCGTACCGAGATGCGGTCGGCGTAGCCGGTAAGCGGTGCTGTCACGTTTGTCTCCCCTCGGGTGAACGATATAGTCGCCCGAACCCTAGGAGGAATTCCATGACCAAGATCGCTCGCCGTGCGGTACTCGCCGGCGCGCTCGCCGCGCCCTTGGGCGCGCCGATGCTGGCGCGAAACGCGGCTGCGCAGGGCGGCTATCCCAGCAAGCAGATCCGCATGGTCGTGCCCTTTGCCGCTGCCGGCACGACCGACCTTTTGGGACGCATTGTCGCGCAGTACCTCACCGAGGTGTGGGGCCAGCAGGTGATCGTCGACAACAAGACCGGCGCCGGCGGCAATGTCGGCGCCGAGCTGGTCGCCAAGGCACCGGCCGACGGCTACACGCTGCTGCTGGGCACGGTCGGCACCGCCGTCACCAACCAGTATCTCTACAAGACCATGCCCTACGACAGCATGAAGAGCTTCGCGCCGGTGGCGCTGGTCGGCGAGGTCGCCAATGTCCTGGCCGTCCATCCGAGCTTTCCGGCCAAGACGCTCAAGGAGTTCGTCGATTACTGCAAGGCGCAGGGGCCCAACAAGGTGAGCTACGGCTCGCCCGCGGTCGGCGGCACCGGCCATCTCGCCATGGAGTACCTGTCGGAACTCGCCGGCATCAAGCTCGAGCACGTGGTCTACCGCGGCAGCTCGCTGGTGATGAAGGACCTTCTGGCCGGCCACATCCTCGACACCATGGACAACCTGCCGCCCTACCTGCAGCACATCCAGTCCGGCGCATTGCGGGCGCTCGGCGTCAGCTCGGCCAAGCGCTGGTTCGCGGCACCCGACGTGCCGACCATCGCCGAGCAGGGCTATCCCGGCTTCGATGCGGCACCCTGGTGGTACGTGGCGGCGCCGGCCGGCACGCCGGCCGATATCGTCAAGAAGCTGTCGGACGAGATCACCAAGGGCATCAGGTCGGAGGCGGTGATCAAGAAGATCCGCGAGACCGGGGCCGCCGAGCTGCCGGGCGACGCGGCGGCGCTGGTGAAGCAGATGGAATCCGAGAACGTCAAATGGAAGAAGGTCATCACGGCCGCCAAGCTGGAGCCGCAATGACTCGCGACGAGCTCAGGGGGAAGGTCCAGACCGTCCTCGGCCCGATCGCGCCCGAAGCGCTCGGCCGCACGCTGATGCACGAGCACGTTCTTTGCGACATCCGGCCGCCCGGCACGCGCTCCGACAACGACCTCGGGCCCGAGATCACCTTGGAGAACGTCTGGCAGATGAACTACGGCCGCGGGCTGAAGCGCGCCGGCCGCAAGTACATGCTCGACCTCGAGGACATCGCCACCCGCGAGGTCGCGGCCATGAAGCACCAGGGCGGTGACGCCATTGTCGAATTGACCTGCGGCGGCCTCTCGCCCGATCCGGCAGGCTTGAAGCGTATCGCTGCCGGCACCGGCGTGCACCTGATCATGGGCTGCGGCTACTACGTCAACGACTACCAGAATCCAAAGAACCACGGCCGCAGTGTCGACGACTTCGCCCAGGAGATCGTGGGCCAGGTCCTGCACGGCGCCTGGGGCACCGACGTGCGCGCCGGCATGATCGGCGAGATCGGCTGTCAGGCGCCGTGGACCGCCACCGAGAAGAAGGTGATGCAGGCCGCGCTCATCGCTGCGTCGGAGACTGGCGCCTCGATCAACGTCCATCCCGGCCGCCATCCCGACCAGCCGCAGGAGGTCGCCGACTTCATCAAGGCGGCAGGCCGGCCGACCGAGCGCGTGGTGATCAGCCATATCGACCGCACCATCTTCGACGAGGAGCGGTTGCTGCGGCTGGCCGACTCAGGTGTCACCATCGAGTTCGACCTGTTTGGCCAGGAGGCGAGCTACTACGGGCTGTCGGACATCGACATGCCCAACGACGCCACGCGCCTCGGCTTGATCCGCGCGCTGATCGAGCACGGTCATCTCGACCGCGTCGTGATCAGTCACGACATCTGCTACCGCACCCGCCTCACCACCTTCGGCGGCCACGGCTACGGCCACATCTTCAGGAACGTCGTGCCGATGATGAAGGAGCGCGGCTACAGCGAAGACGAGATCGACGCCATCCTGGTGCGCAATCCGCGGCGATTGCTGACCTTCGCATAGAGCTCCTTCCCCTCCGCGGAGTCCGCGAAGGGGAGGCAAGCGCTTTTGGCCGCGCAGCGGCCAAAAGGCGTTGGCAGTCGTACGGAGATGGAGGGGTCAAGAGCAACCGTGTGGTCCCTTCCGAGCTTAGCTGGGAGGAAGGTCTGTCACTCATTCATGAGCCCGCACGATAAGAGCTATCGAGCGCTGGCCGCTATTCAGTCGCCTCGTACGGTTTCATCTTCCTGGCTGACCCCACCCGCGAGGTTCAGGTGAAACATCTCGTCACCACGGTTCTGTCGCTCTGCCTGATGGTTCCGCTTTCGCCTCAGGCGCAGGAGGCCAAGCCCATGCTGGACGCCAACACGCTCGACACTTTCCGCAAGGTGGCGCCTGCGCTCGAGAAGTATGCGCAGGGACCTCTCGCCGACCTTTGGCTCCGTCCCGGGCTCGCGGCGCGCGATCGCAGCATCGTCACGTTGGCTGCACTGATCGCACGCAACCAGATGGCCGAACTGCCTGCCCAACTCGAGCGTGCCCTCGACAACGGCGTGAAGCCAGGGGAGGTCTCGGAGATCATTGCGCATCTCGCCTTCTATTCCGGCTGGCCGAGCGCGACCGCGGCGGTTGCCGTGGCGAAGGATATCTTTGCTCGGCGTGCCGTCAGCGCGGATCAGCTGTCCGCGGCATCACCGCCGCCGCTTCCTCTGAATGAGGTCGCCGAGGCCGAGCGCGCCGCCCGCGTCAGCCAGCAGTTTGGCGCGGCCTTTCCCGGCATGGTCCAGTACACGACCGAGGTCCTGTTCCGCGATCTCTGGCTGCGCCCTGACTTGGCGCCGCGTGATCGTAGCCTGGTCACCGTCAGTGCACTGGTCGCCTCGGGTCAGGTCGCGCAGGTGCCCTATCATCTCGGCCGGGCAATGGATAACGGCCTGACGCAGGCCGAGGCCGCGGAAGCCATCACCCATCTCGCCTTCTATGTCGGCTGGCCCAACGTCTTCTCGGCGATGCCGGTGGCCAAGGACGTCTTCGAGAAGCGGCCGAGATGACTATGTTCCCTGGTGTTTGCCGCGATAGCGCAAGGCATCGACCAGCAGACTGAAGGCAGCCGATGGCTGGCGCCGGCTCGGATAGTAGAGGTGGTATCCCGGCCAGGCCGGGCACCATTCTCCAAGGACCCGCTTGAGACGGCCCTTCGCGATGTGGGGCTGTGCCAGGTCCTCCGGCATGTAGGCGAGCCCGAAACCAGCCAGGGCAGCGTCGAGCACCTGGAAGATGCTGTTGAAGATGAGCTGGCCGTCCACCCGCACCTTCAGCTCGCGCCCGTCTCGCTCGAACTCCCAGGCGTACAATCCGCCATAGGTCGGAAGCCGCAGATTGATGCAGGTATGGTCGACCAGCTCTTGCGGCGTCTTGGGCGGCGGTCGTTCCGCGAAGTAGGACTTTGCGCCGACCAGGGCAAAGCGGACGTCGGGCCCGATGCGCACGGCGATCATGTCCTTGGCGACCTGCTCGCCCAGACGCACGCCTGCGTCGTAGCGCTGGGCCACGATGTCGGCCAAGGCGTTCTCGATGACGATCTCGACCTTGATGTCCGGATACTTCGGCAGGAACTTGGCGAGCTTCGGCCAAAGTAGGACGTTGACGGGATGGTCGCCGGCGGTAATCCGGATCGAGCCGGCGGGCTTGTCGCGAAATTCGCTCAAGGCCTCGAGCTCAGCCTCGATCTCCTCGAGTCGCGGGCCCACGGTGTTGAGCAGGCGTTCCCCCGCCGCCGTCGGTGCGACGCTGCGCGTTGTCCGCGTCAGAAGGCGGACGCCCAGCCGGGCTTCGAGTCCGCGAATGGTGTGGCTCAGCGCCGATTGGGAAACGCCGAGCTTCGCCGCGGCCTTGGTGAAGCTGTGCTCTCGGGCGACCACCAGAAAGGCATCGAGGTCGTTCAGGTTGCCACGCGGCATTTATCACGCCTGCTCATAAGTTCATGCCGATCATAGCGCTAGTTGCCGGCCGCTGATGCTGCAAATCATGGCGAGAAGGAGTTGTCCATGACGCAGGCGGGCGGCAAAGCGCTTCTGGTCAGCGAGACATGAAGGGCAGGCGGTATCTTGTTCTCGGCGCATCCATGCTGACCTCTGTGGCGGCCGCCAAGGTGCATGGCGATGAGCTGCAACGCCCCTATGTGCGCGTCGCTCACATCGAAATCGATCCCGCTCGGCTCGAGAGCTACAAGGCCATTGCCAAGGAGCAGATCGAAACCGCCATCCGCGTCGAGCCGGGTGTCCTCACCCTGTATGCCGTGGCGGAACAGGATGATCCCACTCGCGTTGTCGTCTTCGAAATCTATGCCGATCTCGAAGCGTACAGGGCGCATATCGAGACGCCCCACTTCAAGAAGTACAAGGCCGACACGCAGGACATGGTCAAGTCGCTCAAGCTTGTCGACACGGTTCCCATCGTCCTTGGCGCAAAGGCGAAGTGATCGATCGGTGCGGAGGTGGCATGCCGAAATTCGACGCCAAGACGCTCAGCGACTTGCACGAAGCGCACGAAGTCGCGATTCGAACGGAAAGGCATCCTGACGCTGCCGTGGTTATCTGGGTGGCGGTGACTGAGGACGAAGCCTTCGTCCGATCGTTCCGCGGCGCCAAGGGGCGTTGGTACAGGGACCTGGCGGCCGGCGGACCGGCGACGCTGGAACTCGGCGGCCGGCGGCTGGCGGTACAGGCGGTGCCTGCAAACGACGCGGCGGCCATCGCGCGAGCGAGCCGCGAATACCTTCGCAAGTACGGGTCGAGCTCGTATGCGCAGGCGATGGTCAAGCCCGACATCCTGTCGACCACGCTGCGACTGCAGCCGCGTTGATCGGGAGGGAAAGAGCCATGGAGATCAGACGCAACGGCGTGCAGCCATCCAACCGCGGACCAGCCGACTGGTTCACCGGCACGGTGCGCGTCGACCCGCTGTTTCAGGCGCGCGAGCCGGCGCGCACATCGGGCGCCTCCGTCACGTTCGAGCCGGGCGCGCGCAGCAATTGGCACACCCATCCGCTCGGCCAGACGCTGATCGTCACGGCGGGCTGCGGCTGGGTCCAGTGCTGGGGCGGTCCAGTGGAGGAGATCCGCCCAGGTGACGTGATCTGGACGGCACCGGGCGAGAAGCATTGGCACGGCGCCAAGGCAACGACGGCGATGACCCATATCGCCATCCAGGAGGCGTTGAACGGCAAGGTCGTCGACTGGATGGAGAAGGTCGGTGACGACCAATACCCGGCTTTCTAGCGCCGGGAGCGCGCGCCGTCGGAGGAAAGGAAGGCAATGAGACTACTCTTCGTCACGTTCGCATCGCTCCTTATGGCGGTGTCTTCCTTCGCGCAATCCGCGGAGCTGGTGATCCAGCGCGCCGGCTCCCAGCCGTCCGCCACGGGTCCGGCCGAGCGCTTCACCGGTGCGGTGCGTGTCGATCCGCTGTTCCCGGCGCGCGATCCGGGGCGCACGTCGAGCGGCTCCGTCACGTTCGAGCCGGGCGCGCGCAGCGCCTGGCACACGCATCCGCTCGGCCAGATTCTCATCGTGACGGCGGGCGTCGGCCGCGTGCAGCAGTGGGGCGGCGCGGTCCAGGAGATCCGCCCGGGCGACGTCGTCTGGATTCCGCCGGCCGTCAAGCACTGGCATGGCGCGGCGCCCACGACGGCCATGACCCATATCGCCATCCAGGAGCATCTCGACGGCAACGTGGTCGATTGGATGGAAAAGGTCAGTGATGAACAGTACGGGCGCTAGCCACACGGAAGTGGCCCCGGAGCCAAGGAGCGCAGATCGCGCTTCCAACGCACATCATCCCGACTGTTCGCCGTGAGAGTGCCCGTCAGTTTGCCCGTTCAACGCGCACTATGACTGGGTCGGGTCGGTCGAAGATCGAAACGTCGCCGATCACTCGGCCGAGCAAGATGATCCCGGGCTGGGGTACGCGACCGTCGCGGTAGTAGATCACGAAGTGATTCGAGCTCCAGAGTCCCAGCGTACCGGTCGAGAAGTCGACTTGCCGGTCGACCGCAGGCAAGGACGCCGGCAGGTTGCCGGTCTTTTCCTGACGGAGGTGGTCGCGCATGTCGATTGTGAGCGGCAACATCCGGACCAGCGATCGGGTCGCTTCGTTGTCGACCAACTCGGCCGTGACCTTGCCCCAGTCGGAGGAGATCAGAATGCGCTCTTGTGCCATTGCAGGTCCGATCGATGCCAGTGTGATGGCGAAAGCTCTCAAGATTGGATTCAGCATTCGGCAGCCTCCTGTAATTTTTTGCTTTGCTGTCAGGCCGTCTGGCCGCCATCGACGACGACGTTGGCCCCGACAGTGAATGCCGCCGCGTCCGAGCAGAGCCACAGGACCGTTCCGGCAATTTCCTCCGGACGACCGAGGCGACCGACGGGTTCCTGGGCGACCGCCCTTTGATGACCGTCTTCCGTTGCGCCGGCGAAGCGCTCCATCATGGGCGTGTCGATCATGCCCGGGCTGACGGCGTTCACGCGGACGTTCGACTTTGCGTAGTCGAGCGCGGCCGCCTTGGTCAGGCCGATGATGCCGAATTTAGTGGCGCAGTAAGCGGCCTGCCCGGCGAAGCCTTTGACGCCGGCCCCCGAGGAGGTGTTCACGATGGCCCCGCCGCCCTGCTTCAGCATCAACGGGATCTGATGCTTCATGCAGAGGAACACGCCCCTGAGGTTGATGGTGTTCAGGCGGTCCCATTCGTCGACCGAAATATCGGCCGCGGCCGTGATCGGTTGTTCGACCCCCGCATTGTTGAACGCGAAATCGAGTTGGCCGAATGCATCGGCCGTCTTGGCAATGGCCGCCTCGACCTCATCTTCTCGGGTGACATCGCAGAAGATGGCCATCGACCGGCCGCCGGCATTCTCTATCAGCTGGACCGTTTCCCTCGTGTTCGCGTCAGGCAGCCCGGCCGCGGCGACGCTCGCGCCCGCCTTGGCGAAGGCAAGCGCGGTTGCGCGGCCGATACCGGTACCGGCGCCGGTGACGAAGGCGACTTTTCCTGAGTAGTCGTACTGAAGCATCATTCTGAGTTTTCCTTTGCCTCTCGACACCACAACCGGGTCAAAGCCGAACGGTCGCAATATCTCGCTCAACTCGTTGGCGTCTGTCGGCACAAGCGGTGGGCTGGACTCTCCGATGGCCCCGCGCCGCTCGGTCGGAAGCAGCGGTGACATCGGGGGGCAGCGCCTGACCCCCGGCACGCCGAGACTGCGTCGTGATCAACTGACTATAGGGCGGGGGTCGGCAGTCGATTAGACAGCTAAATCGGCATGTCGTTATGAGGTGTGCTCATCGATTAGTGTCATCTGCCGCCGGTATTACCGTATCGCTCGCACTTCGTCGTCCGGTTCTCGTCGAACGGGCCCATAGCCACGCCTCCCGGATCATTCATGAGCCGGCACGATAACGGCTATCGATCTCCTGCCGCTAATCAAGTCGCCTCCGGATACCCAGGTCGAAGGTCCGACAGGAATCGCTGAACCGCGGGCGCGCAACAATATGCGCACACACCGCGTTGACCTCCGGTAGCGAGAGAAGGAACACGACATGCATAATT
>LNAP01005352.1_pt1 | contig 11430 bp, 9 predicted proteins | sample 602601 | NCBI WGS metagenome assembly LNAP01 (sample SAMN02440304, study PRJNA202911) | soil metagenome | biome: Subtropical and temperate rainforests or woodlands; isolation source: soil samples (1 kg each in a 20% v/v slurry with milli Q water) were... ... | reverse complement strand
GCACGCGCGCCGTCGGCCCCAGGCCCTGCACCGGATCGATCGGCATCAGCGACATGAAATCGCCCGAGAAACCGACCACCTCGGCCTCCACTTCCGCCTGACCCGGCTGGCGCACCAGGCAGCGGCTGCCGATGACCGCCGGCCGGCCGATCGCGCGGCGCAACCTGTGGATATCGACCTACTGCCTGCTGCTGGCCTTCGCCGTCTGGATGGTCTGGAGCGTGGTCGTCGCCAAGCTTCCCGCAGTCGGCTTCAACTTCACCCCGGATGAGCTGTTCTGGCTGGCGGCCCTGCCTGGGCTTTCCGGCGCAACGCTCAGAATCTTCTATTCCTTCGTCGTGCCGCTGTTCGGCGGACGTCTGTGGACCGCGATCTCCACGGCCTCCCTTCTGGTTCCGGCCTTCGGCATCGGCTACGCCGTGCAGGCCCCCGACACGCCCTATCTGATCTTCGTCGTCCTGGCCCTCTTGTGTGGGCTCGGGGGCGGCAATTTCGCCTCTTCCATGGCCAATATCAGCTTCTTCTTCCCCAAGGCGGAAAAGGGGGCTGCGCTCGCCATCAACGCGGGCCTGGGCAATCTGGGCGTGAGCCTGATGCAGTTCGTCGTGCCTCTCGCGGTCACGATCGCCATCTTCGGCGTCCTCGGCGGCGGGCCGCAGTCCATGAGCGACGGAGGACAGCTCTGGATGCAGAACGCCGGCTTCCTGTGGGTCCCCTTCATTCTCCTGGGCGTGGCGCTTGCCTGGTTCGGCATGGATGATCTGGCTGGCGCCAAGGCGTCCTTCGCCGACCAGGCCGCCATCTTCGAGCGACTGCACACCTGGTTGATGTGCTGGCTCTACCTGGGCACTTTCGGATCGTTCATCGGCTTCTCGGCCGGCTTTCCCTTGCTTGCGCGTCTGGCCTTCCCGGAGGTCGATTCGCTCAAGTACGTCTTCCTGGGCCCTCTGATCGGCGCCCTGTCGAGGGCGGGCACGGGCTGGCTCGCCGACCGTTTCGGCGGCGCGCGCATCAGCCTGCTGGTCTTCGTCGCCATGACCGCTTCGGCGGGCGGCATGATCTGGTTCCTGGACGCGGGCAGCTTCTGGGGCTTCTTCGCCACGGTCATGCTGCTGTTCTTCTTCAGTGGAGTCGGCAACGCCTCCACCTTCCAGATGATCCCGGCCATCTGGCGCGAGACGGTCGGCCGCGCGGGCGATGCGGCCCGCGCCGACCGGGAGGCCGCCGCGGTCATCGGCTTCACCTCCGCCATCGCCGCTTTCGGGGCCTTCTTCATTCCCAAAGCCTATGGCGCTTCGATCGCCGCGACCGGTTCGGCGAACCTCGCCCTGTGGGGCTTCATGCTGTTCTATCTGAGCTGCACGGGCCTGACCTTCGCGGTCTATGTCCGGAGAGGCGGCCTGCTATACGCCGTCGAGCGCCAGAGCGCTGCGCGCGCGCGGTAGCGACGGGGGCGACCTCGTGGCGATCCCCCAGGTCGTCTCGCAGACGCTCCGTCAAAGTCTAGCTGCGGCCTGACTGACTTCACGAAGCTCAGACAGCGGGGTTTACTGTCGGCCGCGGAATTTCAGGGCGCTGAGACGCCTGATTCAGGGAGAGCGTCAGATGCTGGGACTGGAGCGCACCGTGGAAGGAGCCGCCCGAGCTAAGGGCGAGGCGCTTGTCGAGACAGGGAGCCTCACCTTCCGCGGCGACGCCGTGGATCCGGCGACCGGGCGGAAGTTCTTCCTCGATTTCCCCTGCGACCTGCAGCCAGGAGAGCCAGTCACCTTCGTTCTGAACCTGCATGGTGGCGGATCGCTCGGGAACTGGCAGCGACACTACTTCCCGCTGGTGGACTTCAAGCAGAGCCACCGGCTGGTGATCGCAACGCCGACCGCAGCCGTCCAGCGCCCGTTCGCGCCTGGCGGGCCTCCGGTGCGAGTGTGGATTTCCGAGGAAGACGACGAGCACCTGCAGAACATCGTGAACCTGGTGGTGGCCGAACTTGGGCCGGAGTCGGTCCGGGCGTTCTGGCTGGCCGGGCATAGCCAGGGCGGCATGACCTCGGCGCGGCTTCTGCAGACGCCGTTCTTCGCCGACCGTGTGGACGGCTTCATCAGCCTGTCGGGAGGCCGGCTCGGCCGGGCCGAATGGACACCGCGATTTGGCCCGCCCAAGGCGGACGGATCGCCGCCGGAGCCGCGCCCGTCGATGCCGCCTCCCGAACTGCCCGTCGGCGACTTCTCCTTCATCTACACCACCGGAGAACGCGAGATCGTGGCCCTTCCGGAGACCTCGCCCTGGGCCGAGAAGTACGGCGCAGGCCCGCGTGTCCGGCAGCCGGACATCGTCGATAACCAGCCGGGCCAGATCTGGGACTTCGGACGCTGCACCTACCCGGTGTGGGGCCTGAAGGCTGGGCCTGGGCAGGCGGAGGTCTGGCGCTATCCGAACGCTCGGGACGGCCGGGTGATCGCCGACGTCGTGCGTATTGGAAAAGGGCACACCGAAGGGCTGGAGCCGCGGGTCACCGAGGCGTTGCTGCAACTGATGCTGTAGGAGCCGGGCGGAAAGATTACTGCAGGAGCCGCCGTCTCGAACGGGGCCGCCGACTGAAGGACGCGTCCGGCGCTGCGTCTGCGCCGGAAGCTCTACACTAGAGGCTCCGCACGCCGGGCAGTCTCGGCGGTCGAACGGCATCGCCCAGACCCGCGCGATGAGGCTTTGCGCGTAGGCGAAGGCCACGCAAAGCAGATGCATGGTTTATGGAGCATTAAGCCTGCCCTCGGCGGTCATGCAGCGTATGCAGTAGCTCCTGCCGAGGGATTCCATCAGTAAGCCGGAACAAGTCTACGACTCCGTCGTTGTGAATTCTAGACGTGCGCCCAAGGACGGGGGATGCCGTGAGTGAAGCGTTGGGCGCGAATGCGCCGCATGCTAGCCGCGCGCTTTGGATGAGCGCCCCAGCGTTTGCGCTGTGCTTTGCGGCCTGGGCCATCTTCTGCATCGTCGGCCTTGCGATTGCCGATCAGCTCGGCCCTGGATCGGGCAATCTGTGTCACGCCACCGCCGCGGTGAGCAGCTTCGCCTGGGCCATAGCAGCCTTCCGAACCCGATCAGCCGTGCAAGGACGCCCATGAGCCACCTCCTGGACCGCCTGACCTACTTCGCCCGCGAGCGTGAGCCCTTTGCTGACGGCCACGGCATGACCACTCGGGAGGACCGCGGCTGGGAGGACGCCTATCGCAAACGTTGGGCGGCCGACAAAATCGTGCGCTCGACACACGGTGTGAACTGCACCGGCTCGTGCTCCTGGAAGATCTATGTCAAGGGCGGGATAGTCGCCTGGGAAACCCAGCAGACCGACTATCCCCGCACGCGTCCGGACCTGCCCAATCACGAGCCGCGCGGCTGCCCGCGCGGCGCCAGCTACAGTTGGTACCTCTATTCTGGCGCGCGGCTGAAATACCCGCTGGTCCGTGGACGCCTGCTGCGCCACTGGCGCGAAGCGCGCAAGAGCCGGTCTCCCGTCGCGGCCTGGCGCTCGATCGTCGAGGCGCCGGAGAAGCGCAAGGACTGGGTCAGCCGCCGTGGTCGTGGCGGGTTTGTGCGGGTTGGTTGGGACGAGGCCAACGAGATCATCGCGGCCGCCAACGCCTATACGATCAAGAAGTACGGGCCCGACCGGGTGACCGGCTTCTCGCCAATCCCGGCGATGTCGATGATCTCCTACGCCGCCGGCAGCCGATATCTTTCGCTGATCGGCGGCGTGCCCCTCAGCTTTTACGACTGGTACTGCGACCTGCCGCCGTCTTCGCCTCAGACCTGGGGCGAGCAGACCGACGTGCCGGAATCCGCCGACTGGTACAATGCGGGGTTTCTGATTGTCTGGGGCTCGAACATCCCCATGACCCGCTCGCCGGACGCCCACTTCTATACCGAGGTGCGCTACCGGGGAGCCCGCAGCGTCGTCGTGGCGCCGGATTTCAACGAAGCCGCCAAGTTTTCGGACCTTTGGCTGCACCCCAAGCAGGGCACGGATGCCGCCCTCGCGCTGGCGATGGGTCACGTCATCCTGCGCGAGTTCTTCCTTGGCAGGACAGTTCCCTACTTCGACGACTATGTCCGCAGGTACTCGGACCTGCCGCTGCTGGTGCGACTCATCCCGAAGGACGGCCGCTACGTCGCCGATCGCATGCTGCGCGCCGCCGACTTCCCCGACGCGTTGGGGGAGGCGAACAAGCCGGACTGGAAGACGGTCGGTCTCGACGAGGGCACGGGCCAGCCGGTCTGTCCGCAAGGCTCGGCGGGACACCGATGGGGCGACAAGGGCAAATGGAACCTCGAACAGAAGGATGGGCAAGGGCGAGACATCCGACTGCGGCTGACGCTCGCCGACGCGCATGACGAGATCGCGCCAGTCGATTTCCCCTACTTTGGGGGCGATGCGCCCGCGACCTTTGTGGCGACCGACCATCCGGACGTTCTGACCCGCAACGTGCCTGCGCGCCGCATGGCGTTGAAGGACGGCGAGGCGCTGGTGGCCACGGTGTTCGACCTCTTCTGCGCCAACTATGGGCTCGACCGCGGCTTCGGCGGCCAGAACGTCGCGCAAAGCTACGATGACGACGCGCCCTTCACGCCCGCCTGGGCCGAGCGGGTCACTGGTACGCCCCGTGAGGCCATCATTTCAGTGGCTCGCCAGTTCGCCGAGAATGCCGAAAAGACCAAGGGCCGGTCGATGGTCATCGTCGGAGCCGGGATCAACCACTGGTACCACATGGACATGACCTACCGCGGCATCATCAACATGCTGGTGCTCTGCGGCTGCGTGGGTCAGTCCGGCGGCGGCTGGGCGCACTATGTCGGCCAGGAGAAGCTGAGGCCTCAGACCGGATGGGCGCCGTTGGCCTTCGCACTCGACTGGATTCGGCCCGTCCGCCAGCAGAACGCGACCTCCTTTTGGTACGCCCATACGGATCAGTGGCGATACGACAGCCTGCGCATGACCGACATGCTCTCGCCCACTGCGCAGGACGCGGCATGGCCGGAAAGCGCTATCGACTGGAACATCCGGGCCGAACGCATGGGGTGGCTTCCTTCGACGCCGGCGCTGGAGGCCAACACACTCGACCTCGGACGGGAACTGAAAGCCAGCGGCCAGGATCCCGGCGAGTGGACGGCGGCGGGCCTGAAGTCGGGCGCCCTGAAGATGAGCTGCCATGATCCAGACAACCCGGTGAACTGGCCGCGCAATATGTTCTTCTGGCGATCCAACGTCCTGGGCGCGAGCGGAAAGGGGCATGAGTATTTTCTCAAGCACCTCGTCGGATCTCTGCACGGCGTGATCGGCGAAGATCTCGCCAAGACCGGCGGCGCCAGGCCCGAAGAGGTGGTCTGGCGCGACGAAGCGCCCACCGGAAAGCTCGACCTGATGGTCAGCATCGACTTCCGGCTCTCCACCACGGCGCTCTATGCCGACATCGTGCTGGCTTCCTCGACCTGGTACGAGAAGCATGATCTCAACACCTCCGACATGCACCCGTTCATCCATCCGCTGACGGCGGCGGTGGATCCCCTGTGGGACTCCAAGACGGACTGGGAGATCTTCCGCGGTATCGCCAAGACGTTCTCAGAGGTGTGCTCCGAGGTGCTGGGGGTGGAGCACGACCTGATGCTCACCCCGATCCAGCACGATGCGGCGGAGGAGTTGGCTCAGCCCTACGATGTGAAGGACTGGGGCAAGGGCGAGTGCGAACCCGTCCCGGGCCTCACCATGCCGAAGGTGAGCCTGGTCGAGCGAGACTACCCGAACACCTATGCGCGGTTCACCGCCATTGGTCCTTTGCTGGAAGCCAAGGGCAACGGAAGCAAGGGGCTGGTCTGGAACACCGAGGAGGAAGTCAAACATCTGGCGGCCCTCAATGGTACGGCGCTGCAGGGTCCGACCAAGGGCCGGCCGCGCGTGCTGACCGACATCGACGCCTGCGAAACCATCCTAATGCTCGCGCCGGAAACCAATGGCGAGGTCGCGATGCGGGCCTGGGCCGCGCTCTCGGAATTCACGGGCCGTGAGCACGCTCATCTCGCGGAAGGCAAGGAAGACGAGAAGATCCGCTTTCGCGACGTGGCTTCCCAGCCGCGCAAGATCATCTCCTCACCGACCTGGTCGGGGATCGAGTCCGAGGAGGTTTGCTACAACGCCGGCTGGACCAACGTGCATGAGTTGATCCCGTGGCGGACGCTCAGCGGGCGCCAACAGCTCTATCAGGACCATCCGTGGATGCGGGCCTTCGGCGAGGAGCTCTGCACCTGGCGGCCGCCCATCGACACCCGTTCCTATCAGTCCGTCGTCGGCAAACTGCCCAACGGCAACGCCGAGATCGTGCTGAACCTCGTTACGCCTCACCAGAAGTGGGGCATCCACTCCACCTATTGCGAAAACCTGATCATGCTGTCGCTGAGCCGCGGCGGCCCTAGCATCTGGATCAGCGAGGTGGACGCCGAAAAGGCCGGGCTCTCCGACAACGACTGGATCGAGGCCTTCAATGTCAATGGCGCATTGACCGCCCGCGCGATCGTCTCCCAGCGCGTGCCCGAGGGGCTGGCCATCATGTACCACGCCCAGGAGAAGCTGGTGGGCACCATCGGCTCGGAGATCACCGGCCAGCGGGGCGGAATCCATAACTCCGTCACCCGCATCAATATGAAGCCGACGCACATGATCGGCGGCTACGTCCACCTGGCCTACGGCTTCAACTACTACGGCACCGTGGGGGCTAATCGCGACGAGTTCATCATCGTTCGCAAGATGAGCCAGCTCAACTGGTTCGACAAAGCTGCAGCCCAGGTCGAGCAGGAGGCCCGCGTCTGATGAAGGTCCGCGCTCAAATCTGCATGGTGCTGAATCTCGACAAGTGCATCGGGTGTCACACCTGCTCCATCACCTGCAAGAACGTTTGGACCAACCGCGAGGGGGTCGAATACGTCTGGTTCAACAACGTCGAGAGCAAGCCCGGCATCGGCTATCCCAAGGACTGGGAGAACCAGAGGCGCTGGAAAGGCGGGTGGGTCCGCAAACCCAACGGCCGCATCGAGCCGCGCATGGGCGCCAAGTGGCGGATCCTGTCGAAGATCTTCGCCAATCCCGATCTCCCCGAGATCGACGACTTCTATGAGCCCTATACCTTCGAATATGAATGGCTCGAAAAGGCGCCCGAGCTCCAGGCGCAACCCACGGCCAAGCCGCGCTCGCTGATCACGGGCGAGCCGATGAAGAAGGTCGAGTGGAGCGGCAACTGGGAGGACGATCTCGGCGGCGAGTTCTCCAAGCGCTCTCAGGACTACAACTTCGAGGGCGTCCAGAAGGAGATCTACGGCCAGTTCGAGAACACCTTCCTGATGTACCTGCCGCGGCTCTGCGAGCACTGCCTGAACCCGGCGTGCCTGGCGGCCTGTCCCTCGGGGGCGATCTACAAGCGGGCTGAGGACGGCATCGTCCTGATCGACCAGGAGCGCTGCCGCGGCTGGCGCATGTGCGTCTCCGGCTGCCCCTACAAGAAGGTCTATTACAACTGGTCCACCGGGAAGTCGGAGAAGTGCATCTTCTGCTTTCCCCGCATCGAGGCCGGTCAGCCGACAGTCTGCTCGGAGACCTGCGTCGGGCGCATCCGCTACCTCGGCGTCATTCTCTATGACGCTGACCGCATCAAGGAGGCCGCCAGCGTCGAGGACCCCAAGGACCTCTACGACGCGCAGTTGTCGGTTTTCCTCGACCCGAACGACGTCGCCGTTCAGGAGCGGGCCCGCCGCGACGGGGTGCCGGAGACCTGGATCGAGGCGGCCACCCGCTCGCCGATCTGGAAGATGGCCTGCGAATGGAAGGTGGCCTTCCCGCTGCATCCCGAATACCGGACCTTGCCGATGGTCTGGTACGTGCCGCCGCTGTCGCCGATCCAGTCGGCGGCCGAGGTCGGCAAGATGACCGTCAACGACGGCATGCCGGACGTCCGCTCGCTCCGGATTCCCCTGCGGTATCTGGCCAATCTCCTTACGGCTGGCGCTGAAGAGCCGGTTGCCCAGGCTCTGGAGCGGATGCTCGCGATGCGGGCCTACATGCGGTCCAAGACGGTCGACGGGGTAGTCAATGAAGCTATCGCGCAGCGTGTGGGCCTGTCGGGCGCGGTCATCGAGGAAATGTATCGATACATGGGCTTGGCGGCCTACGAAGACCGCTACGTGATCCCGACCACGCACCGTGAGGACACGGAGGACGCCTACTGGCTGCGTGGCGCGGCCGGCTTCGCCTTCCGGGAAGGTTCCAACGGCACCACCAAGGCCGACCTCTTCGGCCGGCCAGGTCACACACCGCGCAAGAAGTACATGGACATCCCCACATGAGCCGCACCCTCAAGGCGCTATCGCTCCTGTTGTCCTATCCGACCGAGGAGCTGAAGGCCGACGCTCAGTCGTTGCGCGCGGCGATCGCCAGCGAACACGACCTCAAGCCCAGGACGCGATCGGCGCTGGACCCGCTGTTCGAGGAGTTCGCCCGCGATGAACTGCTCGATCTCCAGGGGCGCTACACCGACCTGTTCGATCGTACGCGCTCGCTGTCGCTGCATCTTTTCGAACATGTGCATGGCGAAAGTCGCGAACGCGGCCAGGCCATGATCGACCTGCGCGAGACCTATCTCGCTCAGGGCTTCTACATGACCCCCGACGAGTTGCCGGACTACCTGCCGGCGTTCCTGGAGTTCGCCTCGTTCTTGCCGGCGCGCGAGGCGCGGCGGTTACTGGCCCAACCGTCCCATGTCTTCCAGGCCCTGTTCGAGCGCCTGGCCAAGCGGCGGACTCCCTATGCGGCCGTGCTGCAGGCGATCGTCGAGCTTTCCGGCGCCCGGGTGGATCCGGACGCCATCGAGGACCTGCGTCGCCAGCCCGACGCCAGCGCCGACGACTTCACCGCGGTCGATGCGGCCTGGGAAGAGGCGCCCGTCAGGTTCGGGCCCGAGACACCGCAGCCCACCGGGTTCGTCGCCAAGCTGAGAGCCTGGAAGCGACCCGCCGACCGCCCGCCGTCGGCTAGCTGAGGAGCATGTCATGCAGTCCTTCATCAATCAGCTCGCCTTCGGCTGGTATCCATATCTCGCCGTGACTGTGCTGATCGTCGGCAGCATCTTTCGCTTCGACATGGCCCAGTACACTTGGCGGTCCCAGTCGAGCCAGTTCCTGCGGCGCAAGCAGATGGTGCTGGGCTCCAATCTCTTCCACATGGGCGTCCTCATCCTGCTGGGGGGTCACTTCGTCGGCCTGCTGACGCCGGTCAACGTGTTCGACGCCGTTGGTATCGAGCATGGCTTCAAGCAGCGGGCGGCCCTCCTTGTCGGTGGCGCTGCGGGGATCATGGCCTGGGTCGGCGCGACCTTGCTGCTTCATAGGCGGCTGTTCGATCCACGCATCCGCCGCAGCTCACACTGGACGGACATCGCGGTGCTGGTCCTGCTCTGGCTGCAGCTTACGCTCGGCATCGCCACCACCTACTGGACGATGCAGCATCTCAATGGCGAGGAGATGCTGCTGTTCATGGGCTGGGCCAACGGGCTCCTGACCTTCAATCCGCGCGCCGCGGACCTGATCGTGGATGCGGCCCTGGTCTACAAGCTGCACATCATCCTGGGGCTGACGCTCTTCATGATCACCCCGTTCAGTCGGCTGGTGCACATCTGGAGCATCCCGATCTTCTACCTCGTGCGGCCTGGCTATCAGTTGGTGCGCAGTCGCGGCGCCGTGCGTCGTCCTCAACCCGCCTCGCTCTCGCACGGAGAGGCGGGCGCCGCCCCGAGCTATGGCGGTCCCGTCGTGCAAAGGGCAGGGGTGGAAGAAAGCCAATGACCGACGCCCGCTTTGTCCTCACGACTTCACGGGCGGGCGAGCGAGCGGCCGCGCCGCCGAAAAGCCAGGCGACCGCGGAAGCGAGCGGCCGTGGTTGTGGCGGCGGGGGGCGGGGCAGCCGTCCTCTGCAACCGATCGTGCGAGTCCATGGGGAGGAGATTACGCCCGAGGCCATCGCCCAGGAGACGCAGAATCATCCTGGTCCTGATCCCCAGGCGGCATGGGAGGCGGCGGCACGCGCCCTGGTCGTGCGCAGGCTGCTGCTGGCCGAGGCCCGGCGGAGAGGCATGCGACCGGCGCCCGAGAGCGTTGGGGAGGGACGGTACGAGACCGAGGATGAAAGCCTCATTCGCCAGATCCTCGAGGAGGCGGTCGTTCCCGCCGACCCGAGCCCTTCCGAGTTGCGGCGCGTCTACGAGGGCCTGCAGGAGAAGTTTGTCACGCCGACCTTGTTCGAGCCTGCGCACATACTGATCGAGCCGGCCGGAGACGACGCCGCAGCCTGGGCGCAGGCCGAGGCCGAGGCCAGGGCGTTGGTGGCGGAAATCGGGGATTCCCGTCAGGCCTTCGCCGAGGCGGCCACCCGCTCGGCCTGTCCGACCGGCGCGCAAGGCGGTTCGCTCGGCCAGATTCGCCGCGGTGAGCTCGTAGGGGAGGTGCAGGAGGCGATCGAAGCGCTCGCGGACGGGCATACTGCGCAAGCGCCCGTGCGGTCGCGATTCGGCTGGCATGTGGTGCGTCTTGAGCGCCGAATCCCCGGCCGTCAGCTTCCCTTCGAGGTGGTTGAGCCGAAGATTCGCGACATGCTGGAGGCGCGGGGCTGGACGATAGGGGCTGCGCAATTCGTCGCCGAGTTGGCCGAGGCCGCGCAGATCGAAGGCGTGAGCGTCACCCCGGCTGACGCCGGCTTCGGCGCCTGCGCAGACGGTGGCGGATGTTGACCCTGGGCGACATCCTGGCCGCGTCGCGGCGGTCGGCGGCCGCCCTCGACATGGCCGAGCTGCCGTCGGATCTCGTCGATCGCGTGGCGACGCAAGCCGCCGCGGAGGCGATGTCGGCGGCGGACTATGTCCGCATGGCGGTGGCCGATTTCGCCGATTTCGCTCAGCCCGAGGACTGGACTCACCTGTTGTCCAGGTTGAGGGATCAACTGGATGCCGGCCGCGTTTGCCTGTTGACCATGGTCAAATGGCGGCTCGACGCGGCGGGCGCCGCACCGCCCAGCAAGACGGAGCCGACCTCGTGACTTCCCCCGATCCGTCGAACGACGCCCAACCCGGCCTCAATCCCGATCTCAAGCGATCGGTGGACAAGGACTATTCCGAGGCCATGCACGGCAGCGAGCCGCTGGCCACCGTCTCGGTCAAGAAGAATGCGGTCGCCATCTGGCCGTTCATTTGGCTGGCTGTGACGATCGTGGCGGTCCTGCTCACGATCTGGTTGGTTATCTGAGCCGGGGCGCCCGGGATCTGTGCGACATGAGGGTGTTTTGGGCTTGTCATGTTGGGGTGTGTTGATTAGGTTCCATGCCTTCGACCGAACGCCACGGCCCTT
>LNAP01011249.1_pt1 | contig 11431 bp, 18 predicted proteins | sample 602601 | NCBI WGS metagenome assembly LNAP01 (sample SAMN02440304, study PRJNA202911) | soil metagenome | biome: Subtropical and temperate rainforests or woodlands; isolation source: soil samples (1 kg each in a 20% v/v slurry with milli Q water) were... ... | reverse complement strand
CGGCACCTTGGGAGCAAGGAAATGCTCACCCAGGATTCGTCTGGCGACCTTCTGCCCGGCACGCTCGGCGAGAAGTTCGTGAACCATTACCAGTTCTACGCCGCCTTCGCGAGCGAAGAGGAGTTTCGCATCGTGGCCGGCGGTCACGCACTCGGCACCCTTCCGGTTGAGCAGTCGCTGCGCATTGGGGAACGCATCCTCTTTGCCGGCAAGACGTGGAGGGTGGAGGAGGTCGATGAGCCGCGGAAGACCATCTATGTCTCCCGCACCGGAGGCGGGGTGCCTCCACTGTTCTCGGGCAACGGCGGTTGTGTGCACACCAAGGTGCGTCAACGGATGCGAGAGATGCTCGAGGGTAATGGCGTACCAACCTTCCTCGACGCCACTGCCAAACGTTTTCTTGCCGAGGCTCGGAAAGGGTACAAGGACCTCAAACTCCGCGATGCGAGCTACATCGTCTCGGGTCGTCACGTGCTGCTTACAACATGGCTTGGAGATGCTGGCAATGAGGCTGTTGCCTGCCTCTTGATACGTCGCGGGTACGAGGTTTCCTGCGGCGAGTTGGGTGTCACGATTTTCGACGGTGAGCCGGTCATCCAAGACATCCTCGACACGCTGGTCGACGCCGGCTCCGAACCTGCGCCACCGCTCGACATCTTGCTGGCAGATGCGAAGAACTTGGCCCGGGAGAAATGGGATTGGGCGTTGCCAGCAGGCTTGCTTCGAAAGACCTACGCAACCTTACACCTGGACATTGGCGAAGCGCTAGCTTGGGCTAAAGAGCTTCAGAATCGTTCTGTGCTGAAGTCGTGACCGGCCCAGCAGCAAGGCGCTTTTTGCAATCCGCGCTTGCGGCCGGTCTAAAAATGCCCGAAAGCGCGGCACATCCCGCCACCTTAGGCGAGCCGAACTTCGAAGTAGGCCTCATCGGCCGTCCCGAGGTCCCGAAAACCAGCGCTCTTGGCCTTGTAGGCCTTGGGCCAGGCGCTCGCCAGCGCACGCTCTTCCTCGTTCATCTCTTCGATGCCGGACTCGGCCGCGCTCGAGTAAGCCTTCAGCACCTGCTCGACGTTGTCGCCCAGTTCCTTTTGAAGGGTAGTCCTAAATCGTTTTTCTGCGGTCGCGATGTAGTCGGGCGGAAGCCCCGGAAACTCTCTCAGTTTGGCCGTGAACGTCATGTGGATATCCTATTCAAAACGGTGCGGGTAATTCGATGATTTCGACCGGCCATGCCGGCGTACACGAGCTGGCCACTCGCGCGCTCGATGACGCGTACGCGGTCGCCGATGGTGGTGACCGCATAGGCGTCCTGCGGCAGATTCAACGGCATCTCTTCGAACGCCGTTTTGCTGTACCAGGTGGGCATTCGCAGCAGAGTGGGATGCGTCATGACAGGACGTCGCAGCACGATACGCCGCCATCTTTTGCCCCCCTCCACCGCGCCACCGCACGCGCATCCAAGTCCATCTTGCGGGGGTAGAGCGGGCCGGCCAGAGGTGCTACGGCGTGCCGGTCCAAGTCTTCGGGCACGGGGTCCATCTGGGTCCAAGCTCTCATGAACGACCTGACCCATCCAAGGGCAACAGCATGCCCGGGGTCGGGTTGCACGGTGTGTTCCTTCACTGCTCCTTGTTGGCGACTGCTCGCTGGCGCTCGTCGTAAGGCGCGCACTCCCATTCCGCTTCCGTGCGTTTCGCCAACGAACGCAGACGGACCTAGCGGCGTTCCCAGGCCTTGGGTCCGTCCTTGGCGCACTCGAGCTCGGTGCCTGCGAGCAGGTCCCGTCACCCTCCGAGGGCAGCAGCACAGGGAAGGTCAAGCCACGCATCTGGTTTTCGCAATAAGCCGCCCACGTTTCTGCCTTCAGGATTTCAGTTTGAAGTTGTTGGTCGCTCGGTCCAGCTCGCTGATGCGCCACGCTCCTTGCAATGGCGCCCCACCTTGGGCGCGGGCTCATGCAAGCCTTTATGGCGCAGAAGCCGGACATCGAAAATAACAGCTTTTTGCTAGAGTTGGGGCATGGATGACACGCCGGAAACAGAATGGATTGCTGCCTGCGCGCACGGCCTGCATCGGCACTGGCGGACCGTCGACCCTTGGGAGCTGGAGGCCGTGGCGACTGAACTGAGCCGCAACGAGCGCCTGCGCGCGATGCCGCCTATGGCAGCTGCCTTCGAGTGGCTAAGGCCAGTGGCATGCAGCCAGGCCGTGAGCATTTCCCAATAGGCCGATGCACCTTAGGCGGAGAGCCTGCGCTGATGCGCACGCGTCTTCAAGATTGCAAAGATGGACACGTGATTTGTAGCGGGCCGTCCGTCCGTGCTAGGTGCATGGAGCGCGAGTCCACAGGAGACACATGCAGACCGACCTTTTTGCCGAGACCGAGGATGCCGCCGCGATTCCGGGGCTGCGGTACGCGCCTGCGTTCCTGAGCTCAGGAGAAGAGGCGCACCTCCTCGAAATCATTCAAACCTTGCCGCTCCAGGCCGCGCAATACAAGGCGTACGAGGCGCGGCGGCGAGTGTGCAGCTTCGGCGGGTCCTACGACTTCAACACAAACACGCTGTTGCCAGGCAAAGCATTGGACGAGCGATTGATGCCATTGCGTGAGCGCGTCGCCAAATGGCTCGCTGTAGGCCCCGAAACGCTCGAGCAAGTACTTGTCGCGGAGTACTCCCCGGGAACCCCGCTTGGATGGCACCGCGACGTCCCGGATTTCGAGACGATTGTTGGGGTGTCGCTGGGAAACCCAGCGGTCCTGCGATTCAGGCCCTACCCGCCGGATGCGGCCGCAAAGCGGAATGCTGTTCAGTTTGAGGTGGAGCCACGCTCCATCTACGTGATGGCAGGCAAGTCGCGATGGGATTGGCAGCATTGCGTGCCGCCGGTCAAAGCGCCTCGGTGGTCAATCACGCTGAGAACAAGCCGTTCACCTCACCTACGCCGAATTGCCGATGGGCGATTGAAGGGAGGGCTCGCAGAATGAAAACCGAGGAGCAGTGAATATGGACCAGCAGAAAACCGATCGGACGAGGCGTTGGCGGCAGCGGCGTGGCAACAGAGACGTGAAGCGCTGCACGGGAACCGTGTCGCTTTCGGCCGGGCACACGAACTCGAGCGGGAGTTGCGGCGCCGGGGTAGTTGGGCAAGCACCTTGGGCGCGCCATTGGCTGCGCCTGCGGCCACTGCTGGCGCGCGACCCTGGTGGAAATTTTGGTAGCTGCCAGCCGCCGTGCCTGACACAGCACGTGAGACGGGCGCCTCCCGAGATTCCCCCGAGCGTGGCGGTAGACTTCTTGCGCGCGACGTCCAATTCGCCGTAGATTGAGCGCATGGTCAGAGACTTGAATGCATCACCTGCGGCGAAAATGCGCATTGCCGCTCTTCAGTGTGAGGCGAACTGCGAGCGAATGACACATGCCCTCTGTCAAGGGGGCCGTGGAGATGCCCCCGAAGAGTTGTTGGCGGCGATTCGACGTGCTCGCGAGTTGCTAGCGGAGCTTGAGCAGTTGCACATGGGAACAACGCAGAGCGAACCTTCTGATGGCTGAGTTCTATCGGAAATCATCGACGTGGGTCGTTGACTACCGCTACGACGGCCGGCCGCGTCGAATCTTCAAGGTCATACCTGATAACAAAGATGCCCGAGCGATGGCGCTTGCCCAGTTGGCAGACCTGTATGGCAGCCGCGCGGAACTCAGCACATTGAGCCCGCTACTAATGACGAAGAGCTCGCGTACCTGCGCGGCGATGAGCCGAAGAACGTTTTATGCCCGAGTGGTCGAGCGCCGCGCTCGAGCGAGTAGCGCGCAGACCCTGTCGAGTCCGGAAGGCCTATCCGCAACCGGCCGCGCAGACCATATGATTTTTTCCAAGCAGCGCTTGGAAGCGAGGTCTGCGCGAGGGAAGAATTTTCCGCACTTGAAGCAAGACATTTTGGACGACGTCGCTCCGGGCATTACAACGGGGCTTCCGGGCGCCTTCTTCTTGTAGCGAAGTCCGTCTGCGGTTAGTTTTTCCTGGTCCATCCAGTGGAATTTTAGAGAACCTTGCGGCAGGACTCGGGATGAATTTACCGAGCACGTCAACGACCCATGGCTGTACCGGCGTCACCATCATGGTGGCGGCACAGATGCGGCTATTGTTCAATGCGGCCAGCCTCTTTCTGGCAATCTGCAAGAGCCCTTCGCGCTCCACTGGAGGCTTCGCCTTGGTATCCCCCTGGCAGATGATTTCAAAGGCCGAGGGACCGGCCAACTTTGCTCTCAAAGCGTCTCGTGGAATATAGGATTGCGTTCCTACAATACTTCGATGGATACAAAACGCCAGGGTGGCTGCCAATGTGGTGCCGTGCGCTATGAAGTGCAGGGCGAGCCCTCGCATGAAACGTTGTGCCACTGCACGTTTTGCCGCCGCGCCAGCGCCGCGCCCGTCGTGGCCTGGTTCTCGGTCGCGCCAGAGGCATTTAGCGTGACGCGGGGCGAACTCAAGCGGTTCAACTCGTCGGCTCATGCGGTCAGAAGCTTCTGTGGCGAGTGCGGCACGCCACTTACCTACCAACGCTACGGCGTCCATGAGGTAGACATCACGACCTGCAGCCTAGACGAACCGGAGGCCGACACCTTTGTGCGCAGTGCGCTCAAGTGGGGCGCTGTGGAGGATGGCTTGCCGCGGTATCTGGGTCTGCGCGACGGTTGATTTGATGCTGCTTCCGGCCGACACTGGATGCGCGACACCGTCCCTCCAGCGACCAGAGGAGCTCACTTGTTCTCCCATGTTTTTGTAAGCGTCACCGATTTCGAGCGCGCCCTGCGCTTCTACTGCGCAGTGATGGACAGCCTTGGTGTGGAACTGCGATTCTGCGAGCGCGAGCGGCCCTGGGCGGGCTGGCACAGCGCAGATAGGGCAAGGCCTTTTTTCGTTATCTGTACGCCGTTCAACGGGCAGCCGCACCATCCCGGAAATGGGCAAATGGTTGCCTTCGCGGCAGCTTCCAGAGAGTCCGTGCGAGCAACGTACCAAACCGCGCTCGAGAACGGCGGCGTTTGCGAGGGACCGCCAGGCCTACGCCCTGAGTACCACGACAGCTACTACGGCGCCTACTTTCGAGACCCCGACGGGAACAAGCTCTGCGTCGCCTGCCATGACCCGACGGTCGACGGCACATAAAGGCGTCAGCGTCCCACGGCACGGGCAGAATGTGGCCAAAAAGAGCCGGTGGGGCCGTCGCCGCGAAGTTCAATGGGTCGCGTACATTGCTGATTTTCTGGAGAACTCATGAACGAGAAAGAGCTTCGCGCCGGGCACGTCCGTGTATGGGACGACCTGATTCAGAACGCCGACAACACGCGTCAGGGCCTCGAAACACTGGCAAAAGCCGGTGTTCGAATGCCGAATGAAGCCGGGGCCGATACCGTGCCTGCTCGAATTGCGGCCGCCATCGACGCAGCAGAGGAATATAGAAAGCACCGAGCGCTGGCACAGCAGCGGCTTGATTCTGTCGAGTAGCGGCCAGGAGCCGCCACTCGACGCGGACCGTCTTGTGAAGGGCGGGTCGGCACATATGGGGTTCCGATTCCTGCCAGCCAATGCGTGCTTGTTGGACGGGTACCATTCCGGCGACGCACTTCCGCCTCACAGCACAACGACTCGAAGACATGCGTGCCGCCATTTACTACTTGTTGATGCTCTTGTTCGGATTTGCCTGGTACAAGTTCGGGCAGAACTTACTTCGCAAGAAGCGTTGGGGTGAGAACGGCGAACGCACCGAAGGACTTGTCGGGCCGGTCGGATTGCTGGTGACTACCGGCGTGGCCTGCTACCTGTTGTTTGAGTTTTTTCGCGGATTGGTTCGAGGCGAGGTGCCATGCGTCGGCAAAGCTTGCAGGATGCAGGTCTACACCCTGGCAGCAGATGCTGGTGATTACTGGGCCAACATGTTTTTCCTTGCGTGGATGGTGCTTGGCCTGAGCTATGCGGCGTACGTGACGCTCAAGATTTGGTTCCGAGCTTAGAGCTGCCGGAAGGCTGTGAGGCTCGGCCGCGTGGTGAGCATGCGGCCCGCCGCGGCGGTGACGCGTCCGGCTCGGGTCGGCCAAGAGCGGACGGCCGGACCTGCCGCCCAATCTGTAGGGTTGGCTGTCCACCACCATGTATGGAATCGAACCGGTAGCATGATTTGGTTATTCACCGCGCTTCAAGCTCCTCGCGACGTAGGTATCATAAAAATCTCATGGCTCAGAATATTTTCTCCACGAGGCTTCCCAACCCCGACTCCGGTAGTGACCCCGAGTGGCGCGAATGGGATACCTTTATTGGAAGGGAAGGCATCCCCACCTGCGATGAGGAGGTCGTCCGGTGCTATCAGAATCTTGAGGAGCGCCCGCACTACTTGGCTTCAAACTGGCTGAACCATCAGCTCAACCTGCAGAATCACGGCAAGGGCGGTGCCTATGCAACGCTCGCCGAGGACCAATACGGAGTGGACGATGACGAAGAAGAGTACCCAGCTAACGCCACGACTCAAGCTCTAGAGAACGTTTTTTCTATGAAGTCGTGCCGCTTCACTGCAGACTCCGTGGTGTTTAAGGGTGTCCACACGGAGCCCTTCTACGAGATTCATAGCTTCGGCTCGGTCGAGCAAGATGCCGTGATTGAGTTTCCGGGATTTCTGAGCACATCTGTCTGCCGGGAGAAGGCGCTAGACTTTGCCCACCGGGACGGTGTGTTGCTGGTCATCCAAGGCTTAGACCAGGTTGATTGCATCGTTCCTCAGAATTCGTCTATCAGGACGACCAAGAATGCCAAGGTGCCCGAGCAAGAGGTCCTCCTGCGACGCGGGGCAAAGATGTGCGTTGAACGGGTCGTCCCGAAGTCAACGTCTGGGCCCCGGGAAGTGCACCTCCGGATTGTCGGCGCGTTGCCAAACTGACGTATACAAGTCCCGCGATTCAGGTGCGCACACGATTGGCTCGCTCCACCATCCCCACCTACTTCTTTGGCCGACCTCCCGACGAGGGCGCCATGTACCTGCTCTCCCTCACGACTTCGCAGCCAGATGTAGGAGGTTGGCGTTGAGAAGGCACTCACCGTCTCGTCGGACGCAGCCCACCGGCTCGATACGGCGGTGTGCTTAGTTTTTTGGCAGAACACCATGCGAGGGCATGATGCCGGATACGCTGGCCTTCGGGTCCACAACCCAAGCTCGAACTTCCGTCTGGCGCACCTCGGGCATCGGCTGGTGTCCGCAACCTCAACCAAGTGAAGATGCTGGCGGGAGCCGATGTGCCCAAGATACGTTTCAGCTATCAGCAGGCATTTAACGTGAGTTCTCAAGTGTCGTCTACAAAGCTCGAACCACTGCCTCGTCAATTTGAGGCCTCAAAGACACGTTCCGTCCAGAGACTGGGTGGGCTTGTTGCATGAGTTAGGAGGTCGCAGACGCTTCCGGCCATCGCGAATTCGACTCTAATCACTCCTGGCCTCGCGTGGCAGGATACGGCCATAAGCAGACATCGAAGAACGTCCGCTTCATGGCAGCCCCGCTCGCTGCCGCCACCTTGGTACTCGGCTCAGTGCGTGCCGTGAATATGCTTACGCACCGAGTTTTCGGTGGCCCGAGCTATCTCGGCTGAAAGCTCTTTCAAGATTCCACAGCAGCCTGCGGCGCTCGATTCGGCGCACTGCGCGCGCAGTGCCTTCAGCTGCTTTTCAAGCGACCTAAGCTCGCTGATGCGTTCGGCGACGTGTCCAATGTGCTCATCCAGCAGTTCGTTAACGCCTTCACAGTCTTGCTGTGGCGCCTCCTTGAAGCGCAAGAGGGAACGGATCTCACCAAGTGTCATGTCGAGCGCCCGGCAATGACGAATGAATTTGAGCCGCTCGATGTGCTCTTCCCCATAGGAACGGTAGTTGTTTTCAGATCGCATCGGCGCCGGCAGCAACGCCTCTCGCTCGTAGAAGCGGATGTTCTCTACGCTTGTGCCTGTGGCCTTGGACAATTCACCAATCTTCATTTTGGCTTCAGCTTCCATAAAAGCACTACTCTACTTTAACCTACTTCAGGGTTTGCGCCTTCGCTTGCCGGATGTTTGCTCCACAGATCGTTGGGGTCAGGGGTTGCAAAGGAAACCGGTTCTTCTTCTAAATGAACGAGAATACTTGTCGTTCTTATTTAGGTTGAACAATGAAGCGCTTGCTGTTGGTGTTCGCGGGTTGGCTATGTGTGTGGGGAGCTGCAGTAGCGCAGACACCGTCGTCAGGTGCTGAAGAGGTCCCCCGCCAGCTCTGGCAACTGCTGGACTATGTGGCCGTGGACTACGGCGGTGCTGTCGAAAAGGGTGCTGTCGTGAGCGAATCCGAGTATGCGGAGATGCGTGACTTCACGGGCAATGCGGTGACCCAGGCGCGCACACTTCCGGCGCACGCTTCCAAGGACGCGGTGATCGCCGCAGCTACCAAACTGCAGGAGGCCGTTACCAACAAGGCCGATGGAGCCGACGTGGCTCGACTTGCGCATGAGGCCGAGGCGCTCCTGATTGCGGCCTACCCAATTCCGGTTGCGCCCAAGGCGCTCCCGGATCTGAAGCGAGGCGCCGCGCTCTTTCAGGCGCAATGCGCGTCCTGTCACGGCGCAACGGGCGGCGGGGACGGACCTCTGGCTGCGCAGCTGGACCCGCCCCCGATCGCCTTCACCGACCGTGAACGCGCGCGCTCGCGAAGCCTCATGGCGCTCTACCAGGTCGTTTCTCAAGGCGTGGCCGGTACGTCGATGCCGAGTTTTGCCACGTTGCCTGACGAGGACCGATGGGCACTGGCGTTCTTTGCTGGAACGCTCTCTTACGACAGCAGCATGCGTGAGCGTGGCGAGCAGCTGTGGAAGCAAGATCCTGCTGCACGGAAGGCATTCCCCGACCTGGCCGCCGTGACCACGACCACTGAGGCAGCGGCTGCCGGCAAGATCGCCCCGGCTGCGGCGCGGGACGTCACCGCGTACCTGCGCAGCCAACCTGATGCAGCGTCGGCGGCCGGAAACGCCAGCGGGCTGACGCTGTCTCGCACCCGCCTGGACGAAAGCTTGGCGGCCATTCGCAAGGGCGACAAGGCCACTGCGACGCGTTTGGCGCTCTCGGCCTACCTGGACGGCTTCGAGCCCCTTGAGCCCTCGCTGGGCGCGCGCAACAAGGCGCTTCTCACCGAAATTGAAAACGGCATGCTGGCCTATCGCTCGGCGATCGCCAATGGCACGCTGGCTCAGACCGAGGCCGCCGCACAGAAGCTCGACTACCTTTTTGTTGAGGTGGAGAAAGAGCTAGGCGGCCAAGCTGCCGAACCGCTCACGACTTTCCTGGGCTCGCTCACCATCCTGCTTCGCGAGGGCCTTGAGGCCTTGCTCATCGTTGTCGGCATGATCGCCTTCCTGAGGAAGGCCAACCGTCCCGATGTCCTGCGATACGTGCATGGTGGTTGGATCGCAGCCCTGGCGGCAGGCGGCCTCACCTGGGGCGTTGCGACCCACTTCGTGAACATCAGCGGTGCAAGTCGCGAGGTGACCGAAGGGCTCTCGTCCCTTTTCGCTGCCTTGGTCCTGCTCAGCGTGGGCCTGTGGATGCATCAGAAGAGCGCGGCAGGGCGCTGGCAGGCGTACCTCAAGGAGAAGCTCTCCACAGCCATGTCCAAGCGATCGGCCTGGGCCTTGTTCGGCCTGTCGTTCATCGCGGTCTACCGTGAAGTGTTCGAGACAGTGCTTTTCTACTCGGCGCTGTCGGCAGATGGAAACGGCAACGCGCTGCTGGCCGGGCTTGGCGTGGGCGTGGCGCTGCTAGCGGTGCTGACCTGGGTGATGCTCAAGACCAGTGCCCAGATGCCGATCGGGAAGTTCTTCAGCATCAGCTCGATCCTGATTGCCGTGCTGGCAGTGGTCCTAGCCGGGAAGGGGATGGCTGGCCTGCAGGAGGCGGGTTGGATCGGCGCCACCCCGATCATGGCGCCGCGAATTGACCTGCTGGGGGTGTATCCCTCAGCTGAGACTGTCATCGCGCAAGTTGTTGTTCTGGCCATTGCACTCTTTGGCTTTGTTATGAACGGCTATAGGGCACGGCAGCTGCGGCCCACCTGAGGCGGGAGCCAGGCGTCTGGGGGCGGTGCAATTGAAGTTCTTCGCAGGGATTGGTGAACCACCGGCGCAAGCCGGCCTTGCTGCGGGCGCAAATTTTCTCCAATTTCTTGAATTTCCCCGCGGCGCTACACTCCCATGCCTGTATGGCCCGCTGCCTCATCCGTCATCGCTACTTGACCACGTTCCTCGTGATCATGTCGCTGCTGTTCGCGCAGCTGGCGTTGGCAAGCTATGTCTGCCCGGGTGAGCAGGATGTGCCCACGATGTCCGAAGTGATGGCGGCAGGCGAACCTTGCCAAGGCATGGACACCGTCCAGCCCGTGCTTTGCTTCCAGCATTCGGCCGACATGTCGCTGTCGGTCGAACACGTGAAGCTGACCACGCCTTCGCTGCCCGCCATCGTGCAGATCGTTGTCGTGCCCTTGCTGCTGGTGTCAGAAAGCCATGCCGTCCCGCAGCAGGCTCGACCTGAGTGGCAACATCCGCCGCCCGACCCTGTGTTTCTCGCGACACGCAGACTTCGCGTCTGACAGCTCCGTCGACTGACCGGTGCTGGTGCGGTTTGTCCGCTTGCCAGCGATCACCTCGTTCGTCTGCGGAGCTTTCATGTCTATCCCCCTCCCACGCGCAGTTGTACTGGCCGTCGCGTTGCTGCCGCACCTTGCGACGGCCGGCCCCCTGTCCCTAGCGGCAGCGCTCAAGCTTGCATCCCAGCGCTCCGAAACTGTTCGCGGCGCCCGTGCCGGCGCGGCAAGCGCGACGGAGATGGCGCAGGCGGCCGGTCAGCTGCCCGACCCCACACTGCGAGTCGGCGTCGACAACCTCCCTGCAACCGGCCCAGACCGCTTTCACACAACCCGCGACTCGATGACGATGAAGCGCATCGGCATCAGCCAGGAATGGCTGTCCGCCGAAAAGCTTGCCGCACGGCAGGCCGCCGCCGATGCTTCGCTCGATCGGGAATCCGTGCAGGTGCAAGCCGCCGCCGCCGACACGCGCCGCCAGACCGCTATCGCTTATGTGGACGCCTTCTACGCCGGCGAAAGCCTGAAGCTCGCGAGGCTCATGGAGCACCATGCGCATGAAGAGCTGGAGGCATCGCGCGCACGCCTGTCTTCGGCTACGGGGAACAGCCAGGATGTGTTGGCACTGATTGGCGCAAGGGGTACTTCTGAAGACGATACGGCAGACATCCTGCAGCAGCAAGGCGCGGCTGGCATCGCCTTCCAGCGATGGGTCGGAGTGCCGCCAGATGAGCTGCTGCCTCCGGCTGGTATTTCTATGCCGCTCGAGGAAGCCTACGTGGCCGCGCAT
>LNAP01008862.1_pt1 | contig 11438 bp, 6 predicted proteins | sample 602601 | NCBI WGS metagenome assembly LNAP01 (sample SAMN02440304, study PRJNA202911) | soil metagenome | biome: Subtropical and temperate rainforests or woodlands; isolation source: soil samples (1 kg each in a 20% v/v slurry with milli Q water) were... ... | reverse complement strand
CAGCGATCTTTCCATTGACCTGGGCACTGCCAACACCCTTATTTACGTGCGCGAGCGCGGTATCGTCCTGAATGAGCCATCGGTTGTGGCTATTCGGACACACGGTAACCAGAAAAGTGTCGTTGCTGTCGGCACCGAGGCGAAGCGTATGCTCGGCCGTACGCCGGGCAACATTGCTGCCATTCGTCCGATGAAGGACGGCGTGATTGCCGACTTCAGCGTCTGCGAAAAGATGCTGCAATACTTTATCAACAAGGTTCACGAAAACAGCTTCCTGCAGCCAAGCCCGCGTGTGCTGATCTGCGTTCCGTGCAAATCCACCCAGGTTGAGCGTCGTGCCATCCGTGAATCGGCCCTTGGTGCCGGTGCACGTGAAGTGTTCCTGATCGAAGAGCCGATGGCTGCCGCGATCGGTGCCGGCCTGCCGGTTGAAGAAGCACGCGGTTCGATGGTCGTCGATATCGGTGGCGGTACCACTGAAATCGCGCTGATCTCCCTGAACGGTGTGGTGTACGCCGAATCCGTTCGTGTTGGCGGCGACCGCTTCGACGAAGCGATTATCACCTATGTGCGTCGCAACTACGGCAGCCTGATCGGCGAATCCACCGCCGAGCGCATCAAGCAGGAAATCGGTACGGCCTACCCGGGCGGCGAAGTGCGTGAAGTCGACGTTCGTGGCCGTAACCTGGCCGAAGGCGTTCCACGTGCCTTCACCCTGAACTCCAACGAAGTGCTGGAAGCTCTGCAAGAGTCCCTGGCCACCATCGTTCAGGCTGTGAAAAGTGCGCTGGAGCAATCGCCTCCGGAACTGGCTTCCGACATCGCCGAGCGTGGCCTGGTACTGACCGGTGGTGGCGCCTTGTTGCGTGACCTCGACAAGTTGCTGGCCCAGGAAACAGGTCTGCCGGTGATCGTTGCCGAAGACCCGCTGACCTGCGTTGCTCGCGGCGGTGGCCGTGCATTGGAAATGATGGATAAACACACCATGGACCTGCTGTCGAGCGAGTGATCTCGCCCGATGCATCTATGCTGTTGAGCGCGCAGGCGGCACTTTGCAGTGCTGCCTGTTTGCGTTTACCTTCTGTCAGTCTGTATCCAGGCCGGTCTGCCGTATGAATAAACAAAACATTTGCCTGGGAGGAGCGGCTTATTAAACCGCTTTTCACCAAAGGGCCTTCACTGGGCGTGCGCTTGTTGGTGCTGGTCGTGCTATCGGTCGCGCTGATGGTGGTCGATGCCCGCTTCACACTGCTCAAGCCAGTGCGTAGCCAAATGTCGCTGGTACTGATGCAGTCTTACTGGATCACGGACCTGCCGCAGCGGCTATGGCAGGGGGTGGCCAGCCAGTTCGGCAGCCGTACCGAGCTCGTCGCCGAAAACGAAAAACTCAAGACCGAAAACCTGCTGTTGCAGGGTCGCATGCAAAAGCTTGCCGCCCTCACCGAGCAGAACGTTCGGCTGCGCGAGTTGCTCAATTCCTCTGCGCTGGTCAACGAGAAGGTCGAAGTGGCCGAGTTGATCGGCATGGACCCTAACCCCTTCACCCATCGCATCATCATCAATAAAGGTGAGCGTGACGGTGTGGTCCTCGGTCAGCCGGTGCTCGATGCCCGCGGCCTGATGGGCCAGGTGGTCGAATTGATGCCTTATACCTCCCGTGTGCTGTTGCTGACCGACACTACCCACAGCATTCCGGTGCAGGTGAACCGCAACGGTCTGCGGGCGATTGCCAGCGGCACCGGCAACCCGGAGCGCCTGGAACTGCGTCACGTCGCGGACACGGCTGATATCAAGGAAGGCGATCTGCTGGTCAGTTCCGGTCTCGGTCAGCGATTCCCTGCGGGTTACCCGGTTGCGACCGTCAAGGAAGTGATCCACGATTCCGGCCAGCCGTTTGCCATCGTGCGTGCCGTGCCGACCGCGGCGTTGAACCGCAGCCGTTACCTGCTGCTGGTGTTCACCGACGGTCGCACAGCCGAAGAGCGCGCCAACGATGCTGCCCAGGCGCAAGAAGCGCTGGACCAGCACGGCGGCGGGCCGATCATTCCGGCGACCGTGCCTAAACCTGTGCCGGCGACCGTGGTGGTGCCCGCGCCTGCTGCTACGCCCGCCGCAACACCGGCAGCACCAGCACCGGCGGCACCCCCGGCCAAACCTGCGGCCGCCAAGCCCCCTGCATCGCAACCTGCCGCAACCAAACCGCCGGCCACTCAACCGGCCGCGGTGAAGCCTGCCACCAAACCGCCTGTCTCCGCGCCGGCTTCCACAGGGGGACGAGAATAATGGTCGGTGCAACCGCATCCCGAAATGACTGGATGATCTGGCTGACGTTTGCCATTGGCATGCTGCTCAGCGTTTCACCGCTGCCGCAATTCATGGAAATCCTCCGTCCGCTCTGGCTGGCCTTGCTGCTGGCCTTCTGGGCGTTGTACTTGCCGCAGAAAGTCGGCATGGTCACCGCGTGGTGCCTGGGCCTGGCCGAAGACGTGCTGTACGGCACGTTGCTGGGCCAGAACGCGTTGATCCTGACCCTGATCACCTTCCTGGTGCTGTCGCTGCAACAGCGCCTGCGCATGTTCCCGATGTGGCAACAAAGCCTGGTGATCCTGGTCATCTTCGGCCTCGCGCAGCTTGTTCAACTATGGCTCAGCGCTTTGACCGGCAATCGACAGCCCACACTGGCGCTGGTCTTGCCAGCACTGGTCAGTGCATTACTCTGGCCGTGGATCAGCTACGGTTTGCGCGGTTTGCGTCGGCGCTACAAGATCAATTAATTCGGTCAGGCATCTGCCAGTACCTCGACAGGGAGATGTCTAGATGAAAGTGCTTTACCTCGCCTCAGGCTCGCCGCGTCGGCGTGAACTGCTCACGCAGATCGGCGTGCCGTTCTCCGCCATCAGCGCGGACATCGATGAAACCCCTTTAACTCAAGAATCCCCGTCGGACTATGTCGAGCGCCTGGCGCGCGGCAAAGCCGAGGCCGGGCGCGGCGCGGTCGTGTCCGACGCCGATTTTTGCGTGCTGGGCGCCGACACCGCCGTGGTGCTCAACGGGAAAATTCTCGGCAAACCGGTGGACGAAGCCGATGCGTGCGCCATGCTTATGATGTTGGCCGGTCAGGAACACGAAGTGTTGACCGCCATTGCGGTGCTCGACGGTGAGCGTTGTGAGTCCCGGGTAGTACGCAGTCTGGTGCGCTTTCGCAACATCGCTCACGATGAAGCGGCGGCCTACTGGGCCAGTGGCGAACCCCGTGACAAGGCCGGTGGTTATGGCATTCAAGGACTGGGCGCGGTGTTTGTCGCCGGGCTCAATGGCAGTTGGACTGCCGCTGTGCGAAACCGCTGAGCTGCTCGGCCATTTCGGCATACCCTGTTGGCAAACCCTTAACGCGCGCTGAGCGTCGTACTGACAAGATGCGGCCATTATCGTGAACATGCCTGGACGAGACCCTGCCATGAGTGAAGAGATTCTGATCAACATCACGCCGATGGAATCGCGCGTGGCAGTGGTCGAAAACGGTGTCCTGCAAGAGGTCCATGTCGAGCGCACGCAAAAGCGCGGGATCGTCGGCAACATCTATAAAGGCAAGGTCGTGCGGGTATTGCCGGGCATGCAAGCCGCCTTCGTCGATATCGGCCTGGACCGCGCCGCGTTCATTCACGCCTCGGAAATATCCCTGCGCGAAGGCCCGGCGGTGGAGAGCATCAGCGCGCTGGTTCACGAAGGCCAGAGTCTGGTTGTCCAGGTCACCAAGGACCCGATCGGCTCCAAAGGCGCACGCCTGACCACTCAGCTGTCGATTCCGTCGCGTTATCTGGTGTACATGCCGCGCACGGCCCACGTCGGCATTTCGCTGAAGATCGAAGACGAAGCCGAGCGCGAACGCCTCAAGCAAGTCGTCACCGATTGCGTGGCCAAAGAAGGCATCAAGGAGGCGGGCGGTTTTATCCTGCGTACCGCCGCCGAAGGGGCCGGTGCCGATGAAATCCTCATGGACATCCGCTACCTGCGCCGTCTCTGGGATCAGATCAACGAGCAGATCAAAACCATCGGTGCGCCGAGTGTGATCTACGAGGACCTCGGCCTGGCGTTGCGTACGCTGCGCGACCTGGTCAGCCCGAAGATCGAGAAGATCCGCATCGACTCTCGGGAAACCTTTCAGAAAACCACGCAGTTCGTCGCCGAACTGATGCCGGAAATCGCCGATCGTCTTGAACATTATCCGGGCGAACGGCCGATTTTCGACCTGTACGGCGTCGAAGACGAAATCCAGAAAGCCCTCGAGCGCAAAGTGCCGCTCAAGTCTGGCGGTTATCTGGTGGTCGACCCGGCCGAAGCCATGAGCACCATCGACGTCAACACCGGGGCGTTCGTCGGCCATCGCAACCTCGAAGAAACCATCTTCAAGACCAACCTCGAAGCCGCGACCGCCATTGCCCGCCAGCTGCGCCTGCGCAATCTGGGCGGGATCATCATCATCGACTTCATCGACATGGAAGACGAAGAGCACCAGCGCCAGGTGCTGCGGACCCTCGAGAAGCAGCTGGAACGCGATCACGCCAAGACCAACATCATCGGCATTACCGAGTTGGGCCTGGTGCAGATGACGCGCAAGCGCACCCGTGAAAGCCTCGAACAAGTGTTGTGCGAACCGTGCAGCAGCTGTCAGGGCCGCGGCAAGCTCAAGACGCCGGAAACGGTCTGCTATGAAATTTTCCGCGAAATCCTCCGCGAGGCGCGTGCCTATCAAGCGGAAGGCTATCGTGTATTGGCGAACCAGAAAGTCGTCGACCGTTTGCTTGATGAAGAGTCGGGTAATGTCGCTGAGCTTGAAGGATTTATCGGACGCACCATTCGTTTCCAGGTGGAAACCATGTATTCCCAGGAACAATACGACGTGGTGCTGCTCTGAATCGCTGTGTTTCACCCTTACTAGAACGGCTGGCCTCAGCTTTTTGCAGTATTTTTGCCATGGGAGCCAACTGACATGGAACGTCTGACACGCATTTTGGCCGCACTGACCCGCTGGGGTCTTGGCCTGTGCGCGTTGGTCCTGGTGTTGATGGCGTTGTACGTCAGCCTCGGCCGGGAGCTGACGCCTCTGGTGGCCGAATACCGCGCCGACGTCGAAACCAAAGCCAGCGCCGCCTTGGGCATGCCGCTTCAGATCGGCAAGCTGGAAGGTAACTGGAGCGGCTTCGCGCCGATTTTGCTGGCGCACGATGTGACGGTCGGCGAGGGCGCCAACGCCCTGCACCTGGATCAGGTGCGAGCGGTGCCAGACCTTTGGGAAAGCCTGTTGGCTCGCGAAGTGCGCATTGCCCACCTGGAACTCAACGGCCTGAAGATCAGCCTCAAGGAAGGCGCGGACGGTCAGTGGGCGCTGGAAGGGTTGCCCGTGCAACAGGACCAGCCGCTTGATCCGGAGCAACTGCTCAACCGCCTGCAAATGGTCCAGCAGCTATCGGTAATCGACAGTCAGGTGACGTTGCAACCTGTGGACCACTCGCCGCTGACCCTGACCTACGTTGGCCTGAATCTGAAAACCGGCGTCTCCCGCCAGCGCCTCGATGTCCGTCTTAATCTGCCAGATGGTCAACCGGTGGCCATGAGTGTGCACACGCGGATTCGCGCCAGCCAGTGGAAGGACGGCGAGGCCGAGGCCTACCTGAGCCTGCCGCAAAGCGACTGGTCGAAATGGCTGCCCGAGCGCCTGACTCGACAATGGAACTTCTCCGAGTTCAAGGCCGGTGGCGAGCTCTGGGTGAACTGGGGCAAGGGCGCGCTGCAAAGCGGCGCCATTCGTTTGAACGCGCCGCAACTCAAGGGCGCCTTCGGCGAACGCAAGCCGATCCAGATCAACAATCTGGCGCTCAACGGTTATTTTCAGCGCAGCACCGAAGGCATGCTGGTGACCCTTGATTCTCTGGCCATGAACTTCGGCGAGACCCGCTGGGAGTCGCGCTTGCAACTTCGACAAACCGTCGCCACCGACAAGGCTGAAGAACTTTGGCACTTGCAGGCCGACCGCCTCGACCTCACTCCGCTCACGCCGCTGATTAACGCCTTGGGGCCGCTGCCCGAAGGCGTTGCCACCGCGGTCGAGCGACTCAAGGTGACCGGTGGGCTGCGCAACGTGCTGATCGATCTGCGTCCCAATGCCACCGATGACAGCAAGTTCAGCTTTGCTGCCAACCTCGATCAGGTCGGCTTCGACGCGTATCACGGCGCTCCGGCAGCACGAAATGTCAGCGGCAGCATTAGCGGTGACCTCGGTCAGGGCGAACTGCGGATGGACAGCAAGGATTTTGTCCTGCACCTGGATCCGATTTTCGCCAAGCCGTGGCAATACATTCAGGCCAACGCCCGGCTGACCTGGAAGCTCGACAAGGAAAGCTTCACCCTGATCGCGCCGTACCTGAAGGTGCTGGGGGAGGAGGGCAAGATTGCCGGTGACTTCCTGATCCGCCTGCATTTCGACCACACCCAGGAAGACTACATGGACCTGCGGGTCGGCCTGGTGGACGGCGACGGTCGCTACACCGCCAAGTACCTGCCGACCATGCTCAGCCCGGCGCTGGACGAATGGTTGCGCACGGCGATTCTCAAAGGCGCGGTGGACCAGGGCTTCTTCCAGTATCAGGGCTCGCTGAACCACGGCGCCGCCGACACCGCGCGCAGCATCAGCCTGTTCTTCAAGGTGCACGATGCCGAACTGGCCTTTCAGCCGGGTTGGCCGCATGTCAGCAAGGTCACCGGTGATGTGTTCGTGGAAGACAGTGGCGTGCGAGTTCTGGCCAGTAAGGGCCAATTGCTCGACACGCAGGTTCGCGACATTTACGTCAATATTCCCCATGCGCCGGAAGGGCAAAGCGTTCACCTGTTCCTCGACGGCGGGTTTTCCGGCGGGTTGGGTGATGGCCTGAAGATTCTCCAGGAAGCGCCAATCGGCACGGCTGAAACCTTTGCCGGATGGGAAGGCGAGGGCGATCTGCAAGGCAAGCTGAAGCTGGATATTCCACTGGTCAAAGGCGAGCAGCCGAAGATTCTTGTCGACTTCAAGACCGCCAAGGCGCGGTTGAAGCTGGCCGAGCCTTCCCTGGAGCTGACGCAGCTCAAAGGTGATTTCCGCTTCGACAGCGCCAAGGGCTTGAGCGGACAGAACATCACCGCGCGTGCCTTCGATAAACCGGTCACCGCGCAGATTTTTGCCGATGGCAGCGCGGGCAATCTCAAGACTCGTGTGACGGCCTCCGGTCAGGTCGAGGTCAAGAAGCTCACTGACTGGTTGAGCGTCACCCAGCCATTGCCGGTGTCCGGCCTGATCCCGTATCAACTGCAACTGAGCCTGGATGGCCCTGACAGCCAGCTCTCGGTCAATTCCAGCCTCAAAGGCGTGGCGATCGACTTGCCGGCGCCGTTTGGCATGACTGCCGATGCTGGCCGCGACACCACGTTCCGCATGACCCTGCAAGGGCCGGAACGCCGCTACTGGGTCAATTATGGTGCGCTGGCAGACTTCACGTTTGCGGCGCCGCCCGGCAATTTTGCCGACGGTCGTGGCGAGTTGTTCCTGGGCGGCGGCAGTGCCGTGCTGCCCGGCGCCAAAGGGCTGCGAGTGCGCGGCGTGCTGTCGGAACTGGATGTCGGGCCATGGAAGGATCTGGCGGACAAGTACGCTGGCCAGGATCCGGGCGGCAGTGCCAAGCAGTTGCTCAGCAGTGCAGACTTCAAGGTTGGCAAGCTCAGCGGTGTCGGCACGACGCTCGATCAGGCCTCGGTGCAGTTGAACCGCAAACCGGCTGCGTGGGCCTTGCAACTCGACAGTCAGCAGGTCAAGGGCAGCGCGAGCATCCCTGATGCGAAAGGCGCGCCGATTGCGATCAATCTGCAAACCGTGCGGTTGCCGGCACCCGACCCGACGGTCCTCGCCGACGAAAACTCACCGGATCCACTGGCCTCGGTGGACCCGACCAAGATCCCGGCGCTGGACATCACCATCAATCAGCTGTTCCAGGGGAAGGACCTCGTCGGCGCCTGGTATCTGAAAGTCCGTCCGACTGCCAAAGGTATTGCGCTCAATACTCTGGACCTGGGCCTCAAAGGTATTTTGTTGCAGGGCAGTGGCGGCTGGGAGGGCATACCCGGCAGCTCCAGCAGTTGGTACAAAGGACGGATCAGCGGCAAGAATCTCGCTGACGTGCTCAAAGGCTGGGGTTTCGCGCCGAGCGTCACCAGTGAAGAGTTTCACATGGATGTCGACGGTCGCTGGCCGGGTTCACCGGCGTGGCTGGCCACCAAACGTTTCTCCGGCACCCTCGATGCTTCGTTGAATAAAGGCCAGTTCGTTGAGGTCGAAGGCAGCGCCCAGGCCCTGCGGGTGTTTGGCCTGCTCAACTTCAACTCGATCGGTCGTCGTCTGCGCCTGGACTTCTCCGACCTGTTCGGCAAAGGCTTGAGTTATGACCGGGTCAAAGGTCTGCTGGCCGCGACCAACGGGGTTTATGTGACGCAGGAACCGATCCTGCTGACTGGCCCGTCGAGCAACATCGAACTGAACGGTACCCTGAACCTGGTGGCCGACCAGGTTGACGCGAAACTGCTGGTGACTTTGCCGGTGACCAACAACCTGCCGATTGCCGCGTTGATTGTCGGCGCACCGGCCATCGGCGGTGCGCTGTTCCTGATCGACAAGCTGATCGGTGACCGCGTGGCACGTTTCGCCAGCGTCAAATACACCGTCAAAGGCCCATGGAAAGAGCCGAAAATCACCTTCGACAAGCCTTTTTGAAAAGCCACTCTCCAGATCTATGGAGTAGCATGGTCCTCGGTTCTGATGCTACGCCCCTGATCTTTGTAGGTGCGAGGCTTGCCCGCGAATCGACGCACCGCAGTGTGTCAGGCAAGATGCCTTCGCGGGCAAGCCTCGCTCCTACAGGGTTGTGTTGATTCCCGATAAGGAAAAGGCCATGTCTTTTGCGGTGATTCAAATGGTCAGCCAGAGCGATGTGCTGGCCAACCTGGCCCGGGCCCGGCATCTGCTCGAAGAGGCGGCGGCGGGTGGCGCGCAGCTGGCGGTACTGCCGGAAAACTTCGCCGCCATGGGCCGTCGCGACATTGCTGACATCGGCCGCGCCGAGGCGTTGGGTGAAGGTCCGATCCTGCCGTGGTTGAAACAGACCGCCCGTGACCTCAAGTTATGGATAGTGGCCGGCACGTTGCCGTTGCCGCCGTTGGGCCATCCGACGTCCAAGGCGCATGCCTGTTCGTTGCTGGTCAATGATCAGGGCGAAACGGTGGCGCGCTACGACAAGCTGCACCTGTTCGACGTGGATGTGGCAGACAATCGCGGGCGTTATCGCGAATCCGATGACTATGCTTATGGCAGTGGGGTTGTGGTGGCGGACACGCCCGTCGGCCGGGTCGGCCTGACAGTGTGTTACGACCTGCGTTTCCCGGAGTTGTACAGCGAATTGCGGGCTGCGGGCGCGCAATTGATTACCGCACCGTCGGCATTTACCGCGGTGACCGGCGCAGCACATTGGGAGGTGCTGATTCGCGCGCGGGCCATCGAGACTCAATGTTATGTGCTCGCGGCCGCCCAGGGTGGGACGCATCCGGGACCGCGAGAAACCTGGGGGCACGCTGCAATCGTCGACCCTTGGGGACGCGTGCTGGCACAACAGGATCAAGGCGAGGCCGTGCTGCTGGCCGAACGCGATAGCAGCGAACAGGCGTCCATCAGGACGCGGATGCCGGTGTCCAGTCACCGGCGCTTTTTCTCGCAGGGCGCACAGCGACCTGCCCGGAACGACGAATTTAAGGCGTAAACATATGAGCGAGTTGTTGTCCTCCGTCAGTGAACACCTCCTGGCGCCCGGTGGCGTAACGATCGAGAGCCTGCAAGGTGTGCTCGGCGATCTGGCCGGTCCGGGCATCGATGCGGCGGATCTGTATTTCCAGGGGCAGATTTCCGAGTCCTGGGCGCTGGAAGACGGGATCGTCAAGGAGGGCAGCTTCAACCTCGACCAAGGCGTGGGCGTGCGTGCGCAATCGGGTGAAAAAACCGGTTTCGCCTACAGCAATGCCATCACCCTGGAAGCCCTCGGCGCTGCGGCCCGGGCGGCACGTTCGATCTCTCGCGCCGGGCAGAATGGCACGGTGCAGGCGTTCACCTCGGCGGACGTCGCCCAGTTGTACGGGCCGGACAACCCGCTGGAAGTGATGAGCCGCGCGGAAAAAGTCGAACTGCTCAAGCGCATCGACGTCGCGACTCGCGCCCTCGACCCGCGTATCCAGCAAGTCACGGTGAGCATGGCCGGCGTCTGGGAGCGCATTCTTGTCGCTTCGACCGACGGTAGCCTGGCCGCCGATGTGCGGCCGCTGGTGCGCTTCAACGTCAGCGTGATCGTCGAGCAAAACGGTCGCCGCGAGCGCGGTGGTCATGGCGGTGGCGGTCGTACCGATTACCGCTATTTCCTCAGCGATGACCGTGCCATGGGCTACGCCCGTGAAGCGCTGCGTCAGGCGCTGGTCAACCTTGAAGCCATTCCTGCGCCGGCCGGTACGTTGCCGGTGGTGTTGGGTTCGGGCTGGTCCGGCGTGCTGCTGCACGAAGCGGTCGGCCACGGTCTGGAGGGTGATTTCAACCGCAAGGGCAGTTCGGCCTACAGCGGGCGCATGGGCGAGATGGTTGCGTCCAAGTTGTGCACCATCGTCGATGACGGCACGCTGGCCGGTCGTCGTGGCTCCCTGAGCGTCGACGACGAAGGCACCCCGACCGAGTGCACCACATTGATCGAAAACGGCGTGCTCAAGGGTTACATGCAAGACAAGCTCAACGCACGCCTGATGGGCGTGGCCCGCACCGGCAACGGTCGTCGTGAGTCCTATGCGCATCTGCCGATGCCCCGGATGACCAACACCTACATGCTGGCCGGCGAAAGTGACCCGGAAGAAATCATCAAGTCGGTCAAGCGCGGCATCTATTGCGCCAACCTCGGCGGCGGGCAGGTGGACATCACCAGCGGCAAGTTCGTGTTCTCCACCAGCGAGGCGTACCTGATCGAAGACGGCAAAATCACTGCCCCGGTCAAAGGCGCGACGTTGATCGGCAACGGCCCGGAAGCCATGAGCAAGGTGTCGATGGTCGGTAACGATCTGGCGCTGGACAGTGGCGTGGGGACGTGTGGCAAGGATGGGCAGTCGGTGCCGGTGGGTGTCGGCCAGCCAACGCTGAAAATCGATGCGATCACTGTGGGTGGCACAGGATCGTAAAAGGATGGAGCTTCGGGTGAGCCGCTTGGCGACTCACCCGATTCGAGATTTAACGCAGGCCGCGTTGAGTCTCGTCCAGCTCACGGATGTACTTGAAGATTTTACGGCTCGATGCCGGTGGCTTGTTGGTCGCCAGTTCGTGCTGGGCCTGACGGATC
>LNAP01005301.1_pt1 | contig 11438 bp, 12 predicted proteins | sample 602601 | NCBI WGS metagenome assembly LNAP01 (sample SAMN02440304, study PRJNA202911) | soil metagenome | biome: Subtropical and temperate rainforests or woodlands; isolation source: soil samples (1 kg each in a 20% v/v slurry with milli Q water) were... ... | reverse complement strand
GGTCCCACACCAGGGCGGCGTCGATGTCGCCCTTGATCAGCGCTGTTCCCATGTCTTGCAGGGACAGGTTGATGAACGACACATCGGCCAGCGTCAGCCCCGCTTCGGCCAGGATGAGCACCAGCAGTTCGTGGACATTGCCGCCGCGCAGCGTGGCGACTTTCTTGCCTTTCAGGTCCTGAATGGTCTTGGCCGGGGAATCCTTGGGTACCAATAACGCAATGGTGTCGGGGTTCTGTCGGGATACGCCGATCAACTTGACCGACGCGCCTTTGGCGGCGAGGAAGATAAACCCGGAATCGCCGAGAAAACCTAGGTCCAGTGCCCCGGCTTCCAAGCCTTCAGCGACCGGAGCGGCGGATTGAAAGTGCTTCCAGTCGACTTTGTAATGTGCGCCTTCCAGCACGCCTGACGCCTCCACTGAGGCCTGAACGTTGTAGTAGTTCTGGTCGCCAATCACCAACGTGATTGGCTCTGCGGCCTGGCTCAAAGGGGCTGCGAGGGCAAGGGTTGCCAGGCCGTGGCGGATAAAACGAAATAAATTCATTACAGTCTCTCAAGGTCTGTCCGGTCTGGCTTCAATGCCGTCGGCAACAGGTTTGAGAAGAGCAAGTGCACGGTGCATGCCAGCTGAAAACGGACGAGAAAGGTTGATTTAGAGGCTGTTCTTCGGGCGGGGATGTATCCTGTGGCGCACAGTGTTGACTCAGTGTTCGACTGGCAACACTTACCGTCCTTCTTGCTGCTTGCGATAGGCCCCCGGTTGCACACCGACTGCCTTGGTGAACGCCCGAGTGAAGGCGGCAATCGATTGATAACCCACCGCCGCGCAGACGTGTTCCACGGTCTTGTTAGTTTTGAACAATTGACAGGCGTGACGAATGCGCAAGGCCAGCAGCACCTGTCCGGGCGATTGCCCGGACAGTTCATTGAAGCGTTTGAAGAACGCCGAACGCGACAGGCCGATGCTGGCGGCCATGTTTTCCAGGGGCCATGGCTGTTCCGGGTGTTCGATCAGTTGTCCCAGCAGCGGGGCAAAGGTCGGGTGACGTGCCAGTGCCACGAGTCCGCCAAGGTTGGGGTTGCTCGTGACCTGTTGGCGCATTACATACAGAAATAGCAAATGGCTCAGGCGTTCCAGCAGCACCGAGGAAGGGGCCGGTTTCCGGTTGCACTCCTCCAGGATCAGCTCGAACAGGCTGCGTGCTGCGCTTGAGGATGGATCACCCGCCTTCAGAATGATCCAGTCGGGCAGCGCTTCGATGATCAACGACGACAGCCCGGACTGAAAATGAAAGAAACCACACACCAGTCCAACGCCATCACCCGCGTCTCTATCCAGCGCTTGCATCGTCCTCTGCGGCTGACGTTGGGCGTCCTCAACGGATTCAGCGCTGGACAGGCGGTAACCCACATCACGCAGCAAAAAAACGGCATCGCCACTGTTCAGTTGTTGTGCCTGAGCCTGGCCGTCGATGTGCAGCCAGCAATGCCCCTGTACCACCAGATGAAAGCTGGCACGCGCCAGTCCTTGGGTACTGGCATGCCAGCCACCGCAATAGCGACCCACGTGGAAGAGGCTGGCGTCAAGTTCAAGGCTTTCTAATAACCAATCAATAAGGGGGCTGGACGAAATCATCTAATGGAAAGACTCAGAAGCAAGTAATAGCGACTTTAGAATATGGAATGAAATTCTTATAACCAACAGAATTGGAGGCATCCCCACACCGGGCCCAACATCAGGAGTCACTTCATGTCTCGCGTTACCTTGCACACGTTGGAAAGCGCATCCGAAGCAGCTCGCCCATTCCTCGAAACCGCGCTGAAGAACTCCGGTTTCATTCCCAACCTGCTGGGAGTGTTGGCGAATGCCCCAGCCGCGCTGGAAACCTATGTGACTGTATCGGGAATCAACGCCAAGGCTGAGCTAAGTCTGGCCGAAAGGGAAGTGGTGCAATTGGTTGCTGCCACCACACATGGTTGCGATTTTTGCATCGCAGGGCATACCGCCGTCGCAACAAATAAGGCGAAATTGCCGGATGAGGTGGTCACCGCACTGCGTGCGCGTACACAACTGCCTCAAGAAAAGCTCGAAGCGTTGGCAGCGTTTACTCGGGAAGTGATCGCCACGCGTGGCGATGTCAGCGACGAAGGCTTCAGCGCCTTTCAAGCCGCCGGCTACGCCGAGGGCCATGCGCTGGAGGTGATTCTGGGCGTCAGCCTGGCGACCCTGTGTAACTTCGCCAATGTCTTTGCGCGTACACCGCTCAATCCCGAACTGGCGAAATATCGCTGGGATAAGACTGCGGTTTGAGCTGTGCAGGCTGTGGGGCGAATTTATTCGCGAATGGCTTGACGCGGTGTGCCAGATACACCGCCTAAAGGAGAAACATATGCTCGACCCTGAATTGAAGCAATGGCTGGACGCACAGGCAAACGCCCTGGACCTGGGCACATGCGATGCGGAGCTGGTTCTGCCGCAATTGGCCGGTGCTGATGTGCTGCGGGTCGGCATCAGCGAGGAACTGGGCGGTGGCGGTGGCAATCTTGCTGATGCCGTGGAAATTGTGTCCCAGGTGGCCAGTCATTCATTGGCCGCAGCGTTCGTTTTTTGGGGGCAGCGAGCATTTATCGAGTATCTGCTGCACAGCCCGAACGTAGCGTTGCGTGAACATCTGTTGCCGGATTTGTTAAGTGGCCGGTTGGCCGGAGCGACGGGGCTGTCCAACGCAATGAAGTTTTTGTCCGGCATCGAAGCCTTACAGATCCGAGCCCGGTCGCAGGATCAGGGTTGGACACTCAACGGCCGTCTGCCTTGGGTGACCAACCTGCGTAAAAGCGGCTATGTGGTGGCCGCTGCCATCGAGCAAGAAGAAGGTGGCGCCCCCTTCATTCTGGCCATTTCGGATGCAGTGGCTGGCTTGCAGCGCTCCGACGATTTGGACCTGATGGGCTTGCAATCGAGCAACACCGCCGCGCTGAGTCTGGAGAACGTGGCGTTAAGTCGTGACTGGCTGCTGCATGATGACGCTCGCACGTTTCTGCCAACGGTACGCCCGGCATTTCTCGGTCTGCAATGCGGGTTGGCGATTGGTCTGGCCCGGCGTTCGCTCGCAGAGGTGAACACCCACCTGGAGGACTCCCGCTCGGTACTGCGCGGTGAGTTAGTCGAACAACGCCAGCAGCTCGAAGCGGCCGTCGACCAGTTGAAGCAAGGCCTGTTGGACCAGCGCTTCCTCACTCAGCCCGCCGCGTTGTTCCGCCTGCGAATCGCCCTCGCCGAGTCCGCTGCCAGTGCCGTACAGCTGGAATTGCAAGCCAGCGGTGGCAAAGCGTTCCTGTCTGCCCACGGCAGCGCGTTTGCCCGACGCTGGCGCGAGTCGGCTTTTGTGCCGATCATCACGCCGAGTCTGGTGCAATTGCGCGGCGAGCTGCAACGTCAGGCTCAAGCCTCGGTCACCGCAGCATGAGCGTGCTCTTGCTCGAAGCGCGCAAGATTAGCCTGGGGTATCCCCGTGATCACGGCTGGCAATCGGTACTGGAAGACTTCGACTTGCAATTGGTACCTGGGGAGGTGGTCTCGATTCTTGGCCCCAGCGGGGTCGGCAAGTCCAGTCTGTTGCGGGTGTTGGCCGGTTTGCAAACGGCTCACAGCGGCTCGGTCAGCCTGCTCGGCGAACCGTTGAAGGGCCCCCATCCGCGAGTGGCGGTCGCCTTTCAGGACCCCAGCCTGCTGCCATGGCTGAGCCTGGAAAAGAACGTAGTATTCGGCCTGGACTTCGTTAGTCAGCCATCGCTGAGTAGCGTGGAGCGCAAGGCCCGGATTGATCAGGCGATTGCCGAGGTAGGCTTGCAACATGCACGGGAACATTACCCCGCGCAGTTGTCCGGCGGCATGGCCCAGCGCACGGCATTGGCCCGTTGCCTGGCGCGGCAGCCGCAAGTGTTGCTGCTGGATGAACCCTTCGGCGCCCTGGATGAAGTGACCCGTGCCGACATGCAACACCTGCTGCTCAAGGTCATCGCTGAACACAATACCGCTGCGGTATTGATCACCCATGACATCGACGAAGCCCTGCTGCTTTCCGAGCGTATTCTGCTACTGGGTAACAGCCCGGCGCGGACCCTCGGTGAATGGCGCATCGACCTGCCTCAGCCACGCGTCGAGTTGGTCGAAGAACTGGGCGCATTGCGCATCGACATCCTCAAAACCCTTCGGCGGGCGAGCCGCGACTCCAACACTTTTTCCGAATCGCTGCCCGACCCGCTGGAGGCTGTACATGTGCCTGGATGACTTCACTCACACACGTCGTGATTTTCTAAAACTCAGCGCGCTGCTGACCGCTGCGGGCGCGTTACCGCTGCTCAATAGCCTGCAAGCGCGCGCCGCCGCCAAACCGGATGCACCGGTAAGAATCGGTTACTTGCCTATCACCGATGCCACTCCCTTATTGGTGGCGCATAACAACGGCTTGTTCGAAGCCGAAGGTATCAAGGCCGAGCGCCCGGTATTGCTGCGCAGTTGGGCGCAAGTGATCGAGGCGTTCATCTCAGGGCAAGTCAACGTGATCCATCTGCTGTCGCCAATGACGGTTTGGGCGCGTTACGGCAGCAAGGTTCCGGCCAAAGTCGTGGCCTGGAACCATGTCGGCGGCTCCGGCCTGACGGTAGCGCCGGGTATTACCGATGTGAAACAGCTCGGCGGCCAATCGGTGGCGATTCCGTTCTGGTACTCCATCCATAACGTGGTGGTGCAGCAGTTGCTTCGCGACCACGGCTTGCAACCGGTGACCAAGTCGGCCAACAGCCCATTGGCCGCCAACGAAGTCAATTTGCTGGTGCTGCCACCTTCGGACATGCCACCGGCGCTGGCCAGCAAACGCATTGCCGGGTACATCGTCGCCGAACCGTTCAACGCGTTGGCTGAAGATCTTAAGGTCGGTCGGGTGCAACGCTTTACCGGTGATATCTGGCGTAACCACGCCTGCTGTGTGGTGTTCATGCACGAGCATGATTTGAACGACCGGCCGGAGTGGTCGCAAAAAGTGGTAAATGCCATCGTCAAAGCCCAGCTTTGGACCCGTGATAACCGTGCCGAAGCCGCCAAATTGCTGTCCCGGGACGGCGAAAACCGCTACACGCCTCACACTCAACAGGTCCTGAGTAGGGTGTTGTCTCCGAGTGTCGGCGATCGGGAAGGCTACGTGACGAGTGGGGCGATTCAGCACCCGACGTGGGACGAGCAGCGCATCGATTTCCAGCCGTATCCATTCCCCAGCTACACCGAAGAACTGGTACGCCGCTTGAAAGACACGTTGATCGAAGGCGACAAAGGTTTCCTCGCCAGCCTTGACCCGCAACACATCGCCCGCGATCTGGTGGATGACCGCTTCGTCAAAAACAGCATCACGGCAGTCGGTGGTCTGAAAGCGTTTGGCCTGTCGGACAGCTTTGAGCGCACCGAGGAGTTCAGCATTTGATTGGCCAGCATAAGCACGCCTCACCCATGCTGCAATGGGCGCTGGGTATCGCGGGGCTGCTGCTCTTGCTGGCGCTGTGGTGGCTGGGCGTTGGCGTGTTTGGCGAGCCGGACGGGTTGTCAGCACGGTTTTCCCCCCAGGCAACATTGACCAGCCTGATCGAGTTACTTGGGCGCGCCGAGCTGTACGAAAATGTACTGGTCAGCCTCAAGCGCATTCTGATTGGCTTATTGTTGGCTCTGCTGGTCGGCGTGCCCTTGGGCTTATTGATTGGCAGTTCACGCAATCTGGAAGCAGCGACCACTCCGGCATTTCAATTGCTGCGGATGATTTCGCCCCTGTCGTGGATGCCGGTGGTGGTGATGCTGATGGGCGTTGGCGATCAGCCTATTTATTTTCTACTGGCCTTCGCCGCCGTGTGGCCGATCCTGCTGAGCACTGTGGCAGGAGTTCGGCAATTGGACCCGCGCTGGCTACAACTGAGCCGCAGCCTCAGCGCCACCCGTTGGGAAACGCTGCGCCAAGTGATTTTTCCGGGGGTGCTTGGCCATATCTTGACCGGGGTCCGCTTGTCCATCGGCATTCTGTGGATTGTCCTGGTGCCGTGCGAAATGCTCGGCGTCAGTGCCGGCCTTGGCTATTACATCCTGGACACGCGCGACCGGCTGGCGTACTCGGAGCTCCTGGCGATGGGGGTGTTGATTGGTGTCCTGGGTTTCGCGCTGGATGCGTTTGCTCGTAGCCTACATCGGCATTGGGCGCATGGATGAATGGAGGGAAACTAAAAAACCGCGAATGAATTGGCTATGTCTGCGTTAAGTGATGAGGCATTGGCTATGCGTGGAGAGTGCCCACGTCTGGGGCCGAAGGGATCACTAATCACTGCCTGAACTTACGTCAAAAGCGTCGTACGGCGGGTGCTTTTCATATTCAGAACGTCAATGCCTATCACAGCCGCCTGAAAGCCTGGTTGCACCTATTTTTATTCGTGATAGGCGGATAACGATATGTATATTTGAATATTATTAGTAGAAAAAGCGACCTGTAGTATGATTTTTTTGCCATTGAGAGTGGTCTCCGGGCATCACAAGCCATAGCAAACGCGCCGCGATGCTCGCTAATGTGAGCTCACGTACTGAATGTTTTCAGAAAGAATATGGTTTCTCTATACTCCGCTCTTCATCTAGCTAAAGAGAACTTCATGGATATCCTGCAGATGCGCCTAGCTGCCACCACGGCTGCCACCGTACTGCGTTCGTTGAGCCATCCGGACCGTCTGATGCTGCTTTGCCAGCTCAGTCAGGGAGAGAGCTCTGTCGGGGAGCTGGAAGAGCTTTTGGGCATCCAGCAGCCCAACCTTTCGCAGCAACTAGGAGTGCTACGCTCCGAACGTCTGGTAGATACCCGCCGCGATGGGAAGCGTATTTTCTACTCGGTATCGGACCCCAAGATACTGCACCTTCTGAGCACGCTCTATCTGCTCTATTGCCCACACCCCTAAAGCCACAAGCCGCATGAAACTCGCCGCACAGGCAGCTCCGTAACCGCGAGCACTAAGACTACTTTCTCCAATAGAACTAAAGGGAATATAAATATCATTTAATATTATAGTTAGATTATATGTATTGTATTAAATTGACCCTCTCAAGATGGCTAATCGCCTACAAAGACCACGGAGAGTGTCACCCATGAAATTCAAACCACGCCTTCTTGCCACACTGGTGGCGCTAGGTAGTATCACCAGCCCTGGCGCATTCGCTACCAACGGTTATTTCTTGCACGGCAACGGGGTCAAGGCTCAAGGGCAGGCTGGCGTGAGCATTGCTCAGCCGCAGGATGCAATGGCCGCAGCCAACAACCCGGCTGGCACGGCCTGGATCGGCGATCGCCTTGATGTTGGCGCGACCCTCTTCGCACCGGACCGCTCTGCGGAAATAGAAGGCAATGGTGCCGGCGCTAATGGCCACTACAACGGTAATGCGAAGAATGTCTTTTTGCTCCCGGAGATCGGTCTAAGCAAACAGCTGTCAGATCGTCTTGGCGTGGGCCTTGCTATTTATGGTAACGGAGGCATGAACACCGACTACCGGAGTAATCCCTACGCCGCATTTGGCAGCCGCGGCAGCGTGGGTGTGGATTTTACTCAGGTGTTCTTCACGCCTTCTGTGGCCTACAAATTCACTGAGCGGCAATCCTTCGGCATTGGCCTGAACCTCGTCTATCAGCGCTTCGCCGCCAAGGGCCTGAGCGCGTTCGCCAATCCTAAGTTTTCCAGCGACAGCACAAATATGAATGACCGCGGCCATGACAGCGCTACCGGCATAGGCTTGCGCTTGGGCTGGCAAGGTCAATTGACCGATGACCTCACGTTAGGCCTAACCTGGGCCTCAAAGATTAAGGCCAGCAAGTTTGATCGTTACGCAGGATTGTTCGCCAACGGCGGCAGCTTCGATGTGCCGGAGAACTATGGCGCAGGTGTGTCCTATAAACTGACCCCACAGCTGACCCTTGGTGTCGATGTGCAGGAGATCAAGTATGGGCACGTTCGCTCTGTAGGCAACGATTTTGATGCCCCGTCACTGTTCGGCGGAAACAGCTTCGGCTCAACGAATGGCCCTGGATTCGGCTGGCGCGATATCACCATCTACAAGTTCGCAGCCAGCTATGCACTGACACCCGAGCTGACGGTTCGCGGCGGCTATAGCCACGCCGAGCAGCCGATACCGAGCAGTCAGACCTTTCTCAATATTCTTGCCCCCGGAGTCATTCAGGATCATGCCAGCCTCGGCCTGACCTGGAGCGTTCGGTCGAACAACGAACTGAGCGTGGCCTATACCCATGGCTTCGCAAAAACGGTCAACGGCAATAGCTCGATTCCGCAAGCCTTTGGCGGCGGTGAGTCTAACCTGAAGATGAGTCAGGACATTCTCGGTGTAGCTTACGCCTGGAAGTACTGAATCTCGATCGCGCTCGACCTTGCCTTCGATCTGCCTCATCGATCCACCAATAAAATGTATTAAGGGTTAATCATATCCCTCCATGGTCTATGCATCCTTTCTCTTGATCGCTTTGCTATATGCCAGTGTCGGCCAAGTGGGGGCGTCAGGTTATATAGCTGTGATGGCATTGCTGGGGTTTGCGCCTGAAAGCATTAAACCAACGGCGTTAGTTCTGAACACATTGGTTTCTCTGCTTGTTACGTGGCGCTTTATGCATGTAGGCCGCTTGAATTGGAAATTGCTTTGGCCTTTTGCATTTGCGGCGGTGCCCATGGCACTGCTTGGGGGCCACCTGACTCTGCCTATGCTTTGGTTTGACCGGCTGCTAGGTTCACTTCTATTGGTCGCTGGGATACCTTTTTTTCTGAAAAAGCCCAACGAAGCGAGCCTTAAGCCGCCCTTCAACAAACTCAGCCCATTCTGAAAATAGAGAAAGAAAAGCAGCCTGCTGACGTCGCGGTCAAGGCATGGGTAGATGCCAATCGGTCAACGGTCGATAAATGGCTGAGCGACGACACCCCAAAACTCGGAGCTATTCAATGAGTCAGGTTGCCGTACGGTTGCTCGATGGCGGCATGGGCCATGAGTTGAAACGCATCGGTGCGCCTTTCCGCCAGCCGGAGTGGTCAGCGCTGGCCTTGATCGAAGCGCCTGCGTTTGTGCTTCAGGCGCACCGTGCCTTCATCGACGCTGGAGCAAGAATCGCCACTAGCAACAGTTACGCGTTGGTGCCTTTTCATCTTGGCGAAGAGCGCTTTACGGAGCATGGGCTGGCGCTGGCTACGCTGGCAGGGCGCCTGGCGTGCGAGGCTGCCCAACATAGCGTTGAACCGGTCATTGTGGCCGGCTCACTGCCACCTGTATTGGGTTCTTACCGACCGGACTTGTTCGACCATCAGCGTTCTGTTGCTGTTCATCAGCAACTGATTGAAGGTCTGAGGTCGCATGTGGATGTATGGCTGGCTGAAACCCAAAGCTCCATTGCTGAAGTCAGGGCGGTACGCGAAGCAATAGGTAATGATGACCTACTGCTGTGGTTGTCCTTCACGCTGCTTGATGACCACGACTCGCAAGCACGGTCACGTTTACGCTCGGGGGAAACGGTCGAAGAAGCGGTGCGCGTGGCCGTTGAGTTGGGCGCGACCGCAGTGCTGTTCAATTGCAGTCAGACTGAAGTCATGACCGCTGCATTGGCAGAGGCACGAAGTGTTCTTGATCCACTTGGCCTGAGCATTGAGTTGGGCGTATATGCCAACGCGTTCCCCGCAATGAGCGCAGAAGCTGAAGCCAACAGCACATTACTCGGCATCCGCAAAGACCTGGCCCGTCATCTTACTTGGACTGGGCGCGCTCATGGGTGGAGCAGGGCGCCACCATCATTGGGGGCTGTTGCGGTATCGGCCCTGAGCATATCGCTGAATTGCAGTATCACTTGCTGCAGTCAGTATTGCAGTATCACTTGCTGCAGTCAGTGGAGGTAGCCGAGCAGGGGCCATATTGAGCAAGCCTCTTTTGGTGCTTGCCGCTGAAAAACGCATTCCGGCAAGGTGGATGATGCACTGGCAAAAGTCGGCCTCAGTCAGTTCGCCCGAGCTTACCCACGCCAATTGTCGGGTGGCATGGCTCAGCGTGTGGCGTTGGCTCGAGCGCTGGTCAACGAACCGCGTTTGCTGATCCTTGACGAGCCATTGGGTAAGTTGGATTCGTTGACCCGCGTCACCATGCAGAAAGAGCTGATCGACTTATGGCAACGCCAGGGCTACACCGCGCTGCTGGTCACTCACGACGTAGAAGCAGCCTTGCTGCTGGCCAATCGAGTGATCGTTTTCAGCGACCGACCGGCAATGATCAAGGCGCAACTGACGATTGAGCGGCCTTATCCGTGTCATCGTGACGATTCCTATCTGGTGGACCTGAGACGGCAGATCATGGGGCTGTTGGGGCTCGGAGAGAACTGGTCGCCGCTGTCCGATTTACCCCTTATTGGCTGAGATGGATTTCATGCATTTATACATCGTCCAACATGGGGAAACGTGGGCCAATGTAGAGCACCGCTACCTTGGCTCGCTTGATCCAGGGCTTACCGAGCGGGGAAAGCAGCAAGCTCAAGCGCTTGAAGCTCAATTGCCCAGCCATATAGACGCAATTATCGTATCCCCCCGTCTGAGGGCACAGCAAGCTGCCGATATTCTCAACAGAGGTCTACACCTTCAATTACAGACCATGGACTACTTTCAAGAACGGGACGTCGGGGTTTTTGAAGGGTTAACTCAAGCGGAAGCAAAGGATCTGCATCCCCACCTTTGGTCGCAGAGCATCATTCGTCAGTGGGATATCGGGCTAACGGGCGGTGAGTCGATTGCTGACGTTGTTATGCGTGTACGCGGAGGGTTGCTTGGATTGGCGGAAACGCTCCCGTCAAAAATTGTTGTACTTGTAGCGCACGGCTTTATTGCCAAGACAATTCGCGCCTTGGCCAGACAGGACTTTTCGGATTTTTACGATTGGCAACTTCCAAATGGAAACGTGCTGGTCCTGGAAAATTTCGAAGTGCCGTCATGCACTACTTATTCTTTAAAAAACGAGCTTCCGGTTTCGTGATTCCAGCATCTGCCATCAGTGTGGTAATTCTGCAATTTCACGCTCCCGCTGCGTTGGCAGGCTGGCGTACGAGGAGGGGCCGCGTCCCGTTGCGCGGTGGTTGGCTGCTCTGTTTACTTGCTTCAGGTAGAACTCGATAGCGAGGCTTGGAACCATCCCCGTTCTTGCGCTTGATACACCACAAAAACAAGTCCAGAATTGAGTCTGTTCCTGCTTCAGGAATAAAAGAAAATCCTTAAATTTCAATGGGTCGGATGCTAGATGCGAGTCTCGTTTCCCGCTCCAAACATAGCGCTACAGAGTTCCACTGAATTCTGTCAGCGATCGAAACAAGGACCTTCGGGTCCTTTTTTCGTTC
>LNAP01005350.1_pt1 | contig 11439 bp, 9 predicted proteins | sample 602601 | NCBI WGS metagenome assembly LNAP01 (sample SAMN02440304, study PRJNA202911) | soil metagenome | biome: Subtropical and temperate rainforests or woodlands; isolation source: soil samples (1 kg each in a 20% v/v slurry with milli Q water) were... ... | reverse complement strand
GGTTGATTTCCATGGCGGGCAGCACTCGTTGGCGAACTTTTGAAAGCCGGCGAGTATAACGTAATCAAGCTGTCACGGCAGCCCGCCTGGCGGCTTTAGGGGCGAATGATTAAAGCGGACGCCGAGTAATCTGTGGCGAGGGAGCTTGCTCTCGTTGTACTGCGCAGCAGTCCCCTTCTTTTTGCGCAGAAGAGGGGCCGCTTCGTGGCCCAGCGGCGCAAGCTCCCTCCCCACAGGGGGTATTTGCCATCCAAGCGATCAATATTCGCAATCTCGGTCGTCCGCTACTCGATGCCCACCTGATTGCGCCCATTGTTCTTCGCCAGGTAAAGCCCCTTGTCCGCCGCCGAGATCAGTTGCCGGCAATCACTGCCCGGCTGCGGGATCATGGTCGACAGGCCGATGCTGATGGTCAGGCCAGAGCCTTCGCTGGGGACAATGTGCGGAATCTTCAGCGCTTCCACGGTGAGGCGGAGTTTTTCCGCCACCAGCCGCGCCCCGCCCGGCGTGGTGTTGGGCAACACCAAGGCGAACTCTTCCCCGCCGTAACGGGCTGGCAGGTCCGAGGGCCGGGCGCTCGCGTCGCGAATCGCGGTCGCGACTTTACGCAGGGCTTCATCGCCTTCGAGGTGGCCAAAGCTGTCGTTGTAGGACTTGAAGTAGTCGACATCGATCATCAGCAGCGACAGCTGGCTCTGATCACGCAGGGAGCGGCGCCATTCCAGCTCCAGGTATTCGTCGAAGTGCCGGCGGTTCGAGAGCCCGGTCAAGCCGTCGGAGTTCATCAACCGCTGCAACACCAGGTTGGTGTCGAGCAACTGCTGCTGGCTGACCCGCAACGCGCGGTAGGCCGCATCGCGCTGCAACAGCGTCATGTAGGACCGCGAGTGGTAGCGAATTCGCGCCACCAGCTCGATGTTGTCCGGCAGCTTGACCAGGTAATCATTGGCCCCGGCCGCGAACGCCGCGCTCTTGATCAGCGGGTCTTCCTTGGTCGACAGGACAATGATCGGAATGTTCTTGGTCGCTGGATGATTACGGTACTCACGTACCAGGCTCAGGCCGTCCAGCCCGGGCATCACCAGATCCTGCAGGATCACCGTTGGCTTGATGCGGATCGCCTGCGCAATGGCCTGGTGTGGATCGGCGCAGAAGTGGAAGTCGATATTGTCTTCATTCGACAACCCGCGACGCACCGCCTCGCCGATCATCGCCTGATCGTCCACCAGCAACACCATGGCGGCGTTTTCGTCGGTCTTGAAGTCGTCGAGCTGTAGGTCAGTCATGTGCGGTCACCTGAATACTGCTTGGGCCAGGATTGCTGCGAAAAGTCTTCATTTTGGGAAAATCTCCAGCAATCGTGGCGCTATCTTGTCCAGTGGGCGAACTTCCACGGCGGCGTCGATGGCCGCTGCCGCTTTCGGCATTCCGTAAACCGCACTGCTTTGTTGGTCCTGCGCGATGGTCAGGTAGCCCTGTTGGCGCATGAGTTTAAGCCCCTGCGCGCCGTCGCGTCCCATGCCGGTGAGCAATACGCCCACGGCATCGCCATTCCAGTAACTGGCCACGCTCTCGAAAAACACGTCGATCGAGGGCCGATAGATCTCGTTGACCGGTTCGGCGGTATAGGCCAGCGTGCCGTTTTTCAGCAAGCGAATATGGTGGTTGGTGCCCGCCAGCAACACTGTGCCGGCCAAAGGAGGCTCGCCTTCCTGAGCCAGGCGCACCTTCAGGCCGCTGGCGCTGCTGAGCCATTCGGCCATGCCGGCGGCGAACACCTGGTCAACATGTTGCACCAGCACGATCGCGGCCGAAAAATCCCGTGGCAGCCCTTTCAGCAAGACTTCCAGCGCTGCTGGTCCGCCTGCCGACGAGCCGATCGCAATCAGGCGCTGGCGCGAGGCCGAGCTACGCAGCGGGCTGGGGGCCGATCGCTCACGATTGCCCTTGTCACCAATCAGCCAGCCGATGTTCATGATCTTGCGCAACAACGGCGCTGCGGCCTCTTGGGCATTGCCGGCACCGAGGGCCGGGGTGTCGACCACGTCCAGCGCACCGTGGCCCATGGCCTCGAACACCCGGTGCACGTTCTGCTGACGGTCAACCGTGACAATGACGATGGCGCAGGGAGTGTCGGCCATGATCCGCCGGGTGGCCTCGACGCCGTCCATCACCGGCATGATCAGGTCCATCAGGATCAGGTCCGGGGTATTTTCGGCGCAACGCTGCACCGCCTCCGCGCCATTGCCGGCGACCCAGACCACTTCATGCGCCGGTTCGAATGCCAGGGCGCGGCGCAGGGCCTCAACCGCCATGGGCATGTCGTTGACGATCGCTATTTTCATGCCCGCGCTCCTCCGATGAGCTCAACCACTGCATCAAGCAGGGCGTCGTCATGAAAACTGGCTTTGGCTAGATAATAGTCGGCTCCGGCGTCCAGTCCACGACGACGGTCTTCTTCGCGGTCTTTATAGGACACCACCATAACCGGCAGCGATTGCAGGCGATTATCCTGGCGCAGTAAAGACACCAGTTCGATGCCGTCCATGCGCGGCATATCAATGTCGGTGATCAGCAGATCGAAATCCTCCGAACGCAGGGCGTTCCAGCCATCCATACCGTCGATCGCTACGGCCACGTCGTAGCCGCGATTGAGCAGCAACTTGCGCTGCAACTCGCGAACGGTCAACGAATCGTCGACCACCAGAATCCGTTTGCGGGCCGCTTCGACGGCCTGGCTGCCCTGACGGGCAATCCGCTCCAGACGCCCGGTGTTGAGCAGCTTGTCCACCGAGCGCAGCATGTCTTCGACGTCGACGATCAGCACGACCGACCCGTCGTCGAGCAAGGCCCCGGCGGAAATGTCCTGCACCTTGCCCAGACGTTCGTCCAGCGGCAATACGACCAATGTCCGCTCGCCGATAAACCGCTCGACCGCCACCCCGTAAATCGCCTCGCGCTCGCGGATCACCACGACTTTCAGGGTTTGCTGACTGCTCGCACCCGTCGGACGCTGCAACAGCTGACTGGCAGCGACCAGCCCGACATGCCGGCCTTCGTACCAAAAGTGCTGGCGCCCTTCGACCTGAACAATGTCCGCCGGCTCCAGGTCGCACATGCGCTCGATGTGCGCCAGCGGGAACGCATACGCCTCGTCACCGACTTCCACCACCAGACTGCGCACCACCGACAGCGTCAGCGGCACTTCGAGATGAAAGCGGCTGCCCTCACCTGCGGTCTGCTCCAGCACCACCGCGCCGCGTAACTGACGGACCATGTGCTGAACCGCGTCCAGGCCGACACCGCGACCGGACACTTGCGTGACCGTGTCGCGCAGGCTGAAACCCGGCAGGAACAGGAACGTCAGCAACTCTTCTTCACTGAGCTGCGCGGCAGTTTCAGCCGGGGATAATTGCCGCGCGATGATGCTGCGACGGACCTTTTCCAGATCGACGCCGTGACCGTCATCGCTCAATTCCAGCACCAGCAGACCGGCTTGATGAGAGGCGCGCAGACGAATCAGCCCTTCTTCAGGCTTGCCGGCGAGCAAACGCTGCTCGGGGGATTCGATGCCGTGATCGACAGCGTTGCGCAGCAAATGCGTCAGCGGCGCTTCGAGCTTTTCCAGGACGTCGCGATCGACCTGGGTTTTCTCGCCCTCGATCTCCAGCCGCACCTGTTTACCGAGGCTGCGACCGAGGTCGCGGACCATGCGCACTTGCCCGCTCAACACGTCGGCAAACGGCCGCATGCGACAGGCCAGCGCAGTGTCGTACAAGACCTGCGCCCGCTGACTGGCCTGCCAGGCAAACTCGTCCAGTTCGGCGTTTTTTTCCACCAGCAATTGCTGCGCTTCGGCCAGCAGCCGCCGGGCATCGCCCAGGGCCTCCTGAGCTTCGAGGCTCAAGGCATGTTCCTTGAGGTGGACGTTGAGGTTTTCCAGCGCCCGCAGGCCATTGTTCTGCATGCGCTTGAGGCGTTGCATCGTGGCCAGGTGCGGCTTGAGTCGCTGGGTTTCCACCAGGGACTTGCTCGACAGATCGAGCAGGCTGTTCAGGCGTTCGGCCGTGACGCGCAACACGCGTTCGCCATTTTCAGTGGTGCGCCGGAGCTTTCTCGGCGGTTCGACGGGTGGCGGTTCGGCGACCGGAATCAGTTCCTCGACTTTGGGCGCGAGTGCTTCAGGCTCCGGCTCGGACTCGGTCATGAACGGGGCGATCGGCGTGCTGATCGGCGCGGCCAGCGCATTTGGATCCAGCAACCGCGCCATCAGTGCCACATAGGCCTCGATATCCGCCGATTCGGGATTGTTACTCGGCGTCGCAATGCGCATCAGCAAATCAGTGCCTTGCAGCAAGGCGTCAATGTGCTCGGGCCGCAGGTACAGGCGCCCTTCCTGCGCGCTGACCAGGCAATCTTCCATCACATGGGCGACGCTGACGCCGGCATCAACCCCGACAATCCGCGCCGCGCCTTTGAGCGAGTGAGCCGCGCGCATGCACGATTCGAGGTGATCGGCCTGGGTCGGATCGCGTTCCAGCGCCAGAAGACCTGCGCTCAGCACCTGGGTCTGAGCTTCGGCTTCGAGGCTGAACAGCTCCAGTAACGAGGCGTCGCGCAGTTGCTCGGGGGTCATGTGAGGCTCCGGGTCACGGCGGACAATAGCTGTTCTTCATCCAGCCAACGCAGGCTGCGACCCTTGAATTGCAACACGCCCCGGGTGTATCTGGCGCTGGCTTGGGTGCCGGACTGCGAGGCGGCTTCAAGGATGCGCTCGTCGATGGCGTGAATCCCGTCCACTTCGTCCACCGGCACCACCACTGGCCCGCCGTGGGCGGCGATGATCAGCATCCTCGGCATCACGCGCGCGCCTGACGTCACGCTGGCAGTGCCATCGAGACCGAGCAGTTCCACCAGCGACAGGCACGCCACCAACGCACCGCGCACATTCGCCACGCCGAGCAAGGCCCGAGAGCGCTGGTGCGGCAACGAATGAATCGCTTGCAGCGGTGCCACTTCGACCAGGCTGCGAGTGGCCAGGCCCAGCCATTCTTCGCCAAGTCGAAACATCAGCAGCGAGCGGGTTTTCACGTCGATTTCCACCGCCACCGAGACCTGCTCGCGATCGTCCTGTTGCAAGGCGTAGCGGTCGAGCAAGCGCGTGGCCGCGGCGGAATACACCGCGCAGTTGCGGCAGTGAATGTGTTCGATCAGCAGCGGGCAGGACTTGTCGCCGTGGATTCCGATGCGGTTCCAGCAATCATCGATGGCCTGGGCATCTTTATGGGTGAGGTTCAAAGTGTCGGAGGCGTTCATCGTTTACGCTCACTGTCGGCGGCGCGTTCGCTGCGGGCGGCGCGGTCCTGCAATCTTTTCGCACCCGCCGTGTCGCCCTGGGATTGCAGCAAGGCTGCCAGGTGCATCAACGCGTCGGGATGTTGCGGTTCGAGGTACAGGGCCTTGCGATAAAACCCTTGGGCTTCGAGGGCTCGGCCAGCGACATCGCTGAGTAACCCCAACCAATAAAACACCTGGGCCACAGGCTCGTGGCTGCGCAAATAACCTTCACAGGCGGCGCGAGCTTCGGCACTTTTGCCTTCGTTGGCGAGGGCAGCGATGTTGGCCAGCAAGGCGGCAGCGTCCGAAGCTTTTGGCGTGACGGCCGGCGGCGTGAGCGTTGCGAACGGACGATGGCGCACGGGCGGCGGAGTCACGCTACGCACCGGCTGACGCACTGGCAGCGGTGTCGGAACAAAGACTGGCAGAGGCTCGGGCGCACGCTGACGACTGAAGGCAAACGACTGCGGGATGCCAATCGAGCGCATGCCGAATCGACCGAGCAAACTGCCTTCGGCCGGGCCGATAAACAGCACGCCGTCGACATGGGTCAGGCGCTTGAGCACTTCGAAGACTTGTTGCTGGGTAGGCAGATCGAAATAGATCAGCAGGTTGCGGCAGAACACAAAATCATAGGGTGGCTCGCTGGCCAGCAGCGCCGGATCCAGCAGATTGCCGACTTGCAAACGCACCTGTTCAAGCACTCGCTCGTTGAGGCGGTAGCCGTCTTCTTCGGCGCTGAAATGTCGCTCGCGAAATTCGATGTCCTGGCCACGAAACGAATTCTTGCCGTACAGCGCACGCTTGGCTTTTTCCACCGACAGCGGGCTGACGTCCATGCCTTCGACCTTGAACTGATGCGGCTTGAGTCCGGCATCGAGCAAGGCCATGGCGATGGAGTACGGCTCCTCGCCCGTGGAGCACGGCAGACTGAGAATCCGCAGCGCGCGCATGTAATTGATGTCGGCTAAACGCTGGATGGCCAGTTTCGCCAGGGTTGCGAAGGATTCCGGGTAGCGGAAGAACCAGGTCTCGGGAACGATCACCGCTTCGATCAACGCCTGCTGTTCGTCCTGTGAACCTTGCAATGTGTGCCAATACTCATCGGCCGTCAGCACCCTGGAGGCGGTGCTGCGCTGGCGCACCGCGCGCTCGATGATTGCCGGCCCCACCGACGTCACGTCGAGGCCGATGCGTTCCTTGAGGAAATCGAAGAACCGCTGATCGCTGCTCATGGCCCATCCTCAAGCAGCGCCGGGGCCAGCGGTGGCGAAGGAAACAGCAGCGCGCGTACCTGTTCATCGAGCAGATCGGCCACCCGCACCCATTGCAGCAAGCCTTGGGCATCTTCACGGACCGGCCCCAGGTACGGCGCCTGGCGATTGTCCAGGCCATAGGGCTTAAAGTCCGCCGGATTGCAACGCAAGGTGTCGGTGGCCTGCTCAAGAATCAGTCCGAGCAACTGTGAAGGCGTCTGCTCGTCCGGCCAATAGTGCACCAGCACCAGCCGTGTGCTGGTGCGCGATTGCGCCGGTTCGCCAAAGGTCAGCGCGCTGAGGTCGATCACCGGCACCACCGCGCCGCGATAGGCAAACACCCCGGCGACCCAGTCAGGCGCCTTGGCAATCGGCTTCAATGGCAGACGCGGCAGCACCTCGGCCACCTCGCGCGCCTGCAAGGCATAACGTTCGTTGCCGATGCGAAACAGCAGAAACAACGCCTGTCTGGCCGGCATCACCGTGCTGTGTTTGGCCGCGAGTTCGCTCATCAGACTTTGAATCGCGAGACGCCGCCCCGCAGCCCGACGGCCACCTGGCTCAGCTCGTCAATGGCGAAACTGGCCTGGCGCAGGGACTCGACGGTCTGGCTGCTGGCATCACCCAACTGCACCAGCGCGTGGTTGATCTGTTCGGCGCCGGTGGCCTGCGCCTGCATGCCTTCGTTGACCATCAACACCCGCGGCGCCAGCGCCTGAACCTGGTGGATGATCTGCGACAACTGCTCGCCGACCTGTTGCACTTCAGACATGCCGCGCCGCACTTCTTCGGAGAACTTGTCCATGCCCATGACCCCGGCCGACACCGCCGACTGGATTTCACGGACCATTTGCTCGATGTCATACGTGGCCACGGCGGTCTGGTCCGCCAGACGCCGCACTTCGGTGGCGACCACGGCAAACCCGCGCCCGTATTCACCCGCCTTTTCGGCTTCGATCGCGGCATTCAGAGACAGCAGATTAGTCTGATCGGCGACTTTGACGATGGTCACCACCACCTGGTTAATGTTGCCGGCCTTCTCGTTGAGGATCGCCAGTTTGGCGTTGACCAGATCGGCCGCGCCCATCACCGAGTGCATGGTCTCCTCCATGCGCGCCAGGCCTTGCTGCCCGGACCCGGCCGCGACCGAGGCCTGGTCGGCGGCGGTAGAGACTTCGGTCATGGTGCGCACCAGATCACGGGAGGTGGCCGCGATTTCGCGGGACGTCGCGCCGATTTCGGTGGTGGTGGCGGCGGTTTCGGTGGCGGTGGCTTGTTGTTGCTTGGAGGTGGCGGCGATTTCGGTCACCGACGTGGTGACCTGGACGGAGGAGCGTTGGGCCTGGGACACGAGCGAGGTGAGTTCGGTCATCATGTCGTTGAAGCCGGTTTCCACGGCCCCGAATTCGTCTTTGCGTTCCAGGTTCAGACGGCCGCTGAGATCACCAGTGCGCATGATTTCGAGGATCTGCACAATCCGGTTCATCGGCGCCATGATCGCGCGCATTAACAGCAAACCGCAGAGGCCGGCGGCCAATACCGCGACCAACAGGGAAATGCCCATGATGACTTTCGCGGTGATCACGGCGTCATCAATGGCCGCGATGCTCTGGTCGGCGACCGCTTTGTTTTCGCGGATGATGTCATTGAGCTTCATGCGACCTGCGGTCCAGGCCGGGGTCAGTTGCTCGTTGAACAGTTTGATCGCGTCGGCTCCCTGATTGCGCTTGTGCAAGTCGAGCACAGCGGCCAGGACCTTGTTGTAATCGGCATGGAGTTTTTCAAAAACGGCGTATTCGACCTTGTCTTCATCCGTGGTGACGGTGGCCTGGTAGTTCTTCATTTGCTCCTGCAGATGAGCTTCGAAGCTTTTGAAGCTGTCGGCTTCTTCTGCGCTGAAACCCTGCCCCTCTTTCAAACCGAGCATCTCCTGGGTTCGAAGGTACGTGTCGACCCAGGCACTGCGAACCATCGAGCTGTAATACAACCCGGGCAACGCGTCCTCACGCACACTGGCTTCGCTGACCTCAATCTTCAAGAGCCGCGAATAGGAGACAACCACCATCAACAACATGATGGCGATAATCACCGCAAAGCTCGCCAAGATGCGTTGGCGCAACGTCCAGTTCTTCACGGGTCAATCCTCGGGCGGTTCAAATGCCGGGGAGTATAGCTGAGGGTGTTTCATTTATAAGACGGGTGTCATGCTTCTATTTCGTCGCGATGAAAGCGAATTGGCAGGCGCGTGCGGTGAATGGATCACGGGATGAGAGAAGCAAACGCCTTCGCAAGCAGGCTCGCTCCATTGACCGGGTTGATCAATCGAACGCGGTCCTTTGTGGGAGCGAGCCTGCTCGCGAAAAACGATGACACGGTTTAACTGACCTGACTGCGCAATTAAAGGGAAGCCTGCCGCACCTGCTTTTCCAGCTCCGCCTTCAATCCCGGCTCCAGCTTCAACTGCCGTGCCAGTTCATCCAGGTAGGACTTCTCCATGAAGCTCTCCTCATCCACCAGCATCACGCTGGCGATGTACATCTCAGCCGCCATTTCCGGCGTGCTGGCCGCGCGGGCGACTTCCGTCGGGTCGAGCGGCTTGCTGAGTTCGGCATGCAGCCACTGCTGCAATTCCTGATCGTTGTCGAGCTTGGTGAATTCGCCTTCGATCAATGCACGCTCGCGATCATCAACGTGGCCATCGGCTTTGGCCGCAGCCACCAATGCCTTGAGAATCGCCTGGCTGTGCAACTCAACCTGCGCAGGTGGCAGGCGGTCGAGTGTTTGCGGCTCGGTCTTCGGCGCGGTGCCCTGCTGGGCCTGCCAGTTGCCGTAAGCCTTGTAGGCAATCACGCCGAGCGCCGCGAGACCACCGTAGATGGCGACTTTGCCGCCGACATTGCGGGCCTTTTTGCTGCCGAGCAACAGGCCCATGGCACCAGCCGCCAAGGCACCACCGCCCGCGCCTGAGAGCAAACCGCCGAGGCCGCCCGAACCACCGCTGCCACCGAGCAATCCGCCCAATCCACCGCTGGACGACTTGTTTTGATTTGCGCCGGCCTTGTTCTTCATCAGGTCCTGACCGGACTTGAGTAGTTGATCGAGCAATCCACGCGTATTCATTTTGCCGCCTCCACGAAAGGGGTTAACCGGACACATAAGGCCACCAGCCTAGAACGAAAGTGCCCGGCGACCGGGGACGAGAGTGCTTCTGGATGTTGCCTGAAAAAAACGGGCCATCGATTAAAGCGATATACACTCAAGCGAATCTATAAAAACCGCCCACCGGGTAACTCCCCATGATGACCTTGCGTCAGATCCGTCACTTCATCGCCGTGGCCGAGACCGGATCGATCTCCGCCGCCGCGCAAACCGCGTTCATTTCCCAATCAACCTTGACCCTGGCGATCCAGCAACTGGAAGAGGAGATTGGCGTCGGCCTGTTCAACCGACACGCCAAGGGCATGAGCCTGACCCATCAGGGCCACCAATTCCTGCGCCAGGCGCACCTGATTCTGGCCACGGTGGACAACGCCAAACGCAGCCTGCAACAAAGCACCGATCAGGTCGCCGGGCAGCTGATCATTGGCGTGACCAGCCTGGTGGCCGGTTATTACCTTGCGGATTTGCTCACCCGTTTCCAGCGCGCCTACCCCAATGTCGAGATTCGGGTGATGGAGGATGAGCGCCCGTACATCGAACATTTGCTGGTCAGCGGTGAGATCGATGTCGGCGTGCTGATCCTGTCCAACCTCGAAGACCGCCATGCCTTGCAGACTGAAGTGCTGACTCATTCGCCCCACCGGTTGTGGTTGCCGGCTCAGCATCCGTTGCTGGAACACGACAGCATCAACCTTGCCGATGTGGCCCGCGAACCACTGATTCAGCTCAACGTCGACGAAATGGACCGCAACGCCCACCGCATGTGGAGTGGCGCTGGCCTGCAACCGCGCATCACCCTGAAAACCGCGTCGACGGAAGCCGTTCGGAGCCTGGTGGCCGCAGGCCTGGGTGTATCGATCCAGCCCGACATGACCTACCGACCCTGGTCACTGGAGGGCGACATCATCGAAGCCCGCCCGATTGCCGACCTGAGCCAGACCCTCGACGTCGGCCTGGCATGGCGTCGTGGCACGGCGCGTCCGGCGTTGGTGGACCCGTTTTTGACCGTGGCCCGCGAACAACCCCACGGCGGGCGCAAGCCATCTATTTAATCGAACGCCACCTTCAGTATTTAGAATTTGTCGACCTCGGGCCCGCGCACTAGTCTTGCTCCATCAATAAGACGGCCGGGCCCAGTCACTGGGAGCACCATGGCCACACAAGAAAAGAGAACCCGAAAAATGGCTGGCGCGCAGACCCCGTTGTTCACCGCGTTGTTGATCGATGGCGAGTTGGTCGCGGGTCAGGGTTTTGTCGAACCGATCCTCAACCCCGCCACCGGAGAAGTGCTGACCCACATCGCCGAAGCCAGCACCGAGCAAGTCGAAGCCGCCATCCTTGCCGCCCACCGCGCCTTCGCCGGCTGGTCGCGGACCACACCGCAGCAACGCTCGAACCTGTTGCTGGACATCGCCAACGCCATCGAAAAACAAGCCGACCTCCTCGCCCGACTCGAATCCCTGAACTGCGGCAAACCGTTGCACCTGGCCCGTCAGGACGACTTGAGCGCGACGGTCGATGTGTTCCGCTTCTTCGCCGGCGCCGTGCGTTGCCAGACCGGCCAGCTCAGCGGCGAATACCTGCCCGGCTATACCAGCATGGTTCGCCGCGATCCGATTGGCGTGGTGGCGTCGATTGCGCCGTGGAACTACCCGATCATGATGGCCGCGTGGAAAATCGCCCCGGC
>LNAP01011448.1_pt2 | contig 11440 bp, 10 predicted proteins | sample 602601 | NCBI WGS metagenome assembly LNAP01 (sample SAMN02440304, study PRJNA202911) | soil metagenome | biome: Subtropical and temperate rainforests or woodlands; isolation source: soil samples (1 kg each in a 20% v/v slurry with milli Q water) were... ... | reverse complement strand
ATGTACACTTGTGCACTGAAATTATTATTCAAGCCCCTTTTCGGGCCTGTTCGGGTGCCTAAGACTGCCGCACTTTCGCCTTTCACGCCAGTCGCAGATGGTCGAAAGGCCTGTACTACTGCACCCAGCGCTGCAAAATTTGCTGCAGATCAGTGCGTTTGAAGGGCTTGGCCAGGTAATCGTTCATTCCAGCTGATAAACACGCTTCACGGTCGCCCTGCAAGGCATTGGCGGTCAGGGCGATGATCGGCAAGTCTGCGCAGCCGGGGAGCAGGCGGATCTGGCGGGTTGCTTCGTAGCCGTCGATGATCGGCAGTCGGCAATCCATCAGAATCGCTTCAAATATCAGGCTTTTGGCGCTTTGCACCGCCTGCGCGCCATCGGTCGCGACGCTGACAGTAAAGCCCAGACTGCGCAACATTGCTTCGATCACCGTCTGGTTGACCGGGTTGTCCTCCACCAGCAGCACATTGCGTCCTTCACCATGGCCGTCGCCGCTCTGTGTCCGTGGTTTCAACTCCGGTAGCGACTGCTTATAAAGGGCCAACGGAATTTCCAGGGTAAACACCGATCCCCGGCCTTCTTCGCTCTGGGCGCGCAAGGTGCCGCCCATCCGTTCGGCCAGGGTGCGGGCAATCGGCAACCCCAACCCGGTGCCGCCGTAACGCCTTGAAATAGAACTGTCGGCCTGCTGGAACGCATTGAACATCAACTCCAGGCTTTCGGCCGAGATGCCAATGCCGCTGTCGCGCACGGTGCAGGTGAACCACAGCAGTTCGTGATCCAGTGACTGCCATTGCGGTTCGATACTGACGCGGCCTTGCTCGGTGAACTTCAGCGCATTGCCCACCAGGTTGACCAGAATCTGCCGGATCCGCGTCGGGTCGCCTTGAACCTGCAAGGCGCGCATGTCCTCGGGAATCGCCAGGGCCAGATCGAGCCCGCGTTGCGCCGCGCTGTGCTGGAACGACTGGGCGCAGCTGCTGATCAGGTCAGCGAGGTTGAACGGAATGTGTTCCAGCTCCAGTTCAGAACGCTCGATGCGCGAGAAGTCGAGAATGTCGTTGATGACTTTGAGCAGGTGTTCGGTCGACTCCGAAGCCAGCGCCGCATACTCGATCTGCTCCTCGGTCATGTCGGTGGTTTCCAGCAGTTGCAGCATGCCCAGCACGCCATTCATTGGTGTGCGCAGTTCGTGGCTCATCATCGCCAGGAAGTCGGATTTGGCGTTGTTGGCCTTTTCCGCTTCTTCGCGGGTCTGGATCAATTGCGCCATGGCCTGCTGCTGCTCACGGCTGGCCTGCTCGAGGCCCTGCGCGAGGTTATTGATGTGCTGCGACAACGCGCCCAACTCAGTGTCATCGACGATCGGCAGCGGCGTTTTGTAATCACCCTCCTGAATCGCCTTCACGGCGTGGCCGATGTCGCGGATCGGCTGCGACAGGCTGCCGGCCAGGCGTCGGGCCACCAGAAAGGTAAACAGCAGCGCGAACAAGGCGAGAATCCCGGCCTTGAACAGGATTTCCTGCTGACGCTGGCTGAAGGCGTCATTGGACAAGCCGACGATCACCCGGCCCAGATAGTCCTCGGGCGGGGCCGTGTTGGCGACGTTGCTGCCCTGGAAGAAATCATTGTTCAGCGCGATCCGTTGCAGCCGCACCGGCGCCTGGAACACTTCGACCTGATGCGAGCGGGCATGGGTTTCCGACGGTTGCTCGACGTACACCAGAATCCGGTTGGCGCTGTCCTGGACTTCGAGAAAGCGCACGTTGGGCGTGGCCAGCGTCGCCTTGAGCAAACTTTCGAGTACCTCGTTGTTGCCCGAGATCACCCCGTATTCCGTGGCGGGGGCCAATTGGTTGGCGATCAGCTGGCCGGTGTGGTTGAGCTCTTGGCGCAGGTCCTGGATCCGCACGAAGGTGAAGAAACTGATCAGCAGCAACGTCAGCAACAGGGCGGGGCCGAGGCTGATGATCTGCGTGCGGGTGTTGATGTCCCAACCGCGACGGAAGGTCATGGGCGGCTTTCTCCTTCGGCCAACTGTGCTGCGACAAACGCTTCAGTCACCTGTTCAATACCCAATGAACGAGCCACCTGCGGATTACTTAACACTTTGAAGTGTTTTGGATACAACGCACGGGGCCAGCCTGTCTGCGGCCGATCGAGCAATTCGTCGAGCACTTCCAGCCAATCGTTCTGATCGCTGTAGGTGCTGGCCAGGCTACCAGCCTTGACGAACGCAGCGTTCGGGCCGACCAGCGCCAGTTGTCGCGAATAGCTGCTCAACAGCAGGTTTTTTGCGGTTTTCGGGTTGTACAGATCGGCGTCGTCGAGGCCCAGCAGCACGTCGCAGTTCTTCAGCAAATTCTGTAAAGGGCGGCTGTCGTTGGTGTTGTCCCATCGCTCGGCGATCACTTCAAGGCCCAACGCTTGTGCCGACAGACGCAATTCCTTGAGCAGGAATTCGCTGTGACTGTCGTACAGCACGCCGATGCGTCGGGCCTCGGGCAGGATGAGCCGGGTCAGGCGCAATTGCCGATCCAGCGGCGGATCGCTCCAGAGCAGGCTGAGGTGCGATGGAAAGTCAGCGCCGAAACGATGATGGGCTTGCAGGCGACTGATGCGCAGTACCAGCGTCGGCGGGCCTTGTGTCTCTTGCAGGCGCCAATCGAGGCTCGGCAGATCGAGCAGGATCAAACGGGTATCGCCGGGCAGTGCGCCCGGCCTCGGCAAGCTGTCCAGTACTTGGAAGCGAACGCTGTCGGCCGGGCGCATGCCGCTCAGCGCCTGCACAAAGGATTGCACGCCCGGGCTGTCTTCGGCGCCGGTCAGCAGAATGTCGGCGGCCTGAATCGTCAGGCTGCCAAGCAGGCCGGCAAACACCAGGCACACCCCTGCCAGCAGGCGGCCAAGGGTTGGCGACTTCCGCGACAGGCGATGCAGCATTTAAAACGTCAGCTCCGCGCTGAAGTAGAGCACCCGACGCTCGTCATAGTTGTTGTCGACGAAGGTGGTGGGTTGATGGTCGAGGCGCTGCTGGAGCACGCCGGCCAGTTCCAGATTGGCCTTGCCCAGGCCGATGCGTTTGGCGATGCGCGTGTCGACGCGTTCGAAGCGGTAACCGTTGAGGGCGTCGTCCCCGTAATAGAAGAGGGCGCTGTTCCAGCCGTGGCCCCAGTTGCGCAGCCAACCGGCGGAACCGCTGTTGCGCGCCGTCAGTCGCTCATCCTGCGGATTGCTCGCCTCGGCGTCGACGTAGGCGTAAGTCAGGCGCAGCCGGTCGGCGCTGCTCAGGCGCCAGTCCAGCTGGGTTTCCGTGCCCTTGAAGCGCGAGCTGTTGGAATTGCTGGCGATGTACTGATTGTTGCGCAGGGGTTCGCTGATCATGCCGCTGATTTCGTCGTAGAACAGTTTCACATCGACCGTCAGCCCAAGCTCCGCGAAGTAGCCGTTGTAGCCCAGCTCGCGCGAGCGCATGCGTTCTTGTTCGAGGTCGCCGGGGCCGCGGGTCTTGACGAAATACCGGGCGCTGGTCTGGCCGTAGGCACTGGGCCGCAGGTTGGTCACCTGGTAACTCCAGTTGACGTTGTTCTCGAACATGTCCGGTGAGCGGATGGCTTCCGAGTACACCGCGCGCAAGCCGTGACGCGGGTTGATCAGGTAATTGACCGCTACCCGCGGGGTCAGCGAGCTGCCGGTCAATTGCGTGTCTTCGAACATGGCGCCGCCCTGCAGCAACCAGTGCTCGGTGGCGCGCCACTCGAGTTGGCCGAATGCGCGCCAAGTGGTGTCGTCGAGCGTGCCATTGAAGTAGGTCTCGGAATTTGCCCGGTCGTAACGATAGTTCATGCCGCTGACCAGTCGCAGACTGTCGGACAGGCTGAGGGTGTCTTGCAGTTCCAGGTCGTAGCGCGTTTCCCGGGCGCTCTGGTCGATGTCGCCACAGAGGGTTTGCCGGGCACCGTTGCGCCATTGCGCCAGCACTTGATTGCCTAGCGCTTGTTCCGCCGCCGTGCCGGCCGGCGCGCCGGGACCGGTGAAGCGCTCGATGTTGCGCGCCAGGCGTTCGGTGTAGTTCGGGTTGAGCTGCCAGAGTTCGGTCAGTTGCGGGCTGAACGAAACTTCCGCATCACAGGCGCGCCAGGTCTGCTGACGGTCCCAGTGCTGAGCCGAACCCTGGATATAAAGGCTGTGATCAGGATTGATGTCCAGGTTCCAGCGCAACGAACCGGCGTAGTCCTTGGCAACGACGTCGGAATTGTTCCCGGCTGCGGTAATCCCGGAGAACACCGGGCGGTAGGTATAAGGCCGCTGGTTGGTTCCGTCCTTGGCGTTCAACTGCCAGTCGATGCTCTGGTTTTCACTCAGCGTCTGGCTGACGGCAAGGTTGAAGCGGTTCAAGCGGCGACTGTCGCGATAATCAGCACCGTTGCTGTCGGTGTCGAAGCCGTCGTCCTGCTGGCCGGACAGTGACAGACGCAGGTCGCCGCCGTCCCAGCCCACACCCTGGCTGGCGTAAAAATCATCGATGCCGCGCTGGCCACGGGTGACTTTCATCCGCGTGCCGTGGCTGTCGGCCGGGTTGCGGGTGATGATGTTGACCACCGCCATCAACGCATTGGCGCCGTAGCTGACCGTGTTGGGGCCGCGGAAAACCTCGATGCGCTCGATGTCTTCCATGGCCACCGGGATATCACTCCAGTCCACCGTGGCCAGGCCAGCGCGGTACACCGAGCGGCCGTCGATCAGCACCTGCATGCGCCGCGCTTCCGTGGCGTTGGTGCCGTGGTAATTCACCGCCGCCTGATTACCGCTGATATTGCCGACCATCATGCCCGGCACCAGGCGCAGCAATTCGCTGATGTCCCGTGCACCGCTGGCATTGATCAGTTCGCTGTCGATCACCGTCATGCTTCCCGGGACTGCGGCCGGCGACTGCTTCAGGCGGGTGGCCGTGAGCACTTGCGGCAGCGATTCGTTGTCGAGGAACAAGTCGTCGGCCAGCAATGGCGAGCTGAAAAGCAATGCCAGAACCAGCGGAGAGGAGGGTGAAGGAGAGCCAAACGACACGAAACGTCCTTGATAACGATGAGATGGCGCGCATGTTAACCGAGCTGTTCGACTTTTCCATTCACGATGCCGGCATTTTCCTAGGATTTATTGGTCTTCTTCCTACAAGTGCCGGTAATTGATACGGGGGCTGGCCGCCACTGGGACGCTCCGTATAATGGGTATGGATTAACGGATTGCATATGACTGAACAGCGCCCAATTGCGGTCCTGGGAGGCGGAAGTTTTGGTACCGCCGTGGCTAATCTGTTGGCCGAGAACGGGCATCAGGTCCGGCAGTGGATGCGTGACCCCGAGCAGGCTGAGTCCATGCGGGTCAATCGCGAAAACCCGCGTTACCTCAAAGGCATCAAGATTCTTCCCCTGGTAGAACCGGTGACTGATTTGCAAGCGACCCTGGACGCTTGCGACCTGTGCTTTGTTGCGCTGCCGTCCAGCGCGCTGCGTTCGGTACTGGTCCCGCACGCCGCACGGTTGAGCGGCAAATTGCTGGTCAGCCTGACCAAAGGCATCGAAGCCCACACGTTCAAGCTGATGAGCGAGATCCTTGAAGAAATCGCCCCGCAAGCGCGCATCGGCGTGCTGTCCGGGCCGAACCTGGCCCGTGAAATCGCCGAACACGCACTGACCGCCACCGTGGTCGCCAGCGAAGACGAAGAACTCTGCCAGCGGGTCCAGGAGGCGTTGCATGGCCGGACCTTTCGCGTGTACGCCAGCGCCGACCGCTTCGGCGTGGAGTTGGGCGGGGCGCTGAAAAATGTGTACGCGATCATCGCCGGCATGGCGGTGGCGCTGGGCATGGGTGAAAACACCAAGAGCATGCTGATCACCCGGGCGTTGGCGGAAATGACCCGCTTCGCGGTGAATCAGGGCGCCAACCCGATGACCTTCCTTGGGTTGGCGGGCGTGGGCGACTTGATTGTCACGTGTTCGTCGCCGAAAAGCCGCAATTACCAGGTCGGGTTTGCCCTCGGCCAGGGGTTGAGCCTGGAAGAGGCGGTGACCCGCCTGGGCGAAGTCGCCGAAGGCGTGAACACGCTGAAGGTGCTCAAGGCCAAGGCTCAGGAAGTGGGCGTCTATATGCCGCTGGTCGCCGGGTTGCACGCGATCCTGTTCGAAGGGCGCACGCTCAATCAAGTGATTGAACTGTTGATGCGCGGCGAACCCAAAACCGATGTGGACTTCATTTCCACCAGCGGTTTCAACTGATCACGCTTTCGAGATAAAGCAGGGAGTTGCACATGAACGATCCGAAAACAGAGGCCACCTACGAGTCCATTCTGCTGCGGGTGTTATGGATGATCGTCTTCTTGCTGGTCTGGCAAGTGGCGCAGTTCATCCTGGGGGCGGTGGTGCTGGTGCAACTGATCTATCGTTTGATTTATGGCGCCCCGAGCGCCAGCCTGATGAACTTCGGCGACAGCCTGAGCCAGTTCCTGGCGCAGATCGGTCGTTTCGGCACCTTCCACAGCGACCAGAAACCCTGGCCGTTCGCCGACTGGCCGACGCCGCGTACACCGGAAGGCGAAGCGCCGCACGCCGTGCCGCCAGCGCCACATCCGGCCCGAGATGAGGAGCCGAAACTATGAAACTCTGGGTATTGCGTCATGGTGAAGCCGAGCCACACGGTTCCAAACCACACGATTCGGAGCGCGCACTGACGGAACATGGTCGTTCAGAGGTGCTGAGCATCGCTGCTGAACTGATCGGTCAGCCGATTACAGCCATCTATGCCAGCCCGTTTCTGCGAGCGCATGAGACCGCGCAGCTGGTGCGCGAGGCGCTGGGTTTCGAACCGGAGATTCGCACTGTCGAGTGGCTGACCCCGGACACTGATCCAGACAAGGTGGCCGAGCAACTCGTGTCGGTGAGTGACGTCCTTCTGGTCAGTCACAACCCGTTGGTGGGGAACTTGTTGAGTTACTTGCAGCATGGTGCCGGCTATCCACCAGAGAGGGTCAGCACCGCTGGCCTGGCCGAGCTCGAGAGCGCTGAACTGCTGATAGGTTCGATGAAGCTCAACAGCATCAAACACCCGTAACCGCATTTGCTTTGGCTTTTTGCAGGCGCGAGGCTTGTCCGCGAAGCTGTTGCCGTCGTTGAAAGCCCTTCGCGTGCAAGCCTTGCTCCTACAGGGGGCGGCGGTGTTCCGGGATTTTGTGTGAAATAGTCAACCAAGCAACCGCTTGGTTGACTACGCTTGCTCCAGACCAAAAATAAAGGAGCGAGTCGCATGTCTGCTGCTTTTCGTTTGCCGCTGGACGTCTTTTACGAGCGTGAAGCCCGTCATCCCCGCCAGCGTTTTCTGGTCCAACCTACCGGCGGCGGACACGTCGAGACCCTGACCTGGGCCGACGTCGGCCATCAGGCTCGCTGCGCCGCGCATTGGCTGCGCGCACGCGAACTGCCCCAAGGCAGCCACATCGCCCTGATTTCGAAAAACTGCGCGCACTGGATCATCGCCGACCTGGCAATCTGGATGGCCGGGCACGTTTCGGTGCCGTTGTACCCCAACCTCACCGCCGAGTCGGTGGCGCAAGTGCTCGAACACTCGGAAGCGGCGCTGGCGTTCATCGGCAAGCTCGATGACTGGCCAGGCATGTCTCGCGGGGTCAGTGCCGATCTGCCGACCATCAGCCTGCCGTTGCATCCGCCGGGTACTTTCGACTACAGCTGGGCCGATCTGCAAAAGAGCTCACCGATCCAGGACGATCCCAAGCCGTCCGCCGACCAGTTGGCGACCATCATTTACACCTCCGGCACCACCGGGGTGCCCAAAGGCGTGATGCATAGCTTCGGCAATCTGGGCTTTGCCACCACGCGCGGCACTCAGCTGTTCGGTCTCAACGAGTCGGATCGACTGCTGTCTTACCTGCCGCTGTGCCATGTCGCCGAGCGGATGTTCGTCGAGCTGGCGTCGATCTATACCGGGCAAACCGTGTTCTTTGCCGAAAGCCTCGACACCTTTCTCACCGATTTGCAGCGCGCGCGGCCGACCGCGTTGTTCGGCGTCCCGCGGATCTGGACCAAGTTCCAGATGGGCGTGTACAGCAAGATTGCGGCAAAACGCCTCGACTTCCTGCTCGGCCTGCCCTTTATCGGCAAACGGGTCGGGCACAAAGTGCTCGTCGGGTTGGGGCTGGATGCGTTGCGCGTGGCGTTGTCCGGCGCCGCGCCTGTGCCGCAGACCTTGCTGTTGTGGTACCGCAAGCTTGGACTGGATGTGCTGGAGGTCTACGGCATGACCGAAAGCTGCGGTTACTCCCACATCGGCCGGCCCGGCGAGAACAAACCCGGCTGGATCGGCAAGCCTTGCCCGGAGGTTGAAGTGCGGATCGCCGATTCGGGCGAAGTCATGGTGCGCAGCGGTGCGACCATGCTTGGCTATTTCAAGGAGCCCGAGAAAACCGCAGAAACCATCACCGAGGACGGCTTCCTGCGCACCGGCGACAAGGGCGAACAAGATGCCGAAGGCAACCTGCGCCTGACCGGGCGACTGAAGGAGATCTTCAAGACCAGCAAAGGCAAATACGTCGCGCCGGCGCCGATCGAAAATCGGCTGGCGGTGCATTCGCGGATCGAACAGGTGTGCGTGGTCGGTGATGGCTTGAGTGCGCCGCTGGGGTTGTGCGTGCTCTCGGCGGTCGGTCAGCAGGACGCCGGGGGAACGGCGCGGGCAGGGTTGCATGCAAGCCTGGAAAAGCTGCTGGAGGAGGTCAATGGCGGCCTCGACAAACACGAACGCTTGCGCCAGTTGGTGGTGGTCAAGGACAGTTGGGCGGTGGAAAACGGCTTCCTGACACCGACCCTGAAGATCAAGCGCAACGTGATCGAAGCGTCTTACGGCGCTCGGTTCGAAGAATGGAGCGAGCGCAGCGAGACGGTGCTGTGGCAGGATTGAGCCACGAATAAAACCAACAAAGGAAAGCAAGATGAGTCTGTGGCGTACCATTCCCGACGTCGAGCAGTTGAACGCAATCCAGAAAAACACCATTGGCGAAGTGCTGGATATTCGCTTCGAAGCCTTTGATGACGAGTCCCTGACCGCGAGCATGGTCATCGACCACCGCACCCACCAGCCTTACGGTTTGCTGCACGGCGGCGCGTCGGTGGTGCTGGCCGAGACGGTCGGTTCCATGGCCAGTTACTTGTGCATCGATGCCAGCAAATTCTATTGTGTGGGTCTGGAAATCAACGCCAATCACTTGCGCGGATTGCGCAGCGGGCGAGTGACGGCAGTGGCCAAGCCGATTCACATTGGGCGCACGACTCATGTCTGGGATATCCGTTTGAGCAGTGACGAGGGCAAGGCCAGTTGCGTGTCGCGGTTGACCATGGCGGTCGTGCCGTTGGGCGAGAATCCACCGGCCCGCTGATTGTCGAGCGAACCACCTCTTCCGGCCCGATGATTACCTGTGGCGAGGGAGCTTGCTCCCGTTGGCTGCGACAGCAGCCCTTGCCGGCACGCCTCTCGCGGCGTGCACCGGTTTTGCGCCTGCTGCGCAGCCGAACGCGAGCAAGCTCGCTCGCCACAGGGTTCGGCGATGTCTGAATGCTCATGCCCCTGACCGGACTGTCATCATTCCTGGCACTTACAGTCATTGCCGCCGCCTCGCGTCTTACGGACAATCAACCCTTGTTTTCGCTCATGGATTTGCCGGTATGTCGCAACAGATATTTTTCGCCCACGCCAATGGCTTTCCTTCGGGCACCTACGGCAAGTTGTTCGCGGCGCTGGCGCCCGAGTACCAGGTGACGCATCTGGAACAGCACGCCCACGATCCGCGTTTTCCGGCGGACGACAATTGGCGCAACCTGGTGGATGAGCTGATCCATCACCTCAAAGAGCAACCGGAGCCGGTCTGGGGCGTCGGCCATTCCTTCGGCGGCGTGCTGCACCTGCACGCGGCGTTGCGTTGCCCTGAACTGTATCGGGGCGTGGTGATGCTCGATTCGCCGGTGCTGACCCGCGCCGATCAATGGGTGATCCGTGCGGCCAAGCGTTTCGGTTTCATCGACCGCCTGACCCCCGCCGGCCGTACATTGGGGCGCCGGGAAGAGTTCGCCGACCTGGACGCGGCACGGCTCTATTTCGCCGGCAAAACCCTGTTCCGCAGCTTTGATCCCGAGTGCTTCGACGCTTACCTGCAACACGGTTTGCAAAAAGTCGGCGACAAGCTGCGCCTGCGTTTCGACCCGGCCACGGAGATCAGCATCTACCGTGGCGTCCCGCACACCAGTCCAGGCCAGGCACGCCAGTTGAAAGTGCCGCTGGCGGTGGTGCGCGGGCACAAGAGCCGGGTGGTGATGCGTCACCATGCAAGCTCCGTCGGGCGTATGCCGCTGGGTGAGTCCCTGACCATGCCCGGTGGCCACATGTTCCCCCTCGAACGTCCGCAAGACACCGCCACGCTGCTGAAAAACCTGTTCAGCCGCTGGGAAGGTCGTCGCCAACAGGATTGCGCATGAGCCACGTCGTCGAAGAAGTTCGCCTGAGCCTGCCGCACATCGAGCTGGCCGCGCACCTGTTCGGTCCCGAAGACGGCCTGCCGGTGATCGCCCTGCACGGCTGGCTGGACAACGCCAACAGCTTCGCCCGGCTGGCACCGAAGCTCAAAGGCCTGCGCATCATCGCCCTGGACATGGCCGGTCACGGACATTCCGGGCATCGCCCGACCGGCGCCGGTTACGCGATGTGGGACTACGCTCACGACGTGCTGCAAGTCGCCGAGCAGTTGGGCCTGAAGCGTTTTGCACTGATGGGGCACTCGATGGGGGCGATCGCTTCGTTGATTATTGCCGGGTCGATGCCGGAACGTGTCACGCATCTGGCGTTGATCGACGGCATCATTCCTCCGACAGACAAAGGCGAAAATGCCGCCGAACGCATGGGCATGGCCCTGCAAGCCCAGCTGGATCTGCGGGAAAAACGCAAACCGGTCTACAACACCCTGGATCGAGCCATCGAGGCACGCATGAAAGGCCTGGTGGCGGTCAGTCGCGAAGCCGCCGAGCTGTTGGCCCAGCGTGGACTCATGCCGGTGCCGGGCGGTTACACCTGGCGCACTGACAACCGACTCACGCTGCCATCGCCCCTGCGTCTGACAACCGAACAGGCGATGGCCTTCGTCCAGCGGGTCAGTTGCCCTGCGTTATTAGTGGTAGCAGCTGACGGCATGCTCGCCAAACATCCCGAGCTGCTGGAGCGTCTACCCTTTAGCCGTGAACAGCTGCCTGGCGGCCATCATTTGCACCTGAATGACGAACCCGGCGCCGACCTTGTCGCAGACTGTTTCAATCGGTTCTTCGCCGTTCCTTGACTTGCGCCGGGCAACTGTCGAGGCTGGGCGGGTTGAAATGGGAGACAACCA
>LNAP01008037.1_pt1 | contig 11441 bp, 11 predicted proteins | sample 602601 | NCBI WGS metagenome assembly LNAP01 (sample SAMN02440304, study PRJNA202911) | soil metagenome | biome: Subtropical and temperate rainforests or woodlands; isolation source: soil samples (1 kg each in a 20% v/v slurry with milli Q water) were... ... | reverse complement strand
ATCGTCTGGGGTCTTGGGTTGCAACTGTCGGTGGTGTCAACTTCCAATGCTTGAGGGCTGTCGCGCGCCGACTGGGAGAGGTATTTCAGCACCCTGCTAGGCGCGTTCGAACCTGGACAGTCGATTCGCCAGCATTCCCAAGTTGTGAGATAGCCCCCTGATTCCCCGGCCCCCATCCTATCGCTCATCTTTGAGATAGGAATAGGACTATGAAGACGACTAGGCATACGGAGTCGATGGAGATGATTGTGAAGGACCAGCGCTGGTACGGCGCACCTACGAATCAGGAATGAGCGTGTCTCTCGTAGCTCGGTAGGCAGGCGTCTTGGCCAGCCTGCTGTTCCACTGGCGCAAGCTCGAACGTCAAGGCGCTTTGACGACGACAGCGCTACGGCCAAGGCCATCGACTACACGCTGGTCCACTGGGCAGCCCTCACGCGGCACCTCGAGGACGGCGCCGTGGCGCTGGACAACAATCACCGGGAGCGGCAGATCAAACCCTGGGCAATGAGACGCCGAGCCTGGCAATTCGTGGGCAGTGAACTCGTAGGTCAACGGGCCGCCATCATCATGAGCTTGGTTCAGTCGGCACGGATGAACGGGCATGATCCCCGGGGCCTACCTGCGTGATGTGCTGCAGCGTCTGCCGACACTGCCCAACTCCCGACTCGCCGAGCTGCTGCCACATCGCTGGACATCAGCGCAAGCCTGAACGCTGATCGCCGTCAAGATGGGACCGCCAGACGCTCACATTCAGGCGGCAGCAGGCCGCTGTGACCGACCTGGCGTTTTACTGCGAATAGTGCGGGACCGGGAATATGGGGCGTACCGCCCCATCACCAGTGAGGCGACGGTATGAACATGGAACTCATAGCAAGGGACTGTCGACGGCCCCCTGCAGCCCCCTATCTCGGCGGACCTTATTTGCTGTTCGCGGGGTTCAGCACAAAGTCGTAGTTCACGGCGTAGTCGCCGGACGCCGTCTGCACCCACGGAACGATGAGAGTCTCTCGCACGGCAAACACGGCATCAGAGTCGAGCCACTTGTCGCCCAAGCGGAAAATGTGCGTGACAAGGGTTTCGTAGCCCTCTGCCTGGATCCGGAAATGAAGATGTGCGGGCCGCCATGGATGCATAGCCGTTGCCTTCAGCAAATCGCCCACCGGGCCGTCGTGCGGAATTGGATACGCTTCAGCCAAGACACTGCGAAATTCGAATTTCCCCCCCGGCCCACTGAACAACGTGCCACGCCCCTGCGCCCCTTCGAGTTCAGGCATCTGAACATCGTAGTACCCCTCGGAATCGGATTGCCAGACTTCGATAGTCGCGCCTACGATCGCCTTGCCGTCAAGGCCACGAATGCTCCCCGTAACATTGCACGGCTTACCCGCCGCGCCGTTGCCCACGTCGTCCCCATTCTCAAATTGGGGAGATTCTTCAACGTAGAACGGACCGAAGACCGTCGCCTCTGTGCAACCTGCGGGCTTGTCGTTGTTCATCACAACTGTGAGCATAGACAGGCCCAAGACATCTGACAGGAGAATGAACTCCTGGCGCTTGTCGTCCGTAATATGCCCAACGCGAGTCAAAAACTCGATACCCGACATCCATTCGTCTTCTGTCAGATGGGCGTCCCGGGCAAACGCGTGCAGGTGCTGCACGAGGCTTGTCATGATCTGCTTGAGCCGTGGGTTGGGAGTGCTACTGAGCCGCTCGAGGACGGCTTCGGTGATGTTGCTTTGATTGACGTTACGCATGATATTTCCCTGTCAATGATTCAAAATGATCCATCCGCGCTGCTGCGCGGATGGGTTGCGTGCCAATGCGCTGAATCTCTGCAGCTCACAGTGGCTGGCTTGAAGCCCCCCGATCTACTGGCTAGCGGGACGCTTAAGCAGCAGCGATCCCAGGCATAGGGATGAATTTGGGTAGGCGCTTGAACCGCTCGATCCACGCCAGCACATCGAACACGGGCAACTCAGAGACACTGGTCGGGCGTAGTTGGATGAACACCACGTCGCTCGCCACCTCTTCTCGGTGTACGACCTGCAGCTGCATCCAATCAGAGTCGCCGTTCAGATTGGCCATATAGGAGCCTTGAAAATTGCCAGAGCCCAACGCTCAAATGCGGGCCGGACTCTGGGAAGAACCATTTAGGCAGCTACGACCGATGCATCTACGCGCTGACTCTGGAGACACATTACAGCGGTCAGCACGTTGATCATCCTCGCGACGCTCGCGGCCTCACCGGGTCCTGAGCGCCAAGCCACGAAACCGTCGGGGCGCACCAGAATTGCACCTGCGCTTTCGATTCCGAGAACCTCGAGCGCGCGACCTGAAACATCTGTCAGTCCACCCGCGTTTCCAATGACGTTCGACTCGACCTCGATACCCAGCTTTACGGCAGCTTCAGTCGTCGACTGACACCAGGCGACACCGCCCGCTCCGGCAAGAAGGGTCATACCACCGGCACAAACGTCCAGGGTCGCCATCGATTTCCCGTCTCGCTGCAAGACGAGGTGTCCCACTCTGGTCCCAGGCAAGCTGAACGACGTGCGCGGATCAACGTAAACACGATCTCCCCGCTTTTCGTTCGACAAGATGGCTGACGAGAAATAGCGGTAGCCAATTTCCATGCTCAAGTCGTCGACCACAGGCTTCATCGTTTCACGGCCCAGTTCAGGTGCGATCCGCAGCACATATCGGGAATAGGCCTGCTCGATCGTAAGTTGACCGACCGGGCGCCGCTCCTCCTCGTAGGTGTCGAGCAGAGCCGGCCCTGCTTGACCCTTTAGTACTGAAGCCAGCTTCCAACCAAGGTTGTGCGCGTCCTGAACACCAGTGTTCCCGCCGAATCCGCCGGTAGGAGGAACGACGTGTGCGGCGTCGCCGATGAGAAACACATTTCCACTTCTGTAACGGTCAGCCACATCGGCAACGGCGCGCCACGGGGCAATGCCCTCAACTTCAACTTCCAGATCGGGAATGCCCACAGCGGAACGCACAATTTCGACGCAGCGCTCTGCCGTGATACCTTCAGCGACATTGGTCGCCTCCGGGCGGCTGACATCTCCTACGGTGTTCACACCCAAGAAGCCACTCTTGGCCTCCCGCGTCATGCGGAAGAAGCCGCGAACGTCAGGATTGTTGACATAGATCACGCCGAGGTTGCGTCCAGCCATCCATTTTGTGCAGTCCGCCTTGAAGTAGATGGTGATACTGTTGGAGAGCAATCCGTAGCCGCGCATTTCAATTCCGAGCTTCTCTCGGACTGGGCTGCGGTTACCGTCGGCGGCGATTAGGTACTTGGCACGCACTTGGCTCACGGCCCCGGATGGGATGTACCTGACTTGCGCAGTCACACCCGTGGCGTCCTGCTCGAATGAAACCAATTCCATCTGGTAGTTAAGTTGGGCCCCCAGCTTTTCAGCGTTCTTTCTAAGCAAGGGTTCGAGACTTTGTTGTGTCATGAACAGGCGCTTACTTGGACTGAGTTTTTCGACGCCTTCGTTCAAGTTGCCAATCAGGCTGGCGATCTCCTTGCCGGCAAGCGATTCGACGACGTTGATACCGCCGTCCGGATCGAACTGTCGAAGAGACTCCTGCATGACTTCTGGCTCGATTCCTGCATATCGAAATGCTTCAATTGTCCTCAGGTGAAAGTGGCCAGCACGAGGGTGGATGGCCGTTCCCTTGTGCCGCTCGACGACTGCAGCGCTTACGCCGTGGTGGCCGAGAAAGTTTGCAAGCGACAAGCCGACCAAGCTACCCCCGACGATGAGAACTTCACACTCCGCCGACAAGGTAGACGGCGACTTAGTAGAAACGTGATGCACGATTTATTCCTTTTCCATTAAGTTAGATGCAGACGCCTCAATCAACGCCTTGGGAGCGAGGCTCGCATCAACTGGCCTATCGGCTAGGTGTCGATTCTTCCCTCGGGAGGTTGCCCATGGATATCAAGAAAGAACACTCCGCTTTGCAAAATCGTGCCGTCTCGTTGGGTCAGGCGTCTCGCTGGCCTAGGCCTTCAGAAGAGACGCATCGAATCGCGCTGTTGCCGCAAAACTGTTTTCAAACCGACAGCGAAGGCTTGCACTGGGGCAACCTGTACGCATCGTTAGCCACGGAGCACTCGTGGGCAGCCAACTTGCCCGCCGTTGAGCATCACTGCCTGGCCTACTGCGTGAGCAACGCTGCAACAATCACTCGGCGTTTCGATGGCGACAGCAAGTTTCAAACAGGCGTTCTGCGCGCTCGCAGGCTGGGGGTGATCCCTGCGCGTCGGTCATCGGAATGGAGCTTCAGCGGATCTGCCGATGTCCTGCTTCTGTATTTGCATCAATCGATGATCGATCGCCTTGCGTGTGAGCTTCTGGACCATGATTCCTCGCAAGCCGATCTGTTTCCGTTACTGGGAAAGGAAGATCCCCTTCTTGAGCAACTCGCCCTAGCAGCGCTGTCGGAGCTTCGTACGCGAAAGCCAGAGAGTTCCCTGTATGTCGACACGCTCGCGCAAACGATTGCTGTGCGACTTATCCACGCGCATTCCGGAACCGGCAGGCAGGTATCGGCGGCCTTGGATAAGGAAACGGCGTCCCAGGGTGGCCTTGATCGGGCAATCGACTTTATTGAATCTTCCCTCGACGCTGACCTGCGCCTTGCTACCTTGGCGGAGGAGGCCGGCATGAGCCCTTTCTACTTTGCTCGTGCGTTCAAGAAGAAGACGGGCGAATCTCCACATCAGTTCTTGATTCGCAGGCGTATCGAGCGTGCCAAAGGGCTGCTGGCGTCCACCAGGATGGAGGTCGCCGAAATTGCTTTTGCGACAGGTTTCTCCAGCCAGAGCCACTTGGCTGCCACGTTCAAGCGAAATGTGGGCATGACGCCGGGTGATTTTCGAGGGAGGCGACGACCATTCGATCCAACCCACTGACTGGTGTGCCCCCCGCCACGTCAGTGGCCGAATTTGACCGCTAGGCAATGGTTCTCAGCCTGCCTAGACATCTACAAGGACTTCCCTTCGCGTCAAGCCTTTCTGCTTTGGATTTGACTCCTTCGAGCGGCGGGCGGTGAGTCAGCATCGGAACAGAGAACAGACTGCACATCTACAAGCGGCCTTGTTGCACTCCGGCGAGTGCGCGCCCAGATACGAACCGCTTGGCAGGACTCCATTCATGGTCCGTTGTCATCCCACATGGGAGCAACGGATGTCTAGTCGAGTTCACCTGCCACCGGTCTGACCTGTCAATGCATCTTCGATCGCACGCCTTTCGGGGACCTCATCCTTGCAATTGCTGCTTTTTTGAACTGTGATCGGCTGGCATCAGCCAGCCGGATTCGGAACCGCAGGCTTCACCGATACGTGATCGGCGTTGAAGCTCACATCTTTGGTCAGAACAGCCCATAGGATTCGAGCGTTCTTGTTTGCCAGCGCTACTGCCGCTTTCTGCCAACCGACACGCTCCCTGAGCTGTACGGCCCATCGCGATATTCGGTCGGTACGTTTGTGCGCAGTCATCACCGCTGACCTGGCTCCCTGGATCAGCAGAGTTCGCAGGTAGTCATCGCCTCGTTTCGTGATACGCCCCAGACTGACCTTGCCACCGCTGCAATTCTGCCGCGGCACGATCCCAAGCCAGGCGCCGAACTGGGCACCGCTCTTGAACTGCTTGAACTCGCCGACGCTGGCCACAAGGGCCGAGGCTCCGATGGTGCCGATGCCATGCAGCTTGGCGGCCGCTTTGGCCTGGGGATCGCTCTTGACGTGATGACCGATGCGCTTGTCACTCCAAGCAAGATGCTCGTCAAGCTCTTGCCAGTGCTGCTGCGCCTGCTGCAATGCCAATCGAGCGATCCCTCCCATTTCATTGCCGGCATCTTCGAGCACGGTGGCTAATACCTGGCGTAGCGCCTTGGGGCTTTGCGGGAACACGAGACCGAACTCGGTCAGCAGCCCGCGAATGCGGTTGATGCAGGCCGTGCGTTCTTCCTTGAAGCCTTCACGCAAGCGGTGCACGGTCATCACGCTTTGCTGGTCGATGGACTTGATCGGAACGAATCGCATCTTCGGGCGAGAAGCCGCTTCGCAAATCGCAGCCGCGTCGTTGGCATCGTTCTTGCCGCCTCACCCTTCAATGCGATACGGCGTCACGAAGCTGGCGGAGATCAGCCGGGCATCCAGACCCAGCGCAAGTAGCTTGCGGCCCCAGTGATGAGCACCTGCACACGCCTCCATGGCCACCAGGCAGCCCGGCGGCAGTTGTGCGCACCAGGGCATGAACTTATCGCGCGACAGCGCCCGTGCCGTCACAATGCGCCCGTTGGCATCCACCGCATGTACCTGGATCGTGTGCTTGGCCAGATCCACCCCTGCCCGAACAATCTCGCCCCGTGTAATCGCGTTCATGGACTTCTCCTTTTCAGATTCAGATTGAAGGTCACATCTCAATCTTGGTGCTTCGACACCGTTACTGGAAGGTGGGAAGTCCTTTCGTATTCATGGTCGCTCCTAGCAGGCTGCTGAAGTACCAAGTGGCCGGAATCCGTCCTGTGCGCTGAAGACGGCGGTTGTGTGATTTCGACGCTCGGGGCTTGCTTTAATCGCTGCTTTTCCCGGTTTGAGGCTCGTTTGGGGCTCTCGCTGACCCTCTACGGGGCCACCGGACGGACTTCTGCCAAGGTCCGCATGCACACGAGGTTGTAGGCGGCCATCGTCAGCACGAACAACTGGTCCACTTTCTTGAGACCGCGCACCATCACCTGCCGGATGGGGCCGACGAACTTGGCCCAGCCGAAGCCCTGCTCGATGAGCTTTCGCTTGCGCTGGGGAATTGCATAGCCCTCGCTCTGGGCAATCTCGTCGGCCACCGCCGAGCGACGCCCCGACTTGTTCTGCGCGACGTGCGGCGTGACCCTAATGCAATGCAGCGCCTCGATGAACTCGGCCGCGTCATAGCCCTTGTCGGCGCCGAGCGTGACCTCGGTATCCGCACTTGCGGTGGCTTGGCGCGCGTCCCTGATCATGACCTTGGCCGCTTCCCGTTCGGCGAAGCCGTCGGCCTGCGTGACCATCGCGTTGACGACCAGGCCGTGACGGTTGTCGGTGAGCGTGTGCCCCATGTAGCGCAGCTCGCTGGCCGTCTTGCCCTTGCGGTACAGCTTCGAATCGGGATCTGTCTTCGACTCGTGCGTGTCGTTGCTGCGTCGCTGCCCCTTGAAGTCCCCGTCACTGACCGCCGTCGTCGTCACCGTCCTTGCGAACGAAGCTCTTGTGTCCGGCCCAGGCCTGAATCAACGTGCCGTCGACGCTGAAGTGCTCACCCGACAACAAGTTCTTGTTCTCTGCTGAACCGCCCCGGAAATCGCGGAGGCCCGTTGGCTTGAGTCAGGCCGACGTGGCCTGCTGCTCAAGAGCTCGATAGTAGTTGGCCTCGAACTCGGCGGGCGGCACGTAGCCGATGGATTCGAGCAAGCGCTGGTGGTTGAACCACGCCACCCACTGCAGCGTGGCCAGCTCCACCGATTCCTTGGTCTTCCACGCGCTACGCCGGTGGATCACCTCGGCCTTGTACAGGCCGTTGATGGTCTCGGCCAGGGCGTTGTCGTAGGAATCGCCCTTGCTGCCCACGGAGGACTCGATGCCAGCCTCGGCGAGCCGTTCGGTGTAGCGAATGCTGACGTACTGCGACCCGCGGTCGGAGTGACACACGAGGCCATCTTCGCGCTGGGGCCGACGGTCATAAAGCGCCTGCTCCAGCGCGTCCAACACGAAGTCCGTGCGCATGGAGCTGCTCGTGCGCCAGCCCACGATGCGCCGGGCGAACACGTCCACGACGAAGGCCACGTACAGCCAGCCCTGCGAGGTGGACACGTACGTGAAGTCCGACACCCATAGCTGGTTGGGCCGCTGCGCGTTGAACTGGCGGTTGACCCGGTCCAGCGGGCACGGCGCGTTGGTGTCACCGATCGTGGTGCGCATGGCCTTGCCACGCACGACGCCGCGCAGCCCCATGCGGCGCATCAGCCGCTCCACGGTGCAGCGCGCCACCGTGACGCCCTCGCGTTGCAACTGGTGCCAGACCTTGTCTGCGCCGTAGACCCGCATGTTCGATTGCCACACGCGCTCGATCTGCGGCATCAGTGCCGCATCGCGCTTGGCACGGGCGCACAGCAGCTCGGGTTGGCGTTGGCGGGCCGCATGGCGCCGGTACGCCGACGGGGCGACCTGCAGTGCCTTGCAGATCGGCTCGACCCCGTGCGCGGCACGATGCGCGTCGATGAACGCCTTCACGACTTCAGACGGCGGTCGAGCTCCGCCTGGGCGAAAAACGCGCTGGCCAGCTTCAAGATCTCGTTGGCCTTGCGCAGCTCGCGCACCTCACGTTCCAGATCCTTGACTCGCTGCGTCTCTGTCGTGCTCGGACCTTCGCGCTGACCCGTGTCACGCTCGTGCTGACGCACCCAGTTCAGCAGTGTCTGCGGCGTGCTGCCGATCTTGCTGGCAATCGACACCACTGCCGCCCAGTGCGATTCGTACTCACCGCGGTGCTCGAACACCATGCGCACCGCCCGCTCGCGAACCTCGCGTGCAACAACTGCCGCGAGGTACAGACCTGGCCGAATCTCCCGCAATTGGTCATCAAGTAACGTCAATTCGCACAACCAAGCATCGCAGCGTTGATTGCTCGCGACTTCTGCTCAAATCTTGCGAGCCGATGGCATTTCGGCCGAACAGTATCGACGTCCTCCGGCGGGGGTCACGGATTCAGGTTCAGAGAATCTTCTGTTCGAGGTGACCGTCACTGCCGCGGGGCGCTGAGTGTAAGCGCACGGCCATCCCACCCTTGAAGGGATCGGTCTAAACGGCAACGATGGTGTCCACCAAGTTAGCTGGACATCAAAAATGCACGTCAATACGAAGCAACGGCGCCGGCACAGCGCAGCCTTCAAGACCGAAGTCCTGGCCGCGTGCGCCGAGCCTGGGGCGTCGATCGCTGCAGTGGCGCTGGCATTCAAGTTGAACGACAACCTGGTGCATCAATGGCGTCGCGGCCGGGGCGCCCCGAGGGCCCCAGGCTTGGGCTCCATTGGAGTCGCCGAAGCAGCACCCCGCTTCATCGAGTTGACCGTTCCGACGGCAGTACCGCCGACGGCTGCTTCGTCGGCAAGACCTCCCAGCCCCACGTCGGAGATGATCACGCTCGACTTCAAACGCGGCACCTTGGGTGTGAGCGTGACGTGGCCCGTCAGCGCGGCAGCGGACTGTGCAGCGTGGCTACGTGAGGTCTTGCGGTGATCCGTATCGACGCCCTGTGGCTGTGTGCGGCGCCGGTAGACATGCGCTCGGGCACCGAGCGTCTGCTTGCCCATGTGGTCCATGCGCTGGGCAGCGCCCATGCTCATCACGGCTACTTGTTTGCCAATGCTCGCGCCACGCGCATCAAGATGCTTGTGCACGACGGCTTTGGCGTGTGGTGTGCCGCAAGACGGCTCAACGCCGGCCGCTTCGTGTGGCCCCGCGAGATAGACACGGCAACGCCGATGGCACTGAGCCAGGCGCAGTTCGACGCGCTCGTGGTCGGCCTGCCCTGGCAGCGGTTGCACGAGATGAGCGCGATCACGCGGCTGTAAAAACACCGGCTCCAGCGGCCGCTGACAACCGCGCAACTCCCAGTGGCGCGGCTGTCTTGGCGCCTGCAAAATTGATGCATGCAAGACCTGCAATCGCTCACGGAAGAAGACCTCAAAGGCCTTCCTCCCGAGGCCATCGCAGCACTCGCCCAACAGATGCTGCAGCGCTTGCGCTGCCAGGACAGCGAGCTCAGGTTCAAGGACGCCAAGATTGAGAAGATCACCTTCCAGCTGGCGCGACTGAAGGCCTGGAAGTTCGGGGCCAAGACCGAGGCCATGAGCGCCGAACAGCGCCGGCTCTTCGAAGAAACCTGTGTCGAGGACGAGGCCAGTCTGCAGGCTCAACTCGACCAGGCCCGGGGCGCTGCTGCGCCGCCGGCCGGCGCCGGTAACGAGGGCAAACCCAAGCCCCGTCGCAGCCCATTGCCCGAACACCTGCGCAGAGAAGAGCATCACCACGAACCGGCGAACACCGACTGCCCGAACCCGGAGTGCGGCCGTCCGATGACACGCATCGGGGAGGACGTGAGCGAGCGCCTGGACATCGTCCCGGCGGAGTTCTTCGTGCACCGGCACATCTACGGCAAGTGGGCCTGCCGCTGCTGCCAATGCTTGGTCCAGGAGGCAGCCGCGCCGCAGGTCATCGAGGGTGGAATGCCGGCCGCCGGCCTCATCGCCCATACCTTGGTCAGCCACTTCGTCGACCATCTGCCGTACTACCGGCTCGAGTCCATCAACGCACGCTCCAAGGTGCATACGCCTCGGTCTACGCTGGCGAGCTGGTCGGGGCAAGGAGGTGCTGCATTGCTGCCGCTGTTCGACGCGCATAAGCGCTTCGTGCTCTCCAGCCAAGTGCTGCATGTTGATGAGACGCCAGTTGCCATGCTAGACCCGGGTGAAGAGGGCCTACATCTGGGCTTATGCGAGGGGCGCCTTCGATGCGGTGCCGGGTGTGGTCTACGACTTCTGTGCCGGGCGAGGTGCGCAGTACCCGATTGCGTTCCTCAGCGCCGATGGGGACGAGTACGGTCACTGGCGTGGCACCTTGGTCCGCGACGAATACAAGGCCTACGACAGCGTGATCGGCGCCGAGCCCGAACGAAGCGCCGCGGGCTGCCTTGCGCATGCCAGGCGCAAGTTCGACGAATTGCTGCGCGAAGGTGGGCGCAGCGACGTCGCCACCGAAGCACTGCGGCGCATCGCGCAGATTTACCGGGTCGAACGCGAGCTCGCTGCACTCACTGCCCAGGCACGGCTGGACAACCGCCAGGCCATCACCAAACCGATGTGGGAGCAGTTGCATGCCTGGCTGCAGTTGGAGCGCTCCCGGGTGCCGGATGGCAGCGCGACGGCCAAGGCGTTGAACTACAGCCTCAACGCGTGGACGGCGCTCACGCACCACTTGGTCGACGGAAATGTGCCGGTAGACAACAACCATTGCGAAAACCTGATCCGTCCCTGGGCTATGGGCAGAAAAGCATGGCTCTTCTGTGGGAGCGAACTAGCTGGGCAGCGTGCAGCCGTCGTCATGAGCCTGGTGCAGTCGGCCAAGCTCAATGGCCATGATCCTTGGGCGTACCTAAAGGACGTCCTCACCAAGCTGCCCACGCAGTTGAACAGCCGCATCGACGAGCTGCTCCCGCATAACTGGCGGCTTGCCGGCTGAGCGCTTCCAACCGGCCGTCAAGATGGGGCGGCCAGCCGCTTACTGGGGAGCAGGGCAACAACCCGCGCTACGTGGTGACCACCCTCTCGGGCCAGGCCAAAGCGCTGTACGACGATCTGTACTGCCAGCGCGGCGAGGCCGA
>LNAP01008019.1_pt1 | contig 11441 bp, 12 predicted proteins | sample 602601 | NCBI WGS metagenome assembly LNAP01 (sample SAMN02440304, study PRJNA202911) | soil metagenome | biome: Subtropical and temperate rainforests or woodlands; isolation source: soil samples (1 kg each in a 20% v/v slurry with milli Q water) were... ... | reverse complement strand
CAGCGCGCTGGGCTGGCCCGCCGCCGCGGCCAGCGCCCAGAAACAGGCCCTGGCCATGCGCTGAGGCCGATCACGCCGAACAGGTTCAAGGGCGCCCTCGCCGAGGACCGCCTTCCAACGCAGTGCACATCCTGGGAGGGAGGTCATGCGCAGCATCGATGTGAGCGAGGCGATCGACCAGGATCGCTTCAGCAGGTTCCAGTGCTCGGTGGTCATCGTGTGCGGGTTGTTGCTGATCGTCCACGGCTACGACGTGTTCGTCGCCGGCACGGTGCTGCCGACCTTGATCAAGGAGTGGGGGCTGAGCAAGCCGCAGGCCGGCATCCTGCAGGCCTGGGCGCTGTTGGGGATGATGTTCGGCGCGCTGGTGCTGGGGCCGCTGGCCGACAGGATCGGCCGCAGGAAGGGGGTGGCGGTGAGCTTCTTGCTGTTCACCGTGGCCACGCTGTGCACCGGTTTTGCCACCAGCCCGGACCAGCTCCATGCCAGCGTTGCCCAGCTGTACACCATGTCGGTAAGTTCGACCGGACTGGGCTGGGCCTCGGGCGTGGGCCGGGTCGGGGCGATCGTCGGGCCGACCCGGGGCGGGGTGGTCTTTGCGATCTCCACCCAGCGTGCGCTCACCGCGCCGCAGCTGGTGGTCGCAGACAGCGTGCCATGAGCCGATGACCGCGCTGGGCCAGCTGATCCGCGATGCCTCGCTGCCGGCCGTGCTGGCCGGGGTGGTCGCCACGCTGATCTCGTTTGCCGGTCCGCTGGTGATCGTGTTCCAGGCCGCGTCCGGATTGCCCGCGCCCCTGCTGGCCTCGTGGGTGTGGGCGATCGCAATCGGCAGCGGCGTGCTGGGGCTGGGCCTGAGCCTGTTCTACCGCGTGCCGGTGGTGATCGCCTGGTCGATTCCCGGCTCGGTGCTGCTGGTCAGCCTGCTGCCGACGGTGGACTTCGCGGTGGCCGTCGGGGCCTACCTGGTGGCCAGCGCGGTCATGCTGGCGGTGGGCCTGTCCGGCGCGTTCGACCGCATCGTGGCGTGGCTGCCGCCGGCGATCACCGCGGCGATGCTGGCCGGCATCCTGTTCGGCTTTGCCACCAAGCTGTTCGTGGGCATGGCCGCGCAGCTGCCGCTGGTGCTGGCGATGTTTGTCGCCTTCTTCATTGGCCGGCGCTGGTTTGCGCGCTATGCGGTGGTGGCGGTGCTGCTGAGCGGGGTGGCCGTGGCGCTGGCGACCGGGCAGGTGCATGGACCGCTGCCTGCGCTGGCGCTTACCCGGCCGCTGTGGGTCAGCCCCCAGTTCGACTGGCAGGCGATCGTCGGCATCAGCATTCCGCTGGTGGTGGTGGCATTGACTGGGCAGTTCATGCCGGGCATCGCGGTGCTGCGGACCAGCGGCTATGCGCGGCCGGCGGCCGGACCCTTGCTGGCCTGGTCGGCGGCAGGGTCGGCGCTGCTGGCACCGTTTGGTTGCCATGGCCTGAATCCGGCCGCGGTCACCGCCGCGATCTGCACCGGCGCCGAAGCGCATCCGGATCCGCAGCGCCGGTACGTGGCCGGTGCGGCCGGCGCCATCGCCTACCTGGTGCTGGGTTGCTTTGCTGGCACCGTGTTGGCGCTGTTGGCGACCTTGCCCAAGGAGCTGATCGCCACCCTGGCCGGACTGGCGCTGTTCCCCAGCATCGCCACCTCGCTGACCGCGGCAGTGGCCGACGCGCGTGACCGCGATGCGGCGCTGGTGACGTTCATCGTCTGCGCCTCGGGGATGTCGCTGTTCGGCCTGGGTGCAGCGTTCTGGAGCCTGGTGTTCGGCGTGGCCACGCACCTGCTGATGCGGGGCCGCGCCCGCGTGGCGGTGCCTGCGGGAGGTGCCTTGCGCTGACGCGGCTGTTGCGAGGGGGGCCGGCGCGCCTGCATCGCGCGACGGAAAGTTGCACCGCTACACCGCCACTGCATCGGGATCGCCGGGCAGGGCATCGATCAAGGTCATTCCTGGGAGGGAATACATGGATCCACCCATCACTGCCACTCGGTGCGCCTGCCCTGCGGGGCCATCACCGGCGTCATCGTTCGCGCCGGGCATCGCCCTGGAGCGGTGGCCAGAGATGCCACCCGGCACCAGCGCGGATGCCATCTGGAAGGCGAAGTACTGGTGCCGTGGCAGAGAAACATCGAACAGCAGCAGGTTGCAGCGGGTAAATGCCGAACCCACGCTGCGCGAAGCGATGGAGAAGGAAGGCGAAGGATTCAAGTCAAATGCTGCACTTGATCATTGAAGCGTCCTTTCTTTTGGCGGTTAAAAAAACAGCGTTTTTTGATTAAAACGGGAGAGATAATCGATGATTGATCATAAAAGAACCAATGGCTTGCCAATGAGGAAAACCACGCTGTGCGTGGCGATGCTGGTTGCCCAGGCGTTTTCAGCAGCACCGGCATTTGCTCAGGCATCCGATACAGAGGTTCGGGAGCTGAGGGCGATGGTCGAACAGCTCCAGAAGAAGATCGAAGAAATCGAGGCGGCGTAGAAGGCGGCGGCTCCGGCAGTGGCCTCGAGTGCCACGCCAGCGGCGCCGGCAACGGCCTCGACGCCCACGCCGGCAGCCACGGTCAGGTCTGGCAATCTTCTGCCGGAAGGGTTGACGATTTACGGGACGCTGGACAGCGGCGTGGAAAACGTGACCAATGTCGGCCCGGACAAGGGCACGGTGACCCGTGTTCCTTCCACGACAGGCTCGGTCCCCAGCAATGTGGGCCTGGATCTTCGTCATCGTGTGAACGACTCGATTGCCGTGGTGGGCAAGGCCGAAATGGGGATTTACCTGGATAGCGGAAGCTCCGGCCAGGGCAGCCGGCTGTTCGGTCGCCAGATCTATATCGGCCTTGATTCGGGCCGCTTTGGTAGTCTCACTGTCGGTCGCCAGTATTCGATGCTGCTGTATGCCCTCGTGGGCGGCGATATCCTGGGCCCCAATATCCAGGGCATCGGCTCGTTCGACGCGTATATTCCCAACGCCAGGCACGATAATTCGGTCGTGTGGCGTACCAAGTTCGACAAGCTGTCGCTCGGTGCCCACTATTCGTTCGGCCGCGACGCGTCTGCCACATCATCGGTCTCGGTGCCTGGTTCCGGTATCTGCGGAGGCGAAGATCCAGGCGATGCCTCGCGTTGCCGTAGCTGGTCGGCCATGGCCAGGTACGACGATCCTCGCTTTGGCATTGCGGCCGCCATCGATAATCAAAGCGGCGGCAGCGCAACGACCCAGGCCAATCTATTCAACGGGGCATCGCTCATCCCGATGCCCTCGTCCAGCGACGAAGACCGCCGCATCACCGCCAACGGCTACGTGCGCTTCGGCGCCCTGAAGCTGGCCGGCGGCTGGCTGGGGCGCAAGGTCAGCACGACCAGTCGTGATGTGACGCAGGATATGGCCTGGCTGCAGGGTGAATATGCAATTACGCCGAAGGTGGTCGTCGATGGCGGCTTCTTCCATATCAAGAACGACGATCAGGACACCAAGGCCAACCTTTACGTGATCCGTGGAACCTACAGATTCGACGACCGGCTCAGTACCTATCTGTCGCTGGGCTTCGTGGATAACAGTGAGGAGGCCGCCTATGGCGTATCCACTGGCGGCGGCGGGGCTTCGCCGGCCCCGGGAAATTCCCAGCTCGGATCGATGGCCGGTGTCCGCTATCGTTTTTGACCAAAAACAGAACGGAACACGACGCAGGCTTGGCGGAATGGCGAATCCTTTGCACCGGCAGCCTGCGTAGCGCCCTTGCTCCGGTGATGTGCCTGTTAACAGAAATTCTCCAGCGCAACGAGGTCATTCATTTTATGGGAAGCGAAGCGAAGACTCTGGATTGGCAGCGGGTCGCCAGTATCTGCGACTTCGGTGAGGAGGACGTGCTGTGTGTCCAGGCGGGCAGCCGTCGATTGGCTCTGTACAACGTGAACGGCGAGTTCCACGCCACCGACGACATGTGCAGCCACGGCAAGGCGAGCCTGTGCGAGGGCTTTCTTGAGGGCTACCTGATCGAGTGCCCGCTGCATCAGGGGCTTTTCGACGTACGCGATGGCAGCCCAGCAGGTACGCCGGTGACGGAGGGCATCAACAGTTATCTCGTGCAAGTCGATGGCGAGGAGATACTGGTAAGGGCGTAACGCGTAGTCGAGCCATAGGTCCCGGTCTGTTTCGAGGCCGATAATCCTGGCCTCTTTCGAGGCCGATAATTAAAAAGGAGAAGCAGATGAATTTTTTCAACGCACTGGCAAAACGCTTTGCACTGGCTGCAGCCGCTGCTGCACTCATGACGGTTACAATGACGGGTGCAGCATCGACGCAGAAGAAGGTCAAGATCGGCCTGCTGCTTCCCTACTCAGGTACATACGGAATGCTCGGCACCAGCGTGGACCGAGGCATACGCCTGGCGATCGAACAACGCGGGAGCAAGCTTGGGGGGCGCGACGTCGAATTTGTCGTGGTCAACAGCGAGGCCAACCCGGGCAAGGCCGTGAGCAACATGCAAAAGCTCATCTCCGCCGAGAAGGTCGACTTCGTGGTCGGCCCGATCCACTCCGGCGTCGCCATGGCTGCGCTCAAGGTGGCGCGCCAGACCGGCACCATCCTGGTGATCCCCAACGCCGGCCTGAACGTGGCCACGCGTGAGCTGTGCGCGCCCAATATTTTCCGCACTTCGTTCTCGAACTGGCAGCCCAACTACGCGATGGCCAAGCCGGCCTATGATCAGGGCTATCGCCGCATCGTGACCATATCCTGGCGCTATGCGGCTGGTACCGAGCATCTGGGCGGTTTCGAAGAAGAATTCAAGCGCCACGGCGGCCAGATCGTCAAGCAGATTCTGGTTCCCTTCCCAAGCGTCGACTTTCAGACCTACCTCACCGAGATCGCATCGATCAAGCCCGACGCCGTTTATACGTTCTTCGGTGGCGGCGGTGCGGTGAAGTTCATCCAGGACTACGCCGACGCCGGCCTCAAGGGCAAGATTCCACTGCTCTCCACCGGCTTCCTGACCGAGAGCCTTGAGGGCCTGGGCAACCGCGCGGACGGCATTCGCACCACCCTGCATTACGCCGATGATCTGGACAACAAGTACAACATTGCGTTCCGCAAGGCGTTCAAGGATCGCTACAACGACGAAGCCGGCGTCTATGCGGTGCAGGGTTACGACTCCGGCCTATTGCTCATTCGCGCTATGGAGGCTGTCAAGGGCGACACCTCCAATCAGGCAGCGCTGATCGAGGCGATGCGCAAGGTGAAGTTCCAAGACAGCCCGCGCGGCCCCTGGACCATGTCCAAGGCGCACAACCCGATCCAGAACATCTACATGAGCGAAGTGCGCGGCGGCAAGAACGTGATGGTCGGCACCGCGGCAAAGGCCCTGGACGACCCGGCAACCGGCTGCAAGATGGCCAAGTAGCGCAGGTGGCGGCCGGCCCATACCGGCCGCCCTTTACATAGCTGGGAGGAGCTGTCGATGGACCTGTCCACTTTTTTCATACAGATGCTCAACGGCATTCAGCAGGGCTTGCTGCTGTTCTTGATTGCCAGCGGCCTGACCCTGGTTTTCGGCATCATGCACATCATCAACCTCGCACATGGCGCGCTATATATGATCGGCGCCTATATGGCGTTCTGGTTGACCTCGGTTCTGGGCAACTTTTGGCTGGCCGCCCTCGCCGCGCTTCCAATCGCGCTGCTGCTGGGGATCACGCTGGAGAAGTTGTTGATTCAGCGCATCTACAAGCGTGACCACCTCGACCAGGTGTTGCTCACTTTTGGACTCATCCTCGTCTTCGATGCCATGCAAAGCATCCTGTGGGGAAATGACGTGCACAGCGTGCCCATCCCTGAGTCCCTGCGCGGCGCAATCGTGCTCACCGAGAATCTCGAGTATCCCGTTTACCGCCTGTTCCTCTCGGGCATCTGCGTGGCCATCGCCATCGCCATGTACGTGATCCTGCAAAGGACGCGGCTGGGCATGATTATCCGCGGCGGCACCAGCAACCGCGAGATGGTGCAGGCCCTGGGGATTAATATTTCCTGGACGCATACATTGGTGTTCGCCGTCGGTACCACTCTGGCCGCTTTCGCCGGCGTGCTGGCCGCCCCGATCTCCTCGGTGTATCCGGGCATGGGCAATGAGGTCCTGATCATCTGTTTCGTGGTGGTGGTCATCGGCGGCATCGGCTCAATCAAGGGCGCCTTCCTCGGCGCGCTGATGGTAGGGCTGACCTCCACCTGGGGCGCCGTACTGGTCCCTCACTTCGCAGGCGCAGTGGTATATACCCTGATGGCGGTCATCGTTCTGTGGAAACCCCGCGGCCTCTTTGCATAGGAATTTCTCGATGCGCTCTCTGCCTCGCTCAATAAAGATCATGTTATTGGTACTTACGGTTCTGCTTGCCCTTTACCCCGTGTTTGGCGAAGCGCTGGCCGGTAGCAAGCATGACTATTTCACGCAAAAGGTTACCACGATCATGATTCTGGCCATTATGGCCCTGAGCCTGGATCTGCTGGTCGGGGTGGGGGGCATGGTCAGCGTTGCACAGGCTGTCTTCTTTGGCATCGCCGGCTACACCCTGGCACTGACCGCACCGGAGTTCGCACCGGCCAATATCTGGGTCGCCCTGCCAATGAGCCTGCTTCTCGCGGCTTCGGCTTCTCTGATCATTGGCGCGCTGATCATCCGCACTTCGGGCATCTTCTTCATCATCGCCACGATCGCCTTTTCGCAGATGTTCTTCTATCTGTTCCACGACGCCCCGTTCGCGGGCGGCTCCGACGGAATTTACCTGATGTTCAAGCCCGAGGTGAGCATTGCTGGCGTACAGCTGCTTGATCTGGAAAACAGCACCACGCTTTTTTACGTGGTGCTTGCCTCGATGCTGGTAGTCTATCTGCTGCTGCGTACACTGCTACGTTCGCCATTCGGACGGGTACTCTCCGGCATTAAAGAGAACGAAATCCGTGTCCGCGCTCTGGGCTATAATCCGGTGATCTACAAGCTCGTCGCCTTCGTTATCGCCGGTACCCTCTCGGGCTACGCGGGCTTTCTTTCGGCCACGCAGTATGGTTTTGTGAATCCGGGCGACGTCAGTTGGATGCTTTCGGCCCACGCACTCATCATGGTAATTCTCGGCGGCATGGGTACCTTGTTTGGCCCTATCCTCGGCGCCTTCGCGTTCGAAGGGCTGCAATATTGGTACTCGACGATCACCCCGCACTGGGAGCTGCCCATGGGTTTTACCGTGATCGCGCTGGTGCTGCTGCTGCCCGGCGGGATCGGCGGACTGCTGTTGAAATGGGCTGATCGCAGGAACAAGCCCATCGTCCAGCCCGCTGGGCCGGACACCGACAAGGCCGCCCCAGTGAATGAAGGAGCCGATTTGTGAGCGAAAATATTCTCGAAACGCACGGGCTCACGCGCCACTTCGGTGGGCTCACCGCCGTCTGCGATGTCTCGCTGAGCGTGGGCCCGCGCCAGGTGCACGCGATCATTGGCCCCAACGGGGCCGGAAAAAGCACGATGGTGAACCTGCTCACCGGGCATCTGGCGCCCAGCGAAGGTCAGGTGCTCTTCCACGGCCGTGATATTTCTGGGTTGTCGCCCAATGCGATCTCGCAGCTGGGTATCGGTCGCAGCTTTCAGCGCACCAATATCTTTCCAAGTTTTACCTGCCTGGAAAACTGCTGGCTGGCCGCGCAGTCGCGCCTTCCACATTCGATGCGCTTCTTCCGCCGCGCCGAGACCTACCGTGCGGTGCGTGCCCGCGCCGAGCGTGGGCTGGAGCTGTGTGGCCTGAACCACCGTGCCGAGATGCCGGCCTATGCCATGAGCTATGGGGAACAGCGTCAGCTAGAAATCGGCATGGTGCTGGCCACCGAGCCCACCTGTCTTGTACTTGACGAGCCAATGGCCGGCATGGGCCAGGAGGAGTCGGCGCAGTTGGCCACACTGCTCAGGCAGCTGGCTGAGGACTATCCCCTGGTACTGGTCGAGCACGACATGGATGCGGTATTTAGCATCGCCGACGTGCTCACGGTCATGGTCAACGGCCGGGTCCTGGCCAGCGGGCCGGTGGATCAGATTCGCGCCGATGCTGCAGTGCAGGAAGCGTATTTGGGCGACGGCGAGGAGGCCTACTGATGGCAGAAGCAATGCAAAGCGCGCCCGATTTGTTGGTGCAGGCGAGTCATCTGCATACCTACTACGGCAACAGCCATGTGCTGCATGGAGTGGATTTGAATATCGCCCGCGGCGAGAGCGTGTGCCTGCTCGGACGCAACGGAATGGGCAAGACCACCACCATCCGCTCAATCCTGGGTCTGACCCCGCCACGAGAAGGTCGCGTACTGATCAATGGGCGCGACGTAAGCCGCGCGGCGACCCACGAAATCATCCGCCAAGGCATCGGCTACGTGCCCGAGGGGCGCGGAATGTTCCCAAACCTGACCGTGCGCGAGAGCCTGGTCATGGCTGCCCGCGCTGGACGCGACGGACGCAACGAGTGGGATCTTGCCCGAGTTCTGAAGACGTTCCCGCGGCTTGCCGAGCGCATCGATCACCTTGCTGGCAATCTCTCCGGCGGGCGATCGGTCGTGCCCTCATGCTCAACCCCGACCTGCTGATCCTCGACGAGGCCACCGAAGGCCTGGCGCCGCTGATCAGAAAGGAGATATGGCAGGTGGTGCGCACCATCAAGGATTCCGGCATCGCCACCCTGATCGTCGACAAAAACCTCAACGTGCTGCTCGGCTTTACCGACCGCAGCATGATTCTGGTTAAGGGCCGCATCGTTTACGACGGTCCAAGCCTGGCCCTGCAGGGCCAGCCGGAACTGCTTCAAAAACACATCGGCATATGAATGCCGCAAAGAGTCATTTCCGAATCGGAGGAAGACATGCAAGTGGAGACACTATCGGCGATGGAGCTCCAGTACCACGTGGAGCAATTGCTAACCCGCTATGTCCAATGCATCGATGATGATCGGCTGGAAGCATGGCCGGACTTGTTCGTGGACGATTGCAGCTATCGGATCATTCCGCGCGAGAATGCCGATCGCGGCATGTCGATCGGCATCATGGATTGCGACAGCCGCGGCATGTTGCATGACCGCGTCGTCTCGCTACGCAATGCCAACGTCTATCCCGAGCACTTTTACCGGCACCTGGTGAGCAGCGTCCATATCGCAGGCATCGACAATGGCGAGATCAGCGTCCAGAGCAACTACGCGGTGCTGCAAACCCGCAACGACGGCACTACCAAGCTCTACAGTGCCGGCCGCTACATGGACCGCATCGTCGCGGTCGGCGACGCCCTGCGCTTCAAGGAAAAACTGGTGATCTTGGACACTTATCGCATCGACACTCTGCTCGCGCGCCCTCTTTAGGGCGAACGTCGCGCAGACTCTGAACAGAGGAGAACACACAATGAATGTCGCATCTGAGCAGGCCCAGGCACGGGTCCAGTTGACGGAGGAAGGCCACCGCGTTCCGTACAAGGTCTTCACCGAGCGCAAGTACTTCGATCTGGAGCAGGAGCGGCTGTTTCGTGGCAATAGCTGGTCCTTCGTCGCACTGGAGGCCGAGATCCCCAGCGCGGGCGACTACAAGGCCACTTTCGTGGGGCAGATCCCAGTGATCGTCACCCGCGCCGAAGACGGCAGTGTGCACGTGATGCAGAACCGCTGCGCCCACCGCGGCGCGCGCGTGTGCCGCAGCCTGCGCGGCAACACCCCTAATCTGGAGTGCGTGTATCACCAGTGGGCCTATGATCTCAAAGGCAACCTGATCGGCGTGCCGTTCCGCCGAGGCATCAAGCGCAAGGGCGGCATGCCTGAGTCGTTCGACATGAGCAGGCACAGCCTCACGCAGCTGCGCGTGGAGACGTTGCACGGCGTGGTCTTCGCCACCTTCTCCGAAGAGGTCGAACCGCTGCAGGAGTATCTGGGCGAGCGGACGGTTAATGCGATAGCACGTATTTTCAATCGCCCGATCAAGGTCCTGGGCGATCAGCGACAGTACATTCACGGGAACTGGAAGCTCTACGCGGAAAACACGCGTGACCCCTATCACGCCAGTCTTCTGCACTTGTTCCATGCCACCTTCGGCCTGTACCGCTCCTCACAGACAGGGGGCTCGCTGCTCGGTGGCCGCCAGGGCCGTCACTCGATGTTGTATTCGCAGAGCAGCTCGAACAACGACGAGCTCGACAAAGAGATATTCAAGGACGCGCGCTCCTTCGACTCCAACTTCAGGCTGCAGGATCCTTCCCTGCTGGCCGGACGCAAGGAGTTCGACGATCCGGTAACGCTGATGATCCTGGCGGTCTTCCCAAACCTGGTGTTACAGCAGATCGCCAACACGCTGGCGGTACGACAGATCGTCACCTACTCCGAGAACGAGTTCGAACTGGTGTGGACGCAGTTCGGCTATGCCGACGACGACCAGGAGATGCAGTCCATCCGCCGCAAACAGAGTAACTTGATCGGGCCGGCCGGGCTGATTTCGATGGAGGACGGCGAGGCGGTAGAGCTGGTGCACGGCGCGGTGGTGCGCGATCAGGAGCAGGCTTCCTACATCGGGATGGGCGGCGGCAAGGCTGAGGACGCCGAGCACTTGGTCACCGAGGGCGCCATAGTCGGCTTTTGGGACGCCTATCGCGACATCCTGGGCCTGGGCAAGCAATATCAATTGGGGACCGAATAAGTCTTCGTAGGTTGGCATGAGCCAGTTTGAGGTTGAAATACTCGACCCTGCCGAGCACTCATCCTGAGGCGAGCAGCGCGGCGTGCTTTCTGCCGTGGCCGCTTTCCTCCATGTCAAAAAGGGTGATCGGAGCACCAGGGCCGACCTCTACGTGATCCGCGGAATCAGCTCGGATCGATGGTCGGGGTAACCTATTGTTTCTGACCGAAAACAGAATGGACGGCGACGCAGGCCTGGCGGCATGGCGAGACCGCTGCACCGCCAGCCTGCGCAGCACCCTGGCGCTTTCAGCCTCCTCTCCACCGATGAGCCGGCGGTGGGCCTGCTGCACTACGGAGGCACCTTGGGCTTGGCCGTTGCCGCGCCTGGAGGGGCGCCGAGCTGAGCTGGGCCGGGCGCGCGAGCTGGCCCACGATGCCCAGGGCGACCCCCTCGCCCGCAGACCACGGTCGGGTACACGTTCTGGCCGCGCGCCGGGCGACCGGCACATTGTCCAGATTCTGGACAATGTGCCGGCCAGCGCCTCGCAGCGACAAGGGGTTGCGGGATTGAGCCAAAGGTGGATGGCCTGCGCATGCGGGCACGCGCAGGCTGCGGCGACGGTTTTCCATCGAGATACATCCCATGTCACAAGACGATTTCCTGCCTGCCAGCCTGTGGGCCGGCAAGGTGTTCACCGGCCAGTGGAGCGCCACCGGCGCCACCCAGCCGGTGATCGA
>LNAP01007138.1_pt1 | contig 11441 bp, 16 predicted proteins | sample 602601 | NCBI WGS metagenome assembly LNAP01 (sample SAMN02440304, study PRJNA202911) | soil metagenome | biome: Subtropical and temperate rainforests or woodlands; isolation source: soil samples (1 kg each in a 20% v/v slurry with milli Q water) were... ... | reverse complement strand
CTTGCTGAACCAAGCCGGCCTGATTTTTAGCGGCCAGGACATGGCCCTCAGCGTCGACCGCTTTACCAACCAAACCGGCGACGTTTACAGCCTCGGCAAGCTGACCATCACCGCCACCGATACGGTCGACAACCGCTCCGGCTCCATCGAAAGCGCTGGCGATTTAACGCTTAAAGCCAAGCGCATCAGCAACAGGCGCGACGTACTCAGCACCCGCCAGGAAAAGTACGCCGCCCGCATCACCGAGTTGCCATGCAGCTCGGACTACGGCGCCGGCGATTGCGACGGCGGTAAGGAAAACCAGGTTTGGAAAATCCTCGAACGTGATCGGCTACTCGTCACCGAGGCCAGCCGCAGTTCGTTTATCACCGCAGGCGGCAACCTCAGCCTGATGGGCGCAGGCCTGCTCAATCACGCCAGCTCCATCAGCGCAGCGGGCGACCTGAGCATCAAGGTCGACGACCTGCAAAAAACCGGCATCCAGCCTGGCGAGTACGAAACCAGCCGGGTCTTCACCAGCGCCAGAACCCGAAACCCCGAGTCACTGCGCACAACCGCCAACGCCTTCAACGGTCTGTACTGGCCGCAAACCATCGACCCTTTGGGCCTGGTCGTCGCCCTCAACGACTTCCTCGGCCGCATGGAATTTGAACGCCCTGAGCTTCGTAGCAGCACCGCCACCAACACCGATAGCCACACCTACAGCGCGATTATTCAAGCTGGCGGCAAGGTCGACATCACCAGCAAAAACAGCTTCGACAGCAGCGCCATTCGCCCCACCTATGCCTATGTCGCTGGCGGCAGCTTGGCCACCACTGACCTCAACGGCCCAGCGATATCCACAGCCGTTAGCCACAACCCGCAGCTTTCTCCCGACCTCCGGCAACAAGCCGCCTTGCCCGGCTTCAATTTGCCTACCGGCAACAATGGCCTATTCCAGCTCAACACCGATGGCAGCCATCCGTACCTAGTCGAAACCAATCCCGCCTTCGCCAGCCTGCGCGGCTTTATCAGCTCCGACTACCTGCTGAAAATCATCGGCTACAACCCGGACCTTACCCAGCGCCGACTCGGTGACGGCCTCTACGAACAACGCCTCGTCCAACAGGCAGTAATCGCCCGCACCGGCAAGCGCTTTCTCGACGGCTTGACCAGCGACGAAGCGCAATTCCGCTACCTGATGGACAACGCCATCGCCAGCAAACAGGCCCTAAACCTGGTGCCGGGGATTGCGTTAAGTGCCGAGCAAGTTGCTGCGCTCACCCACGACATCGTCTGGATGCAGGAGCAGGAAGTTGCCGGGCAAAAGGTCTTGGTGCCGGTGCTGTATCTGGCCCACGCCAAGGATCGATTGGCCCCAACCGGAGCACTTGTTCAAGGCCAGGACGTCGCGCTGATCTCCGGCAACGGGCTAAACAACAGCGGCACCTTGCGCGCCACAAAAAACCTAAGCGTCAGTGCTGGAGAAATCCAAAACAGCGGCCTGATGCAGGCCGGTCAAACCGTCTCCCTGCTGGCCACCGACAGCGTCCGCAACAGCAACGGCGGCTTGATCGTCGGCCAGGACGTCAGCGCCATTTCCCTAACCGGCGATATTGTCAACGAACGCAGCGTCACCACCACCCACCAGTCCGCCAAAGAGAGTTTTGAGCGCCGCGAAGATTTCGTCGACAGCGCGGCAGGCATCGAAGCCAGCAACATCCTGACCTTGTCAGCAGGCCGCGACCTGATCAACAACGGCGGCAACCTCAGCGCAGGTAATAACGCCAAGCTCAGCGCAGCCCGCGACCTATTCATCACCAGCCAAAGCGAAACCGACAGCGGCGCCAACCGCGACAGTAAAGGTCACAGCAACCGCGAACAAACCACCCAACACGGTTCTTCTATTCAAGTCGGCGGCAACCTTACCGCTGAAGCAGGCCGCGACCTGGCCATTGTCGCCAGCACCGTAAAAGCCGCAGGCGCTATCCAACTCTCCGCAGAAAACGACCTCACCATCGCCCCTGCCGCTAACCAAACCAGCAGAAAGCGGCGGCAAAAAAGTCACGGCTCAGGAAAGCAAAGTTCGCCAGCAAAGCGCCGTAATCGAGGCTGGCGGTGACCTGGATGTAAGGGCAGAAAACAACCTGAGCATCAGCGCCAGCCAGCTAAAAGCCGCCAATGAAGCCTACCTCTACGCCGGCGACCAACTCGTCCTGCTCAGCGCTGAAAACAGCGACCACAGCCTCTACGACAAAAAGCAGAAAGGCAGCTGGGGCGCCAAGGAAACCCGCAAAGACGAAACCACCCGCGTGCGTAACGTGGGCACCACCATCGAAACCGGTGGCGACCTAACCCTTACCAGCGAAGGCGGCCAGCACTACCAAAAAGCAACCCTGCACAGCGGCGCCAATCTCACCCTCGACAGCGGCGACGCCATCACCTTCGAAGCCGTCAAAGACCTCGACCAAGAAAGCCACGAACGCAGCAAATCCGACTGGGCCTGGAACAGCGCCAAAGGCAAAGGCACCACCGACGAAACGCTGCGGCAAAGCCAACTGATCGCCAGCGGCGAAACCATCATCCGCGCCGTTGACGGCATCCGCATCGACGTCAAACAGGTCGACCGGCAAACCGTCAGCCAAACCATCGACGCGATGGTCGCCGCCGACCCGGCCCTCGCCTGGATCAAAGAAGCGGAAAAACGCGGTGACGTCGATTGGCGGCAAGTCAAAGAACTGCACGACGCCTGGGACTACCAAAGCTCAGGGCTGGGCGCTGGCGCGGCGCTGATCATCGCCATCGTCGTCACCGTGTTAACCGCTGGCGCCGCCAGTGCCGCTTTAGGCGCCGCGTTCTCTTCCAGCGCAACCATGGCGGCTGCTACCGCAGGCGCTGCTGCGGGCGTGGGGAATATTGCCGCCACCGCCGCCATCACGTCGGCAGCCAGCACCACCGCCGTCAGCACCATTAACAACAAAGGCAACCTCGGCAAAGTCTTCAAAGACGTCACCTCCGCCAACAACCTTAAAAACTACGTCACCGCCGCCGTAACAGCCGGAGTTATCGCGGGCGTAGTCGACCCCGCCCTCAGCGTAAAAACCGACCCCACCAACGGCACCATCAAAGGCTTCGACCTCAGCACCGCCAGCGGCATCGCCGGCATGACCCAACACGCCGCCGCTAGCGCCGTTGTACAAGCCGGTGTCGGCACCGCCATCAACGGCGGCAGCTTTAGCGACAACCTGCAAGGCGCGCTAAAAAACCAACTGCAAAGCGTGCTGCAAGCCGTCGCCTTTAACGCCGTAGGCGACTACAGCCATGACAAATGGGACGACAGCAGCCCGCAAAAAGTAGCCCTACACGCCCTAGTCGGCGGCCTGCTCAGCAAAGCCGCCGGCAACGACTTCGCCACCGGCGCGGCCGCAGCGGGCGCCAATGAACTGCTAATCAAACAACTCGGCGCCCTCACCAACAGCAACCCCGACCTGTTGGTTGCCGCGTCGCAGATCGTCGGTGTAGCCGTCGCAGGCCTCACCAACGGCGACGCGCAAACGGGCGCGGATATCGCCAAGAGTGCGACGAGTTACAACTACCTCAACCACCAGCAACTGGTCGATGCGGCGAAAGAACTAAAGCAATGCGCAGAAAACGCCGCCTGCCGCGAAGCTGTTAACGCCAAGTACCAAAAGACGAGCTTGGAGCAAGACCTAGCCGCTTTTCAGGTATGCGCAGGCAGCCAGAACAAATGCACCGCCTTATCCAGAGAAATCGCCAACGCCATGGCCAATCTGGAAGACGCCTATGCCGTCCTGGGCGACGGCCCCCACCCGGAATGGGAGCAACTGCGCACCTCGAATCTCGAATTTCAACAAATGCTCAACCCTGTTACCTCGACCCATCAGGCAGATGGCCTTGCCGACTACCTAAAGCAGAAATGGGGATTGTCGGAGCAACAGACCACTGCTATTAAAGACGGGCTCGTATTGGTTGCGATGGGCGGGACTGCGGCAATCGCGGGAGCTACGGCGCTTAAGAAGGCAATCGCTAGTGGGAAGACGGCTAGTGTTGCCGAGGGGACAAAAGGCAACAAAAACTGGCAGGGCTCAGGGCCTGCGCCAGGAGTATTAGGCTTGGAGCCGGGTTCAATATCATCCAAAGCCATACAGAATTATTTCCCCAGCACAAAAAATGGCTCCGTTGAGTTTATTTTTGATCCTAAAACGAGCACTTTCGCTGTTGGCAAACCAACCAGTAATCTAGGGGGCTCTCCTCATCAGCAGTTGGCAAAGACTATAAAGGCTGACGGAGCGAATTTAGTTGGCGGTATGTTTAGGCGAGGCCCCAACGGTGAAGTAATAACTAATGAGTTCAGTGGACACTATTGGAAAAATTGGACTCCTGAAATTAGAGAGAAATTCGAAAAAGCCCTTAAAGAACATAATCTTGATGTAAAACATAATTCCGGAATGTAACACATGAAAGTATCTAAGGGATTCAACTTAAGCGACGATCTCGTTATTCACAGGGATGAATCTGGTTGCTGGCGACTTGAGAATGGTGAAAACTCTTTTTCTCTATATGAGTCGTCAGATTTTAAGCGAGTTATATCGCTGCTTGAGATACCAATTGAAAATGCTAAATCAGCATTAGGTCTGGATTTTCCATACAAGAGCGTGGCAAAAATAGGGTTGAGACACGACTCTGACTATTGGATAAAACTTGCCATTTCTTGGGTCGCGGAAAGCTCGACTCCAGAAGCGCTTTCTTTTGTAGATGATTTGAAAAAAATTTCAACAGACAAGGACGTATCACAAATCAATCGACAGTTGGCTAAAAAGGAGCTTAAGCGACTTCTTAATACTTAGCGCTCTTAAGGAAAGATTTTAAGGGAACGGATTTATTACTCACCGCTAAATTAAAGCAGTTAAATAAGCACACCTACAACTAATCGAGTAAAAATGGAAAAGCTAGAACTCTCCGAACTCAAACACCCTTGGATGAGGGAAGAGTTAGTTGATTATTTAGATGGGCTTGCCAATCAAGAATATCAGGAGCAGGCATGGGTGAAAGGTGAGTTTCCAAATGGGGGGTATGATGAGCTGGATTATACGATTCACTTTTTATATGACGATACAAATCTCGGCAGCAATCCATACTCGGAAATCGGATTCATACTGATAAGTGCCGACGAGGCAGAAAAAATACTAACACTGGTGCGATCCATAGATAGTATTTTTAACATGTATGGTTTAGGTCTTGATGATAAAGACTATATTGAGAAGCCTGAGTGGAGCTATGTTGTTGCTGCGGCTACCGTTGCGAGTGAATACCTTAAGAGAGCTAGCACAGATTAGGTATAACCAATTAAATTATTACCAAGCGATTGAACTGGATCCTAAGAGACGGATTTATTAGTCGCCTAAATTAGAGTAATTAATAAATCCGCCGCCGATTAAGCCAATTGAATATACATGAGGAAAGATGTGTATACGTTACCGGATGACTTTGATTTGCTACTACTTAGTGGGTGCTACCTGGAAATGGTTAGTTTTGCGGCCGCTACGACAAGGCTAGACTTTTCACGTCCTCAGGTTAATCCCGGCATGACCGCATATGGCGTTTCAATCTGCGTCGAAGGAGGCTTGAAATATAAATTGGCGGATGTTTCTGGATCAAGAGAATTTACAGATTCTTCTACATGCGCACCGCTTATTGATTTCTTACTAAAAGATGTATTGTCGATTGAAAAGCTATCCGGCTCTACATTAAGAATAATCTTCATCTCTGGAGATGAAATAATTATTGAAGGAGATAGCTGTCATGATTACGAGTTATATACGATTTATCTCGATACTGGTGACATAATAATTGTTTAGCTCTTACAACCTACGACCTTTGAACGACCTTTGAACCAAAAGGGGTACGATCGATTTTTGAAGTTATTAACTTGAAAATGGCAAGCATTTGGGAGAGATTAATTTTATTTTAATGAAACGAAGAAATCTTATAAATCTGACAGGCATAACCTGAGAGTAAGACAACATGAATTCTATGGTTCTATTGGTCGAATCGACGTTAACTTCATTAAGTCACGGAAATATTTTTAGAGTTCCTGGGAAGTACCCCTACGAGACATGGGTCGACTTTATGGTGTTTGACACGCAGATTGAGCATTCGCCCTATGGTCTGATTGTTGTGTCCGGCTATAAGGCGGGTTTAATACTAGTGCGTTTTCCTGTTGAAAGTTTGTCTCCTGCTGGTGGTTTGGACAGAGAATGGGTCGTGGGCAATTGGGGATATTGGGTTTATCCGGAATGTGATGTTTCTAATGTTTACCTGATAGAAAGGTATGACGCAGCTACTCCTGAGGAGTAATGGCTGCTCAGGTTTATATTCCTACCCCCCATGCACCCACCATGACCACTCCCGCCAACCCCGACAAGCAAACCACCCCCACCCCATAGCTCACCGTGCGCCACGGTTGAACGCTCGCCAGATAAGCCAACGTATGCACCACCCTGGCGGCGGTGAATACGCCACACAGCCAAACCGTTGCTGTTACAGGTGCCTGCACAACAATGGCTAGCCCCGCTAGCGCTATAAACACCGGAATATTTTCCAGGTCGTTCAGCCAAACTTTGGCGCCACGGGCCACTTCTGGCAGCTCTGTGGCATTGGCGGCGCGGTTGAAGACGGCGGCGTCTTCCGGGTTGGTAAATGCGGCCAGGCGAATGCGGAAGTAGCCTTGGTAGCACGACACGGCAACCATTTTGAAGAACAGCAACACCACGCAGGTGGCATATACGGATAAGGCGGTGTTCATGCCCGCCGCTCCCGCAGTTGTTTTATCACCAGATACAGCAGCGGGCCGATTGATCCCAATACCAGTGTGAGCAGTACATAGGGCAGCACGCTTGCCGTTGATTCGCCTCGGGCGCGGGTGTCGTTGACCATCCAGATACAGGCCAGTGTGCCCATCAGGTACAGGTCGATGAGCACTTGGGCGGTGTCGGGGCGGCTCAGCAGTTCCAGCCCGAAGGCGAGCAGCGATTGCTCTGCGGTGAGCAGCGCCCAGCCGGTGTACAAGGCAAATAACAGCAATGTGGCCAGTGGTAGATAGAGGGTTCTCACGGCGTTCTCCTGGGTACGGTTCCAGGCCACATTTAGTGATAGGGTTCAGCGCCGCTCAATGACCTCACAGGTCATGGACGTTTTTCGCACGGATTGCCAAGGTAGACGCATGAGTAGCCGTCACTTCCATCGCACCCCGCCCGCCAACTGCCTGTCGGCGGGCGCTCATTTGCGCAGACTGCGCCAGCAGGCCGGTTTAAGCCAGTTGGCCTTGTCGCTGCTTACCGGCATTTCCCAGCGCCACCTCAGTTGCATCGAAACCGGACGGGCGAAAGCCAGCACCAGCACCTTGCATGCGCTGCTGTCGGCCCTCGACACACCGCTGGAGTACAGCAACGAGGTGTTTCTCGCCGCCGGTTATGCGCCGCGCTACTCGGCCTCGCCGTTGCAAGCGCCGGAGTTGGCGATGGTGGACGATGCGATCAGGCATATCTTGCAGGCGAACAATCCTGCGCCCGCCATCGTGATTGCCAGTAACTGGGACATCACTGCGGCCAACGTCAGCGCCGGTTTGTTGTTTGCCATGGTCGGTGTGCAAGCCGGCGTTGAGTTGGGGCTTAACTTGCTGACCACGCTGCTGTGCCCTGGGGGCTTGGGCGATCACCTGGTGAATGCCGACGAGATCCGCGCCGTCGCCTGGCAGCGCGCCTCGCGAGAGGCCGCCAGCCACGCGCCGCTCGCGCAGTTGCTACGAGAGCTGCCGAGGCCCGCTGGGTTGCCCGATAACGCCGCGCTGGCGCCGGTGGTGCTGACCCGGCTGAACACCCTACAAGGGCAGGCGTTGACGTTTCTTTCAACGTTCACCACGTTCGGCATGCCGCAGGACATAACCGTGGCATCGCTGCGAATTGAACACCTGATTCCCGCCGATGCGCAGACGTGGCAGGCGATGAAATTGGCGTATGAACAGGCGACTGAGGTTCTGACTTAGCAGGGGCGAAGTCAGCCGTTACACACGCGTTTATGGACAGGCAACCGGTGTTCGGGACTGGTGCTTGGTCCACAGAAGACGACCGTTAATTCTTCCCTCAGTCCATGACTCGGTAACCAAAGCGCACGTGCCGTTCAGGTTCTCTACAAACGTTCTTGGGTAACCTTCAGGCGCCTCGCCCCCCAAACGCATCCAATTGGGGTCGGTCGAGGACACGGTTTGGTAAGGCATGCAGGCGGCCAGTGTGAGCAGCGCAAGAGGCAAAACTAGCTTTTTCATAAGCCCAATCCATTGGAAGGTGGGCGCCTGGGCGGCCGCCTTTCAGCGGCCTATTACCTGCGAATTCATGTGTACTGAACGGCTAAGCCCATCAGCCAACTCGCCGACTGTGGCCAGTAGCTTGCCGATGTCTTCATCAGGATCAACGTAGAAGTAGTCGATGGCAAACCGCAGCGTGGTGCCGAACTGGTCGCCAATCGGCGGAAGCGCTAGCGCGCGGAGCTGTATCGGGCTGCCGCCGCGCGCGCTATCGCGCACCCACCAGGCGATAAATTCGAGTGCGTCGAGCCCTTTTGCATCACGCGCAATGCCGAAGTTAACGGCGATCAACACTTCGTTCGCCACCGCGCCGTGGGTGCGGCGCAGCGCGCCTAAGGGCAGGTCGCCGTAGGGCGGCAGGCTAAAGTCACTTTCGGCAATTTCGCCAAGGTCGACTTTCTCCACCACCGCATCGGTGACGCCTGGAATGGATTCGATGGCGTGTTGCAGTTTTTGCACTTCGGGGGGCATATCGGCTCCAGTCGATAGGACAGGTGAAAGAAAGCATCAACAGCACACGAACCATCAACGCCCCCTGAGTTTTAGCATGCCTTGGAAACTGGGCAATCAGGGGAAAAGGTGACCGCCACTTCCGGTCCTCGCAGCCTCTAAAACGTGGGGTTGCTCCTCACCGCTTCAAACCTTCACACACGCAAACAACGCATTGCCCAGCTCGCCATCCCACTCCAGCAATTTCTCGTAGTCATGCGCCAGCACATGCACGTCAAACCACGGTTCCAGCAACGCGGTGAGTTCGGCAAAGCTCACGGCCACCATGGGGTGTTCGTCGTGCCATATCTGTTTTTCACCCTCGGCCGTGGTCTTTTCAATGCGCAGTTTTAGCGCTTGATGCTCGCCCTGCCCTGGGTAGCTCCAGGCGGAGCTAAAGCTGAATACGCCGTCTGCATGGGTGGCGGTGTGGGCGACGAAGGCTTCGTTGGCGATTTTGTTTTTGTCGACGGCGTTAAAGCAGAACACGCCGCCTACGGCTAGGGCGCTGTGCACGCTGGCGATGCAGGCTTTTAGGCGGTCGACAGTGGCGCTGTAGTGCAGGGAGTAGAGAAAGCAGGTGATGAGGTCGAGCGGTTGGCTGTGGGTGAAGCTGCACATGTCTTGCCTGGCGAAGTGGGCTTCGGGGCAACGCAGCGCGGCGCGGTCGAGCATGGGTTGGTTGATGTCCAGGCCCGCGCTTTGGTAGCCGGCGTCGATAAAGTGACGCACATGTGGGCCGGTGCCGCAGGCGAGGTCGAGGTGGCGTTTGCCGCCGTTGCCGAAGAGTTGGTGCAGGCGCTGCACGCTGTGGCTTTGCGCGCCGTAGGCGATGTCGGCGCACATCAGGTCGTAGTAGCCGGACAGGTCGGTGTAGAGGGCGTTGCCGGGCATGGTTGACCTGTGGCGGTTAACAGCGAAATGAGGGCGCGGATGATAGCCCAGGGCGGCTGTAGGCCGGGAAAATTCCGGCCTATGGCATGGCAGTTGCGCTTTTAGCAGGGCGACCATTCGTATTCAGGGCTGTGCGCCAGTCGGCTTGTGCCGTGCCGGGCCAGCGCGTTTAATCGCGCCTTTGGTTACCCGCCTTTTTGAATGGATTCACCATGGCCATTTCGCCCCGCCGCTGTGCCTTGCTCGCTTTACTCAGCTGCCTGCTACCGTTTGCGGCTAGCCAGGCCGCCGACCTACCCGCCGACGTAGCGGCCTTCACCACCCAGCGAGAAACCTGCGAACACTTTCTTGGCGAAGAACCCTACGACGCCGAACGCGCCGCCGAACTGGCCGCTGCGGCGGAGAAATACTGCACCACGCTAAACACCCAATGGGCGCAGTTGCGCGCGCGCTATGCAGACGACAAGGCCGTGCTGGCGGCGTTGGGTGAGGAGTTGCCGTTGGCGGAATGAGCGGGAGAAAACCAGGCTGGCCCCAAGTATCAGCTTTGCTCGCGGCGCGGTTTTATCTGCCGCCGCTTTACTTAAGCCCTTCGCCACATCCGCCGTAGAGAGAGCCTGTATGGATATGCGTTTTCTCACCCTTCTGGACTACCAGAGCGTGCACCTTTACAAATTCATCACCCTCACCTGCTTTGTGCTGATGACGGTGATGGCAGCGCTTGGCGCAACCACCATGACCCGCGGCGATATCGCCTTTCTAATGCCTCTGCTACTGCTGCTATGGGGGCGCTTTGCTGTGGAATATGTGCGCCTGCAAAAATGCGCGATGGCTTTTGTGCATAACGATGAATTGGTACTCACACGAGGCAACTCGCACCGGCAGATTCCGTTAGCCAGCATTACTGCGGTGAAGTCCCAGCACAGCCTGCTTATCGCCCGACGTTATCGGTCTTGGTCGGACCATGTGGCGTTTTTACAGGTGACGCTGAATACCGGCGAACGGGTTTATACCTTGGTGGAAAGTGCCGTACTGGAAGTGCCGCCGGGGAAGGAAACGTTGGCGGGGGTGCAGGCGGCGGTATTGGCAGCTAAGGGTAAACGGTTGGCGCAGAACGTGCCGCTGTAAGAAGCGCTCCACTGCAAGCAACTCGATCAGTCCCCTCTCCCGCTTGCGGGAGAGGGCTAGGGTGAGGGGCTTTTGCGACTGAGATCTGCGGCGCCTACGCCCTCACCACCAGCCCCTCTCCCCTAGCCGGGCGCCCGCCAGCCGCTCAAAGCACTCCACCGCAAGCAACTCGGTCAGTCCCCTCGCCCGCTTGCGGGAGAGGGTTAGGGAGAGGGGCTTTTTGCGGCTGAGATCTGCGGCGCCTGCGCCCACACCCCAGCCCCTCTCCCCTAGCGGGGCGCCCGCCAGCCGCTCAAACCACTCCACTGCAAGCAACTCGGTCAGTCCCCTCGCCCGCTTGCGGGAGAGGGTTAGGGAGAGGGGCTTTTTGCGACTGAGATCTGCGGCGCCTGCGCCCTCACCCCGGCCCATCTCCTATAAACGGGAGAGGGCTGCAAAGCGGCACGCTTAAATCCTGAAACTTCCTACCAGCTGTTTCAACCGATCCGCTTGCTGGGCCAAGGCGCTGCAGTCTTGCAGGGTTTGGGTGAGGTTGTGCATGCCTTGCTGGTTGAGCAGGTTGATGTGG
>LNAP01005349.1_pt1 | contig 11441 bp, 7 predicted proteins | sample 602601 | NCBI WGS metagenome assembly LNAP01 (sample SAMN02440304, study PRJNA202911) | soil metagenome | biome: Subtropical and temperate rainforests or woodlands; isolation source: soil samples (1 kg each in a 20% v/v slurry with milli Q water) were... ... | reverse complement strand
GGCGTAGGCTGCGCGTTCATTTCGCCAGCACCCAGACCATGCTTCAACAATTTCTGCATGACTTCGACTACTACGTGGCGGGAGACGGTGCGTCGGATTGGCGAGTGTCGCCCGCGTCGTGGCGCGACGGACTGCGAAAGACCTACGGCATCCTGTCTCGCGCGGGAATCAGAACAGTCGCGATCCGCGACGTGCCCAACGTCGGATTCGACGTGCCGGGCTGCTTGTCGCGGAACGCCGGCGGCGTGCTGCTCGACGGACGCGCGTGTGAGTACGATCTCACGCATTCGCTGTCGCGCCCCGCGTGGAATGCACAGACCGACGCCGCGCGCGGTCTGCCGTATGTCGCGCTCGTCGACATGACGGATCGCTTCTGCGACAGCGGTCGTTGCTCCGTCGTGAAGCGCGGCGCCGTCGTCTATCGCGACGACGATCACTTGACCGCAACCTTCAGCCGCAACGAAGCGCCGGAGCTCGGCCGCCGAGTGATTCAGGCGGTGGCCACGCTCCCGCGTCGTTAGCGATCGAGCGCAGCCGTTTCAAGCGCTCCTCAAAGCGAACGGACCGAAGAAAGGAGATGACGATGAATATCGAGGTGCGGATCATCGGCCGAGTCGAGTCGGCGCTCACGGAGCTCGCGGCCGCGCCCCGCCAGGCCGACGAAGGCGCGCCGGGAGCGTGGCTGGTGTTCGACCCGGAGATCGTTCCCGGCCTGATGAATCTCGAGCCCGGAGACGAAGTGGTTCTTTTGACTTGGCTCGACCGCGCGCGTCGCGACGTGCTGCGGGTGCATCCCCGCGGCGACACGTCACGTCCGCTGGAGGGCGTTTTCAGTACCAGGTCGCCGCACCGCCCGAACCCGATCGGCCTGCATCGCGTCGAGATCACGGCAATCGACGGAGCGCGCTTTCAAGTGCGGAACCTCGAGGCGATCGACGGTACTCCGATCGTCGATGTGAAGCCCGTGTTGAACGAAGACGTCACCGCGCGCTGATCGGAGGATCCCGAAGCAGTCATCACGAGCGGAGCGAGGGATCTGCTCTTTCCGCCGTTGCAAACGCCAGCGTGCGCAGTGGGGCGGCTACGGCCACTTCGCCGACCCCGACGGCTATGTGTGGAAGGTCGTCTCGGCGACCACCAGTCAGACGCCGTTCTCGGAGCACGACCGCTCGCGAATGGGCAAAAAAACGAACGGCCACTCGACGGAGTGGCCGTTTCGCTTATTCGCAGTGGCTAGGGGCAGAATCGAACTGCCGACACACGGATTTTCAGTCCGTTGCTCTACCAACTGAGCTACCTAGCCGCATTTCCAAGTCGTTCAAGCTACCAGACTTATCTGCGCGATGTCAACCGCGCCCCCGCAAAACCCACGCAACGAACGGACGTGCGGCCGCGCTCGCCTAAAGAAAGCTCTCTGTGGGCGTAGCACACACTGTCTCGCCAGCCTGTGTCACAAGTCCTAGATTGTTCCGCGCTGACTCCCGCAGTGCTCCAGTCGAGTGTGACTCGTCCGTCATTGCTTTGTGACGTATCTGCGTAGGTTGGCAGGCCAGTCTCCTTTGCAATTCACCACGGTTACCCACCAGCCGCGGATAGTCGAGATCCAGGCTTTCAGTTCGCATTACCTCCCTCCTCAGGAACCGTTTCCTTTATGAAGATCCCACGTTGGACGCAGCGCGGAGTTGCGCTCCTCGCGCTCCTTGCGGCGGCGGCGCGACTCCCCGCACAGGGCGTCACCACAGGTGCCGTCGGCGGCACGATCACCGATCAAACCGGCGCACCGATTGCCGGCGTTCAGGTTCAGGTCGTCAACAAAGCAACTGGCTACTCTGCTGGTGCGTTGTCACGCGCGAACGGCGCGTACCTCGTTCAAGGACTGGAAGCCGGCGGTCCCTACACCGTCAGCGCCCGTCGCATCGGACTCGAGCCGGTGTCGCGCAACGACGTCGTCGTGAGTCTCTCGCAGACCACCCGCGTCGATCTCAAGCTCGGTGCTGCGGCTGCGGTTTCACTCGCCGCCGTCGAAGTCGTCGCGACGACCGGCGACATCAGCCCGACGAAGACCGGCGTCAGCACGCAGGTGTCCGACACGGTCATCAGCCGTCTGCCGACGCTCACGCGAAACTTCACGGATCTCGTGAAGCTCGTGCCGCAGGTCTCGCGGAGCTGCAACGAGAACACGTCCGGCGGCTACAGCTGCGGCGCCAGCGCCGGCGGCCAGTACAACCGCTTCAATAACTTCACGATCGACGGCGCCAACCAGAACGACCGCTTCAATCTCGCCAGCTCGGGTGGTCTTCCCGGCGCCGCGGGCGGTGGCCGTGTCATCTCGCCCGACGCGGTGCGCGAGTTCCGCGTGCTCATGTCGCCCACCGACGTGCGCCAGGCAAACTTCACCGGCATGCTCGTCAACGCGGTGACGAAGAGCGGCACGAACGACTTCCACGGCAGCGTCGGTTACAACTTCCGCAACGAGAAGCTGAGCGCCACGAACTACCGCAACACGGTCCTCGACTTCAAACAGTACAGCTTCACGCTCGGCGGCCCGATCATCAAGGACAAGCTGCACTTCTTCATCGCGCCGGCGTTTCAAACGCGCAGCACCGCCGCCGCGGGCGCGTTCGTGGGCGGCACCGCAGCACAGACGGGCACGACGTTGAACATCTCGTCCGACTCGATCGCGCTGGTGCAGCAAATCATTCGCGACAAGATGGGCTTCGATCCGGGCACCTCGGGCAAGGTCGACATCGACAACCCGCTCCGGAACCTCTTCGGCCGACTCGACTACCAGCTCAACGACGTGCACCGCTTGGTGCTCCGCGGGTCGTTCAACCGCACGGAGAACGTCTCGTTCTCGCGCAACTTCAACAATTTCCAGAACAATCCGCTCCAGCAGAACCAGGGGTTCCGCCTCGGCTCGAACCAGTTCAACGGCGTGAACACGAACAACTCGACGGTGCTGCAGGCGTTCTCGAATTGGCAGAGCGGCCGCTCGAACGAGTTCATCTTCGGCTACAACACGATTCGCGATGAGCGCATCGTCCCGGCGACAACGCCCGAAATGGCGGTGGGCGTCGTGCCGGCCAACGCAACCGGTTCGGCCGCGACCAACCCGACGGCCGCGATCACGTTCGGCACCGAGCAGTTCTCGATCGGAAACCGCTTGAAGCAGGACATTCTCGAATTGCAGGACAACGTGTCGCTGCCCTTCGGCGCGCACACCGTCACGCTCGGTGGCCGCTACGAGCGCGCGAAGATCTACAACAACTTCCCGCAGGGCCTCGGCGGCGTGTGGGTGTTCCCGAACATCACGGCGCTCAACAATCTGCAGCCGTCGGGATACGCAGTGGCCTATCCGAACAGCGGCAATGCCGGCGACATCCCGGCTTCGTTCGCGACGAACATGCTCAGCGCGTATGTGCAGGATCAGTGGGGGCTCGCGTCGAACCTCACGGTCACTGCCGGCGTGCGCGCCGACGTGCCGAGCCTCGACAGCAAGCCGAGCGAGAATGAGAATATTCTGAATCTCTCGAAGGCCGGCGGCGCCGAGTTCCACACGTCGTGGTCGCCCAAGACGCGCATCTACTGGTCGCCGCGCGTCGGCATCAACTGGGACATCGGCGGCACGCAGACGAACCAGCTGCGCGCGAACACGGGCATCTTCACCGGTCCGCCGCCGTTCATTCTCGTGGCGAACGCGTATCAGAACACCGGCCTGGGACTCGTGCGTCTCTCTTGCACGGGCGCCAACACTCCGGCGTTCACGATCGACCAGAACAATCTGCCGCACGCTTGCCGTGGTCAGAATCCACCGGCGAACGGCGCTGCGGGCACCGCCGGCATCAACCTGAACGACCCGAACTTCAAGTATCCGCAGAGCTACGTGGCTTCGGCGGGCTTCGATCGCGCGCTGCCGTTCAACATCGTCGGCACACTCGAAGGCCTTTATCGTCACGACATCAACGGGCTCCGCATCCGCAACCTGAACTTGAAGGGCCCGCGCATGGTGAACGGCCAGGTGTACACCGACGTCAATGGCCGCGTGCTCTACGCCGACACGATCAGCGCCACCGGCGCGGTGACCAACACGCGTCAGCGTGCGATCACGGCGGTGAACGGCACCTCCTTCGCCGAAGACGCGATCTACCTCACGAACCAGTCGAAGGGCTACAACTACACGTTGACCGGCCAGTTGAAGAAGAACTTCAGCTCGGGTCTGCGTCTCACCGCGGCGTACAACTACAACCGCGCGTACGAAGTGCAGGCGCTGACGTCCGATCGCGCGATCTCGAACTGGCGCAACGGTCGCGAATACTCCGGCCTCGAGTCCGATGACCAGCTCACGACGTCGTCGTTCGAGCGCCGCCATCGCATCGTCGCCTACGGCAGCTACACGATGCCGTGGAAGCGCAACACGTTCCCGACGGACCTCTCGTTCTACTTCGAGCGTCAGTCGGGCGTTCCGATCACGTACACGGCGAACCTCGATCTGAACGGCGACGGATTCAACGGCAACGATCCGATCTACGTGCCCAGCAACACGTCCGACCCGAATCAGATCAAGCTCGGCACGATGACGGCCGCCGGTGTCTTCACGCAGGATGCAGCTGCGACGCAGGCGTTCGACCAGTTCATCTCGTCGCAGTCGTGTCTGAATGCGCAGCGCGGCAAGATCATGCAGCGCAACAGCTGCTTCTCGCCGTGGCAGAGCCGCTTCGACTTGTCGATTCGTCAGGGCGTTCCCACGATTCGCGGCCAGCGCGCCAGCGTGCAGCTCGACATCGTCAACGCGGTCAACGCGATCGGCAAGGTGCTCGAGCATGTCGACGGCAAGGGCCGCGACTGGGGCCACTACAGCACCATGACGGCGAGCTCGTTCAGCCAGCAGCAGGTGTTGCTCGGCGCTTCCGGCACCGGCCAGATCAACCGTAGCCCCGGCGCTCTCTCGCAGTCGATGCCGGTCTATACCTTCAACTCGTCGGTCCGCACGCGTGGCCCGTACGACTTCATCAACAACCTCGGCTACTTGATGCAGCTGACGTTCAAGTACGACTTCTAAGAACGCTGAAGTACCGAGTGAAAACGAAGAGGCACACCGAAGTTTGGTGTGCCTCTGTCGTTTCTACCGTTCTACCGTTCTACCGCTCCACCGTCCTCGCGCCGACCCGCGCCGTGATCACCGACTTGATCCCGCCCCGGATGTTGAAGTCGCCCACCACTTCCATCCACTGCGGCTTCGTCGAGTTCGACACGTCGTCGAGAATGCGGTTCACCGCGCGCTCGTAGAAGATGCCGTCATCACGAAAGCTCCAGAGATAGAGCTTGAGACTTTTCAGCTCGATGCACAGATCGCCCGGAACGTAGGTGATGTAGATCGTGCCGAAGTCCGGCGCGCCGCCTTTCAGCGCGCGCAGCTCGTCCGCATCGCTTTCGACTCCACCGAGTGGGCACAGCGACGTGAACTCCGGGCATTCCATCGCGATCTCGTAGTCGCGACCAGGATATGGATTGGGAAAGGTTTCGAGCAGTGCAGAGTTGGGCATGTGAAGTCCGCGTTTTCCTTTTTCGACTGACGCCTGACGACTGTCGCCTGACGACCGTCGCCCGCTGACTCTGAACGTACACCGCCAGCGAACGCCGTATAAGCAAAGAGCCCCCCCGGGCTATGCCGGGGGGGCGAGTGCCGCCACGTCGTTCTCGCGGCGGCGATGACCAGCGCACTGCGCTAGCCTGTCGCCAATATGTGGAGCGGTACAGCGAACCGCCAGAATATTTTTATCGATCGCGAAGCCGCCTCGACATCTCCTCGAGAACCTTGCGCTCGTCACTCGTCAGGCTCTCGATCCCGTGCTGCGAGATTTTGTCGAGCACGCGGTTGAGCTCTTCAGCCTTGGCTTCGCGGCGGCGCGCCATCGGCGTGAGCGACGCGACGCGTTTTGCGGCGATCGCCTTGCTCTTTGCGACGATATCGTCGACTTCGTCACCGCGTTCACGCCGCGGCATGTTGCGCGGAATCGCGCGCGGCGGCTCATCGGCGTCGGGCAGATTCGCGACGCGCTGACGAACCTGCTCCATCCCGGGATGCGCCGACATGCGAACGTAGAAGTACGCGGCGACGATTCCGCCGACGTGCGCGAAGTACGCGACGTTCGACGCGCCAACGGTCACGCTCGTTCCCCAGATGCCGAGCACGAGGTTGAACGCGAACAACGCGACCACGAGCGTGCGCACGCGCATCGGCAGCACGAACATCAAGTAGACCTCGTCTTCCGGCCACTGCATCGCATAGGCGGTCATCACGCCGAACACGCCCGCCGACGCGCCGACCAGTCCGCCGGAGCGAAGAAACGCCATGTCGAATGCCGCGCCGCCGAGTCCGCAGACGATGTAGAACCACGCGAATTTCCGGAGGCCCCACGCGTGCTCGAGACGCGGCCCGAACACGTACAGCGCGTACATGTTCGCCAGCAGATGCCACAGGCCGGCGTGCACGAACATGTACGTGACGGCCGTCCACCAACGACCGGGAAGTTCCGCTGTGTCGAAGCCGAGCCACGCGGCCATGTCCGCGTAGTTCACCACCGTCATCTGAATGAACATCACCGCGACGTTGATCGCGATGAGCGCCTGAACCGAGCGCGTGAGGTTCGGGTGGTCTTGCGGTTCGTTGGAGGCCGGAAACGACATAAAACCACGAATACGAAAAGGGGGCCTACACTATAGACACGACTGAGAAAATGGGGTTCCGGTCACCAACGACGGGTTCAACGCATTCCGGTCGGCGGCGGCAGTTTGAGCGCCAACTTCACGTCGCCGTGCAGCGCCGACGCGCGCTCGAACAGGGTGGTCCATCGACGATCGCGATCCACCGGCGTCGAAGGGCCCGGATGCAAAACGACCGCCGTTTTTTCGCTCGTCGCATGCGCTCGCTCCACTATCCGCAACATGTGCGCGTCGGTCATCCGCTCATCGGCGACGAGGACCAGCGCGTGTTGCAATCCGGCATCGGCGGCGACGTGAATCGATTCGAACGCGCGATCACTCTGTGCTTCGAACGATGATCCATCGAGCGTAATCTGCGCCAGGTTCAAAAACGATTTGATCTCGCCGAGCTCGGCGGGGCGCTGGCCATCTGTGTCCAACATCACAGGAAGATTCGTCGACACCTTGCCGAACGCGACGCGCAAATAGTCCACGTTCGCGAGGGGATCGCGACCCGCGATCGCGATCGAGTGGAAGACGGAACGTCCCGTGCTGCGCTTTAGTTCGTTCGCCAGCGCATCAGCGGTGTACATCGTCGCCGTCTCCGCTTCGGCAGCGAAGCGCACGAACAGCTGACGACGCCCGGCCCAAACGCCTTGCGCCTGCAATCCCGCAGGAATTCCGGCAAGCGCCGCCGTCGGGCCCGCCACTTGAGCCATCACTGACCTCCGCGCTGATCGAGCGCGAGTTGAACGATCCGGTCGCAGAGCTCGGGAAACGCAATTCCCGCCGCGGCCGCTGCTTGCGGAATCAGACTGGTTGACGTCATGCCTGGCAGCGTGTTGGCCTCGAGACAATGGAACGTACCGTCAGTCGCCATGCGGAAGTCGATGCGTGCGTATCCGCGAAGCTTGAGCGCAACGAACGCACGGCGAGCAAGCTCTTGAATCGCTCTCGTGTCCTCGTCCGACAAGTTGGCCGGAAATTCTTCGACTGCCATTCCCGGCGTGTACTTGCACTCGTAGTCGTAAATCTCGTGCTTCGGAATGATTTCGCCAACCGGCAGCGCGACGTCTCCCAGTATTCCTACGGTCAACTCGCGTCCAGCGATGAACCGCTCCACCATCACCTCGTCGTCGTGCTCGGACGCCGCGTCGATGGCGGGTTGCAGCTCCTCCGGCGTCTTCACGATGCTCAGCCCCACCGTCGAGCCCTGCTTCGACGGCTTCACGATGACCGGAAAGCCAAGCGCCGCACGGACTTCGTCGACGGACACGGGCGCCATCAGCCAGTCGGGCGTCGGAACGCCGGCCGCTCGGAAGAGCCGCTTGGAAAGATCTTTGTCCATCGCAAGCGCGCTCGCGAGATGCCCGCTCCCCGTGTACGGAACCCCGGTGAGGTCGAGCAGCGCCTGCAGCGTCCCGTCCTCGCCCTGCCCGCCGTGCAGCGCGAGAAACAGCACGTCCGCACTCGGCAGCGCTTTCAGCGTGCCTTGCATCGCGGCGTTCATCCGAATGAGCGCCTTCGAGTCCGGCGGCACGGTCTTCACCACGCCGCCGGCGAGGAGGCGCTGTTCATCTGCCGACGAGAGCAAACCGTTGACCGTGTCGACGGCAACGACATCGTGCCCGCGCGCGCGCAGCGCCTCGACGATGCGAATGCCGGACGCCAGCGACACGTCGCGCTCCGACGACGTGCCTCCCATCAAGACGGCGATGCGCAACGTCATCTCGCCATCAAGTAGTTCAGCATGTCCGAGCGCGTGACGATGCCCTGCACCGTCCCGTTCGAGCGCACGAGCACCGCGGGGTTCGACTTCGACAAGAGCTTCGCGACCGCGTCCACCGGCTGCGTCATCTCCACGATCGGGAACGGACCATCCATCACCTGACCCACGGTTGCATCGAGCAATTTCGTATCCTCGAGACTCTTCGCGGAGAGCGACCAATCGCTCACCGATCCGACGCAATTCGCGCCGTCCATCACCGGAAGCTGCGAGACGTCGTGCAGCGACATGAGGCGCAAAGCTTGACGAACTGTCGTGCCTGGAGCCACGCTCACGATCGTCGGCGTATCACCCTCGGCGCGTCGTTTGCCCGTCAACACGGAGCCAAGCGTCGTGCGATCCGCCTCGAGCAACTGGTTCTCGCGCATCCACTCGTCGCTGTAGAGCTTCGAGAGATAGCGCTCGCCGGTATCCGGGAGCGGCACCACGACGAGCGCGTTCGGATCGTCGAGGCGACGCGCGACATGCAGCGCGACGTGCACGCACAACCCGCTCGAGCCGCCGACGAACAACCCTTCCTCTCGCGTGAGACGACGCGCCATCGCAAACGACTCCTTGTCGCTCACCGTCATGAAGTCGTCGATCAATGACATGTCGAGCGTGCCCGGGATCTTGTCCTGACCGATCCCTTCGACTTTGTAGGGCACACCTTCGACTTTTCCTTCGCCCTTCGTCCGCCACATCTCGGCGAGAATCGATCCCACGGGATCGCCGGCGATGACTTGGATCCGCGGATTTTTTTCCTTGAGAAAACGGCCGACGCCCGTGATGGTGCCGCCGGTGCCCGCCGCGTAGACGAAGTGCGTGACACGCCCCTCCGTCTGATCCCAGATCTCCGGCCCCGTCGTGTCGTAGTGCGCCTGCGGGTTGGCGTCGTTGTAGAACTGATTCGCGAGAATCGCGTTCGGCGTCTCATGCGCGATCCGCTTCGCCATCATCACGTAGTTGTCGGGATGATCGGGCGGAACCGCCGTCGGCGTCACGATGACTTCCGCTCCGAACGCCTTCAGGAGACGCACTTTCTCCTGCGACATCTTGTCGGGCATCGTGAAGATGCACTTGTAGCCCTTGAGCGCTCCGGCGATCGCGAGCCCGATGCCCGTATTGCCACTCGTGCCCTCGACGATCGTGCCGCCCGGCCTGAGCCGCCCCTCACGCTCGGCTTGCTCGATGATCGGCATCCCGATGCGGTCCTTGATCGATCCGCCGGGATTGAAGATCTCCGCTTTCGCGTAGACCGGCGTCCGAATGCCGCGTGTCACCTTGTTGAGTCGAACCAGCGGAGTCCAACCGATCGTGGCGAGTACGTTGTCGTACGGCTTCGCGTTTCGCGTGGGCGTCGTCATCGCGGCAATGAGAGAATCATCATGTGGCCGAGCGAGGGATACGGCGAAATGTACGCCGCGACGAAAGCTAGTGCGCGCGTTTCGCCTCGGCGACGAGCCCCGCGAGCGTCGTCAGTGCATCTAGCGGAGTCATCGAATTGACGTCGAGCGCCGCGAGCTTGTCGACGACGGGGTTCGGAGCGGCGGCAAACAGCCCCAGTTGATCGTGATTTGGCGGTGTTCCCCGCTTCGCGCTTCCCACTTCCCGCTTCCCGCTCAGGTGCTCCCCTTCCAAAACGTGGAGAATCTCCCGCGCCCGCGTCAGAACCGACGACGGCAGCCCCGCCAACCGCCCCACTTCGATGCCGTAAGACCGGTCGGCGCCGCCCGGCTGCAATCGATGGAGGAACAGAATCTGCTCGCCCGCCTCACGCACGGCGACGTTGAAGTTGCGCAGCGAATCCAGGTCCTCGGCGAGCTGCGTCAGCTCGTGGTAGTGCGTGGCGAACACCGTTTTGCATCCAACGCGCTCGTGGAGATGCTCGGTGACCGCCCACGCGATCGAGACGCCGTCGTAGGTCGCCGTTCCCCGTCCGATCTCGTCGAGCAGCACGAGGCTCCGCGTCGTCGCGGTGTGCAGGATGGCGCTCGTCTCGCTCATCTCGACCATGAACGTCGACTGGCCGCGCACCAGATTGTCGCTCGCGCCGACGCGCGTGAAGATCCGATCCACGATGCCGACCCGCGCCGCGCCCGCGGGAACGAAGCTCCCGATCTGCGCCATCAAGACGATCAAGCCGATTTGCCGCAGGATGGTCGACTTACCGGCCATGTTCGGACCGGTGAGGATGATCATCCGCGCGTCTTGCGGAAGACGCAGATCGTTCGGGATGAACTTGTCGCGCGGCATCATGCGCTCGACCACCGGATGCCGTCCGCCGACGATGTCCAGCTCGAAGTCGTCGCTCATCGTGGGCCGCACGTAGCCTTCACGCGCGGCAACGTCCGCAAGCGTGCTGAGGACGTCGAGCTCCGCGATGGCGCGCGCGATACGCTGAAGACGATCGATCTCGCGACCAGCACGCGCGCGCAGCGCCTCGAACAGCTCGCGTTCACGCGTCTCGATCTGCTCCGCCGCGGTGAGGACGTTTTCCTCGTACCGCTTGAGCGCCGGCGTCACGAACCGTTCGCCCGACGTGATCGTCTGACGCCGCTGATAGTCGGTGGGTACCAGGTGCAGGTTCGGGTTCGTGACCTCGATGTAGTACCCGAACACTTTGTTGAATCCGATCTTGAGCGACGTGATGCCCGTTCGCGTCCGCTCTTCCGCCTGAATTCGCGCGATCGCGTCCTTCCCGCCGTCGCGCAGCTCGCGCAACTCGTCGACCTTCGAGTCGAAACCGTGCGCGATCGTCGAATCTTCTCCGATCGTGATCGGCGGACGTTCCACGAGCGTCGTGGTGATCTCCGCTGCGAGCTCGCCGGCGTCGTCCCACGACGACAGGATTTCGCCGAGCCTTCCGTGCGTCGCGACGCGCCGCAGCGTCTCTGCGACGGCGGGCAGCGCGACGAGCGAATCGCCGAGCGCGCGCAGCTCGCGCGGCGTGCTACGCCCCGACGCGGCCTTG